>ERZ724505.242-NODE-242-length-37898-cov-7.492112_pt1 | contig 37898 bp, 27 predicted proteins | sample MGYA00376038_ERZ724505 | MGnify/ENA primary metagenome ERZ724505 (study PRJEB28724, sample SAMN07190884) | wastewater metagenome | isolation source: effluent of sewage treatment plant in Hong Hong | place: Hong Kong | collected 2016-03-17 ...
AAAATAAGCCATTGAATATAAAAGATAAAAATGTCTTGTTTACAATAGAGTGGGAATGATGGGGTGAGTGGTCGCGCTCAATTTGCGCGGCAAACATCGTTCACGAGCAACCCGCTTGACTGAGTCAAGCGGGTTTTGTTTTTCAGGGCTGAAAGTGCGCTTGGAGGCATGTCGCTCCGTGCCAGAATGCCCCGCAGGCTCTCGTGGAGCCAATACAAAAAATCGGGGAAAGCATGTTGGCACAGCAAAAGGTTCCGTATCTGGACGGATGGAGAGGTGCGGCCATTCTTGGCGTCTTGGCGGCTCATTTTGGTCCCACGTGGGCGGCAGCCTTCGGCAAGTTTGGTGTCTTGCTTTTTTTCGTGCTGTCTGGCTATTTCATGGGCGGCTTGTTGTTTATCAAGCAGGTCAAGCTCAGTGACTTTTTTGTGCGGCGCTTCAGTCGTGTGGTGCCGACGTTTGTGCTGTTTACCCTGGCCATGGTGGCATACGCTGCGAAGTGGCAGCCTGTGCCTTATGAGGTGCCCGGCAGCGAGTTGTTGGCTACCTTGTTCTTCTTGCGAACGTATCTTCCCGCGCAGCAGTCTATCTGGGCGGATCAATGGCCGATTGGTCACTTCTGGTCATTGAACGTGGAGGAGCACAGCTATCTGTATTTGGCTTTGGGTGTGGTGTTGTTGGGGCTGCGAGGTGATGCTTCAGTTCGCCGGCGCACTTTGGCGTTTCTGGTGAGCAGTGTTGTTTTGGTGGTCGGGTGCGTGGTGCTGTATGGCGTGCTGCGGCCACAAATGGCTTCGCCCTGGTTCGCCCGAACGGAGTGCGCCAGCCTAGGCTTGTTGGCTGCTGCGGCTTACCGCCTGTACCTGTATGGCGTGCCCGCCCAGATCAAATCGCCGCATCTGCCATTGTTCGCATTGATGCTTAGCGGTTTGTGTTTCGTTCCCATGATGCCTGGCGGGTTGGACAAAACGCTGGCGCCGATATTGGCGGCCTATGCAGTCAACCACGTAGATCAGATGGCGACGTGGTTTCGTGCCGGTTTGTCGAATGCTGTATTGCGCTGGTTTGGTTTGTGCTCGTTTTCGTTGTACCTGTGGCAAATGCCGTTTTATCTACTGGTCAAGCATCATGGTGGGCTCGCCTGGCTGAATCTGGCTGGCGCTGTGGTGCTTGGGGCAATTTCGTTTTATGGTTTTGAGGACCCGGTGCGGGAGCGCTTGAATCGGTGGTGGGCTCAGCGGTATGTTGCCGAGGTGGTGCAGCCGCAGGACTCCGACTTTGAAGTGCAATCGTGATGAGGTAAGGTGCCGCGATGGCATCTCAATCACATACGCTTGAACAGTTGCGGTCGGGGCAGTTGGCCGGCGCTCGGGCTTTGAAGCTGTCTGCTGGCTTGACAGAATTTCCACGAGAGATTTTGGACTTGGCAGACTCGCTGGAAGTGCTGGATCTGTCTGGCAATAAGTTGACCGATCTGCCCGATGAGTTTGGCCAGTTGCGTAAATTGCGCATTCTGTTTTGTTCAGACAATCCGTTCACAAGGTTGCCGCCCGCTGTGGGGCTGTGCCCTGAGTTGAGCATGGTGGGCTTCAAGGCAAACCGGATCACGTCCGTGCCGGCGGAGGCTTTGCCTGCCAAGCTTCGCTGGTTGATCTTGACGGACAACGCTGTTGAGTCTCTGCCAGACGAGTTGGGGTGCCGGCCTAGTTTGCAAAAGCTGATGCTGGCGGGCAATCGGCTGACATCGCTGCCTGAATCGATGGCATCTTGTGGTCAGCTGGAGCTGGTGCGCCTGGCCGCCAACGGCTTGCCAAGCTTGCCTGCGTGGCTGCTGTCGTTGCCACGCCTGTCTTGGCTGGCCTATTCAGGTAACCCGTTTGCTCACCGCTGGGAAATGCAAGCTCAACATGGGCTGGAGGGCATACGCGATATTGCCTGGTCGTCATTGGATGTGGGCGAGCTGCTGGGGCAAGGGGCTTCTGGATACATTCACCGCGCGGTGTGGCGCAATGGCGGGCATCGTGTCGATGTGGCGGTTAAGCTGTTCAAAGGGGACGTGACCAGCGATGGCTTGCCCGCGTGCGAGATGGCTGCGGCACTGGCCGCAGGCGACCATGCGAACCTGACTCAGGTGTTAGGGCGAGTGGTCGGGCATCCGGACGGCACGCTGGGCGTTGTCATGACGCTGATTGCCCCTGGCTACTGCAATCTGGCTGGGCCACCCAGTTTCGAGTCTTGTACCCGAGATGTGTATGCCGCTGATGCGCGGTTTGCATTTGAGTCGGTGCTGCACATGGCCCGTGGGGTGGCATCCGCCTTAGCGCACTTGCATGACCGAGGCATCATGCATGGTGACTTGTATGCCCACAACTTGCTTGCCAACCCCCATGGGCAGGTTTTGCTGGGCGATTTCGGGGCTGCCTCTTTCCATGGTGCTGACCGCAGTGATTTGGCTCTGGCTTTGCAGCGCCTGGAGGTGCGGGCTTTTGCTTGCCTGCTGGAGGAATGGTTGGCACGCTGTGATGCGGGCCCCAGCCATTTGCCAGGCGTGGAAGCGTTGCAGCAGCTCATGCGTGCCTGTATGACAGAAGAGGTCAGCAGTCGGCCTTTGTTTTCTGAAATACGGGCTCAGTTGGCGCAGTTTTGACAGATCGGCATGGGATCATGGTCGCTCGAATGCGCCCAGGTCAGCTGCAGTGCCTAGCGTGGTTCGCGTGACCAGTCCTCTACCTTCTTCGTACTGATGCGTCAGCGTCAGATTCAAGGCTGATGCCCCGATGGGGGTAAAGGATGGCCCTGCACCACCTTGATCAAGGGTGGGCGAAGACGCTTGAGGGTAGAACGTCGCATCCAGCATAGGGGCGTTGCCTGTCATCAATGTGGCGCTGCTTGTTCGGACATCACCCGTGTCATAGGGATAGGTGTCTTCCCAAGCTGTCGGAACATAGTTGCCGCCACGGAAGGTCAGTACACCAACGGGCGCACTGAGGAAGCGCCATTCCGATGTGCCTTGCTGCCAGAAGATGTTGGCCGAGGCTTCGACCGTGGTGGTGCTGGCTGCCAGGCCATTTTGGCCAATCTGGAAAGGCGACACGTACCAGAACACATTCTGGGGAATGTTGTTGACCAGGGTGTTGGCGTAATAGAACAAGGTGCCGGTTCGGGCGTTGGTCTGGCTGTTGTCAAAGCCCCAGTGAATCATGTTGACTGCGTAGCCCGCGGTAGCTTGGTAGTCGTTGATGATGAGGTTGCCGTAAACCCAGGCGTAAGGGTAGAGCGGGTCGGTCTTGAGGTTGCTGAAGTTTTCCTCTTCGGTTTCAACCAGATCGAGTGCGCGGGCGCTGGCCAGGATCTTGTTGTAGCGAATGACGGTGCCGCTGCTGCGGTCTTTCAGCGATGAGCCGCCGTACGCCTGACCAATGAAGTTGCCTTCGTAGAGAGCGCGGCGGGCCTGAACGTAAAGATTGTGTTCGGTTTGGCGGCCGGGGTTGCCATTGAGGTAGATGCGATTGCGGCGAATGATGACATTGGCGCTGTAGTCATCGGCTGAGGTGCCCTTGGTGTTGGTGAAAATGCCCAGGCCATTGGCAGTGATGTCGCAGTTCTCGACTGTGAGGTTGTGAACGCGAACGGCATAGATGGCTGCGGCGAAATAGTCGTAGCTTCGGCTGGCGCCACCCAAGCCGGTGAATGCATTGCCACGCTTTGCCCCTGTGAGCTTCAGGTTCTGAATGGTGATGTGTTTGGGGGTATAGGTATCCCACGCGTCGGAGGGGCCTCGGTTGATGGCGATGAGCGTGTAGTCTTCAAAACCATTGCCAAAGCCTGCGTTGCGAGCGTCTGTGGCTGTTTGGGCATTCAGGCCGGAAATTTCGGGGCGGTTGCATTGCGCATCGGTTACGCCGTTGATGATGACGGGTGCCTGGGCTGTGCCTTGCGCGCGCAAGCCGAATTTGGTTCGGTAAGGCGTGTTGCGGTAGTGAATGTTGACCACGTCACCCGCTTGAAGGGACAGCCAGGGTACATCGGTCAGTTCGGTATAGGTTTGGCCGGGGCCGACGTTGTAGGTTTGGTGCGATCCCGTCAGGGCCGATGAGCAGGCGGTGGCTGGGGATGCCGTGGCCGCAGGTGGCCAAGCAGTTGGGTCGGTGTCTCCGACGGATGCGCCAGGCTGGGGTTGTACTGTGTTGTTGGGCACCGCAGTTTGTGTGCTTGTATTGGCACCACCGCCACAGGCCGCTAATACAACAGGTAACACACAGGAGAGCAGCCTTACGGTAATTGTGCGGTGGTAGGTCATGACGTCTCTCTGCTTGATCTTTCGTTTCTTCATTCTAGGAAGATCAGTGGAAGTCTCGGCTGTTGGTGGCCAGTCTGCCGAGTAACGGTGTGCAATCTTTGAGGTAATGCGCAATGAGGTGGCGAACATTGTTCTGGTGCTGCCAGACGCCGTAGACCGCTAGCAAACGTGACTGCAGCAGAACACTGCGTTGGCGCTCACGAAGATGTTTCCAAATGATCACGTTGACCGTGCCGGTTTCGTCTTCCAGCGTGACGAAGACCACCCCGCCCGCCGTTTCGGGCTGCTGGCGTACGGTGACGATGCCGCATGCCCTGGCCAAGCGGCCGTTCGGATAAGTGGCCAGTTCTTGTGCAGTGACTAACCGCTGGCTTGCCAGTTGGGGACGCAGCAAGGCCAGGGGGTGTCGCCTCAGCGTGAGGCCCAGGGAGGCGTAGTCGAACACGATTTCTTCGCCTTCTGGTGCCTGTGGCAACTGCAAGGGCGTTTCATTGACGGGAGCTTCACGCAGCAATTGAGGTGCACGATGCAGGGCGCTGCTGTCCCAGACTTGCTGGCGACGGTGTCCGGCCAGGCTGAGCAAGGCATCAGCTGCTGCCAGGGCTCTGACATCGCTTTGCTCCAACTGGGCTCGCAGGGCCAGGTCTTCGGTGTGGGTGAAGGGGCATTGCTGGCGCGCTTGCACCAATCGCTGAATGGCTGAGGCAGATAGCCCTGACACGAGGCGTAGCCCCAGCCGAACAACCAAAGCTCCCGTGTGGGCCGACTCCAAGGTGCAGTCGTATTCGCTGTGGGACACATCAGGCGGCCGAACTTCAACACCATGCCGTTTGGCATCTTGAACGAGTTGGCTGGGCGAGTAGAACCCTAATGGCTGCGAGTTGATGAGGCTGGCTAGGAATACGGCCGGGTAGTGGCGCTTGATCCATGCGCTGAAATAAACCAGGATGGCAAAGCTGGCTGCGTGCGATTCAGGGAAGCCGTAAGAGCCGAAGCCCTTCATCTGCTCGAAGACCTGATCGGCAAAGCTTTCTGGATAGCCCCGGGCTTTCATACCCAGCTTGAGTCGCTCTTCGAATTTCTCCACGCCCCCTTTGCGGCGCCAGGCCGCCATCGAGCGCCGAAGGGCATCTGATTCGCCCGGGCTGAAACCCGCAGCGATCACGGCAATTTGCATGGCCTGTTCCTGGAAGATGGGGATGCCCAAAGTGCGCTTCAGCGCAGCAGCCAAGGCTGGGTAAGTGCCAGACACATCTCGCTTGGGGTGTTGCCGTTGTTCTTCTCGACGTTGCAGGTACGGATGCACCATGCCGCCCTGAATGGGGCCTGGACGCACGATGGCAACTTGCACCACCAGGTCGTAGAAACGCCTGGGTTGCAGGCGCGGCAGCATGCTCATCTGGGCGCGGCTTTCAATTTGAAAGACCCCGACGGTGTCGGCTGCACAGATCATGTCGTAGGTGTCTGGGTCTTCTCTGGGGATGTCGTGCAAGCCGAATGGCCGTTGCTGGATCTGGCTGATGAAGGCCATCGATCGCTTCAAGGCGCTGAGCATGCCCAAGGCCAGTACATCGACCTTGAGCAGGCCCAGGGCATCGAGGTCATCCTTGTCCCATTGGATGACGCTGCGTTGCGGCATGCTGGCGTTTTCAATGGGCACCATGCGGCACAGCGCATCTTTGGCAATGACGAAGCCACCTGTGTGCTGGCTCAAATGCCGAGGAAAACCCATCAGGGTTCGGCTTAACTCTTGCCATTGCTGAATGACGCGGTCTTGCGGGTTGATGCCCAGCTCTTCTAGTCGGCTTGTGCGTATGCCTTGGCCGTCCCACCACTGGTGGTGGCGGGCGACGCCTTCAATCACATTGGCTTCCAGCCCAAGGGCCTTGCCCACATCGCGCAGGGCACTGCGGGTGCGGTAGGAAATAACGGTGGCAGTCAGCGCGGTGCGGTCGCGTCCATATTTGTTGTACAGGTATTGAATGACCTCTTCTCGGCGCTCGTGCTCGAAGTCGACATCGATATCAGGTGGCTCGTTGCGCTCTTTGGAAATGAAGCGCTCGAACAGCAAGGTTGATTGGGCGGGGTCGACCTCGGTAATGCCCAGGCAGTAGCACACAGCGGAGTTGGCAGCGCTGCCTCGCCCTTGGCACAGAATGTGTTGTGAGCGGGCGAAGCGAACGATGTCGAACACCGTGAGGAAGTACTTTTCGTAGTGCAACTCCGAGATCAGCTGAAGCTCTTCCGTGATCTTGGTGCGCACTTTCTTGGGAGCCCCTTCGGGGTAACGCTGCTGGCAGCCCGCCCAGGTTTGCTGAGCCAGATACGACGCAGGCGATTGCCCTTCTGGCACCACTTCTTCAGGGTATTCGTAGCGCAATTCGCTGAGTGAAAAGTGGCACTGCTGCGCAATGACTTGAGTGGCTTCCAGCAAATCAACTGGGTAGCGCTGAGCCAGCCGCAAACGGCTGCGAAGGTGTCGCTCGGCATGGTTTTGAAGCGCCAGCCCGGCTTCGGCCACCGAACTGCTGCATCGAATGGCGGTGAGTGCGTCTTGCAGGGGCTTGCGCGATCTGACGTGCATGTGCACATCGCCCGCCGCCACCAAGGGCATGCTTGACTGTGCACCAACTTGTTGCAGTCCTTGAAGCCACCAGGCATCGTCGAGTTCATTGAGCAGGGTGACCCCGATCCAGCATTGCTCAGGAAACAGAGACTGTAGCCACCGGGCTTGTTGCAAGGCGGTAGACCAGATCAGGTCTGCGCGCTCAGGGCCCCACTGCGCGGTGCGGGCCCGAATGGCCGAACGATCGGGCAGAAACAGAAACAGGCAATGAGGCAAGGCTTCGGGCTTGACCCCCTGCCGCGTTAGCGGGGCTTGGCCTTTGCCGTCCACAGCACGCCGCAGTCGGGTGATGAATTCACACAGATGGCCATAGCCTTCCCGATTGCGAGCCAGCACCACCAGCCGGAATGGGGTGCTGTCGTGAACCAGGAATTCACTGCCGATGATGAGTTTGAAGTCATCGGCGGCAGCGCATTCCAGCGCCATGTCTTGCCTGGCTTGATGCGCACGAACCACCCCCGCCACAGAGCATTCATCGGTCAGGGCCAGCCCTTTGTAGCCCAGCTCGATAGCACGCTGGATCAGTTCTTGAGGGTGCGATGCGCCTCTGAGGAATGAAAAGTTGGAGACGCAGTGCAGCTCGGTGTAGTCAGGGAGTTTCATGGCCGCACGCCTTAGCCAAACAAGCCGTGCAGATACCAGTGGCTATGCCCATCAAGGCTGGGGTGACGATCGCGGAACACCCACAACAAGCCTGCGCGCTCGCTGCTGGCGAGGTAGTAATCGCGGGTAACGGGGGTGTTGTCCCACCAACCTGATTCGATCCGGTGTGGGCCCAGCAAGAGCTGCAAGCGCCCTTGGTAAAACGGGGCCTCTTGATGCTGAGCTCCGCACGCCAGGGTGTTGAGTGCCTGTGGTTCGGGCAATAACCAGAGGGGCAGGGGCAGATCGGGAACTGGAAATGAGGAGGACGATGTCGATGGCTTGATGGGGGCAGCGTGCCAGGACAGCGCCAGTTCGGGTCTGTGGTCTGCCTGCAGTTGCCCTTGCTTGACCCGTTCGGCATCGAGGCGGGCCCCCAGGCGCTCGATCAAGCGGTTGAGGGCTTCACTCTGGGCTTTCTGCGCGGCGGGAGAGGTGAGCGAATCGGGCCGAATAGACAGCGCTTCCCCACTGAGCTCAGGAAATAGATGCGAGTTGTCGTCTGGCTGGGGGCTGATTTCGTGGGCATGTAGCGAAAGCGCATCGACTGGGCCAGGCAAGGTCAGCCGCTGCAGGTGCTCAGTCATCAGGCGCACCAAGCGATGGCGATCTCGGCTGGGCGTGGCCAGCCGAATGGTGCATTCACCTTGGCTGCTGACATCGCGCTGCCGAAAGGCGTCGTGTTCCCATCGTAAGGTCCAGGCATGCACGCCAGCTTGCAGCCCGGCCAGCCAGGCACAGAGGCGGTCGATCAGAATGGCTGCTCCTGTACCCAATGCTGCGGCCGTGTCGACTCGTCCTGGTAGTTCCAACCGGGACTCGAACACGTCGGGCAGCGTGAGCCAGTCAAACGCTTGTGGCTGTGCGCCGTCGAGTTGATCCAAGGCTTGGAGCAGCCCTGAGCCAAAGCGGCGGCTGAGGCCGGCTCGGGGCAAGGCCATCACATCTTGCAGGGTGCGACAGCCTAGTTGAGACAGCGTGGACTGATGCGCACGCAAAGCTGACACCGCAGCCAGGGGCAAGGCGAGCAAAGGCCGCTCTGGGTAGCGAGCCATTGCCAGGGCTGCTGCTGCGGTGTGAGCCCGTGCGGTAGACAGGCAGCCTAAAGCACGTGATTCGGCATCGATGCGGGCGGCCAAGGTGTCTTGCCCCCCAAACAATCGGTGGCTGGCCTGCAACTCGGCCACTACGCCTTCATCAAGCAAGGCCACCCGTGGGCTGAACTGCAGGGCCCACCAACCCAGGTGCAAGGCATCCAGCCCAGACCCATTGCCCGCAGCCTCAGTGCACGGTGAGTTCGGTGGTGCGCCGGGAATCAAGGCCATCCAGTGCGGCATGGTGTGAAGGGGCAATCAAGTGAGCCAGACCCTGATGCCAGATGGCCAGGGTCAACGGGTGTTCAAGCAAGGGGCCTTTGCGTTTGAAGAGCTCCACATGCAGGGCCTGTTGCGGGGGCGCCAGGCTTAACCCCAGACGCAAGGGGGCGGCCGATGATTCGTGCCGAGCCGACAAGGGCCGGAGTGCAAACAACAAGCCGGGGTGACGCGCCGCGTGGGTTTGCAGGCGGCGCATGTGATCAGGCCGGGCGTGGGGTAACCAACTCAGGATGGCGGTGAGGCAGGCTGCTTGCAGGGCCTGCTCGGTGGCCCATAGGCGCTGGGCTTGAGTTTGGGCATCGACCCAGATCAGTTTGTCGGGGGCAATGCCTTCGCGATACAGGCCGGGCAGGTAAGGCACCTGAGGTGGGCCGATCAGGATGATGGAGCCCCCCTGACGGGTGAGTTGCCGCAATGCCGGGAGCAGCAGGCGCCATTCCCCCTGGCCTGCTTGCGAGAGCAGGATTTCGGTCAGGCTTTGAACGGGCCAGCCTCCGCCGGGTAGGTGCGGGTCTAGCTGAGGGTGGCCACTGGCAACTGTGAGGTTTTGCGTGCGGCACAGTGCTGCGCCGGTCCATACGGACGGGCGCAGATGCGGGGGTAAATCAACAGAGGAAGTTTTTTGTACTGTATGCACATACAGTATTTTGAGGGCTGGTGCCGGGTTTGTCCAGCCTCTTCTCCCTGCATTTTTGCGCGCTTGCCGCGAGCGAGGTCAGACGGATGCCGACTTTTTTCGCAAGTGGCCTGCAGCGAAGCCGATCAGCCCCAAGCCCAGTAGCATCATGAGTTGGGTTTGGGGTTCTGGCACGGCTGCCACGGTGCCTTGCAGTGAGAACGCCACGCCGCGCCCTTCATACATGCTGATACCGTCATTGACCGGCTGCCAGGGCGACGATGCGTCGATCTTGAGGGCGCCGCCTGAGCCGAAGATGTCGACCGCATTGGGTTCCAGGGCCGCGCCGTACCACTTGGTGTCGGGGTCGAGTTTGGCCAAGACAGAGATCCAGTACTGGCCTGGATTCAAGTCAACTGATACAGCACCAGAAAACAGGCCGCTGTAAGAAAGCGAGTCGAAGTTTTCCCTCACGTTTTCTTGAGAAAACGAGGAGGTGATCACTTGTTCGCTGACCAGCGAATTGGGGCCGCTGGCGGCGTCGTCATAAATGCGCACCACGAAGTCAAGGGCTGCGGGGGCAGTCAGCGCTGTGGTGCGGGCAAACAGTCCGGCCCAGTTGATGGCGTCGATGTGGCTGGCTTGGCCAAGGGAAAACAGCGAGGCAAACTCTCCGCCACCCAACACAGATTCGGTTGCGAGGTCGGTTGAATAGCCTGTGAGTTGGTCCAACAGAACGGGCGAGGCGTGGGCTTCAACAATGCAGGCTACTGACAGTAACAATGCGCCCAATGACTTTTTCATAGCGCTCCCTGTGAGTTTATGTAGATGTGGATGAATATACCCACATCCATCACAGGGGCCGATATTGGTCGGGAAATACGAGGCGATATTTCCCGACGCTCTGTTAATCATTTTTTGGGCACATGCGTTAAGCCAAACTCAGCAAACAATGCACCCACCTCGGTTTGGTTCAGCTTGTCGAGCAGCAGGCGTTGAACAAAAGCGGGGCCTGGTAAATCCAGGCCAGAGCCGTCACGCATGCGTGCCATGGCTGCCAGCAGTTTGCGCACGTCGTAGGTCGAATTGAATACCTCGGGCACACCGCGTTCAATATTCAGCAATTGGTAGACCGCCTCCATACCGGTGCGAACGGAATACTCGGTGGTGAAAATGGTGTCGCGCGTGGTTTCTGCAAATTGACCAATGAATGCGAAGTTCACCGAGCCTGGTGGTATGACCGCAGGGCGATCGCCCGCATGGCGAGGCAGGAAGAACGATGTGACGTACGGCATCATGACGGGAACGCACTTCACGCCTGTGGCGGCCAGTTCGGCAATATCGCTTTCAGGTACGCCCAGGTGGTAAAGCCATTCTTGGGCAATTTCTTCGCCTGTGCAGGCTTGCATGGGCTTTTTCACATAGTCGCCGGGCAAGTCAGCGAAGAGGCCATAGATCCACGCCACGATCTGATCTTTGGGCTGGGCCTTGAAATGAGGCTGCCGGTTCACTGTCCAACTCATTAGCCAGGCGCTGTCGCGCGCGGTCACAATGCCGCCGGTTACCACCTTGCCGCTGAAGGGCGAGCGTTGGCAGATTTTTTCGATGTAGGCAGGAACGCGTGGGTCCAGTGTCGTGGCCGTTGCTGATTCCCACTTGCTTTCCGCAATGTGGGCGCAAAACACTTCTGGCCGACCGAAATCCGGGCATTTGGCAGCCAGCCGTTTCCAAAGTTCCCAGGCAGGGGCCGGGCCTTCATTGAGCTTGGCTGGAGTGTGGTGGTCACCTTCATCCGAGTTGTCGACCAGGGAGCCGATGGTGGTGAAGACCAGGTCATCGGCACTCAGCTTGATGCCGCCTGCTTGTCCGCCCTGTGTCCAGATCAATTCCGTGGCTTGTTTACGTTCGGGCGAAATGTCGAACGCAATGTCAGTGACTTCGGTGTCGAACTGGAACTTCACACCTAGCGCCTCCAAGTGGCGTTGCAACGGCAAAGCCAATGATTCGTACTGGTTGTAACGCGTGAACTTCAGGGCGGAGAAGTCGGGCAGACCGCCCACATGGTGAATGAAGCGGTGCAGGTAAAGCTTCATTTCCAGTGCGCTGTGCCATTCTTCAAAGGCAAACATGGTGCGCCAGTACAGCCAGAAATTGCTTTGGAGGAAGTCCGGCCCCAATACCTCGTTGATGCGTTTGCCCTCCATTTCTTCTCGGCGAGCGAGAAAGATGCGCAGCAAGTCTTTTTGGGCTCGATCATTCAGAGTAAACAGACCGTCGGTAGCGTATCGCTGGCCTTGCTTTTCTGTGACACGGGTCAGTGAGTAGTTTGGGTCATCTTTATTGAGCCAATAAAATTCATCCAGCACCGAGGCGCCTTCCACCTCCAGGCTGGGCACCGAGCGAAACAGGTCCCACAAGCATTCCATGTGGTCTTCCATTTCGCGCCCTCCTCGGATGACGAAGCCCTTTTCCGGCACCTTGAAGCCATCCAAGGCTCCACCGCTGAGGCCGGATCGTTCCAAGATGGTGATGTGATGGCCTGGAACATGTCCGTCGCGTACCAGGAAGAAGGCTGCCGCCATGGATGCCAGCCCACCACCGACCAGCCAGGCGCGCTTTTTCTCTGCTCCGGGGCGAGGGCGCGGGCGAGCGAATGCTTCGTAGTTACCGCTGGTGTATTGCATGGTTGCCTTTCCTGACGCGATGCGTCATGACATCGATCTATATTCCAATATTAATCAATCGTATGAATAATTGTTGCAATTGTTGGCGTGATTGCAGCATTGCTTGATGCAAAGCAATGGCCCCCAGTGCTTCAAGTGGGGCATCGATAATGCGATCAAACGAATGGACTGATGAAAGCGGCAACATGGCCTCCTCGCCAACCGAATCGGGCTTGGGCAACTCTTGCGAAACGGGCGGAGCCTGCGGATGCGATACACCTACGCCGAGCACCTTAGAAAAGCCAGAATCCACTTCATCGCATCAGGGCGACTCGGCCTTGTCTGGCTGGCACCGCTTTCTAATTCCTTCTATGGACTGCGCGGTGGAAGAGGGGGAAATTCGCCGCGCCTTGGAGCCCATCTCAGGCATTGATGGCCTGCGGTTTCAATTGCAGGCGCGCACCTTGTCCATCCTCGCCTCAGCCGAGGCGCTGGATGCGGCCTTGCTTGCCATCAAAAAAGCGGGTTTCACCGCACAGCCTCTACCCAGCGCAGGCTCGGCTACCGAGTCACATGCCGGTGTCTCTTCTGATAGCCGGCGCTGGTTCCGCTTGCTAGGCGCTTTGGTCCTGGCTTGTGCCGTGGAAGTGCTGGACGTCTGGGCGCCGCCCACCGATTTGTGGCACGGAATCAGCATGGCTTTGGCGGTAGTGGCCATCGCTTTGGCTGGGCTCGATACCTATCAAAAGGGGCTACTGGCTCTGCGGGCAGGCAAGCTCAATATCAACGCTCTCATGACGGTGGCTGTCACCGGGGCCTTTGTCATTGGTCAGTGGCCTGAGGCTGCCATGGTGATGGCGCTGTATGCCGTGGCCGAACTCATTGAGGCCAAGTCGGTGGATCGGGCCCGACACGCGATTGCTGGTCTGCTCGACTTGAGCCCCAGGCAGGCCACGGTGCGCCAAAGCAATGGAAGCTGGCAGCCCCGTCCCGTGGACGACATTGAGGTGGGGGCGGTGGTGCGCATTCGCCCTGGCGAGCGCATTCCGCTTGACGGTTTGGTGCAGGCGGGGCGCAGTGCTGTCAACCAAGCCCCTGTGACTGGCGAAAGCATTCCTGTTGACAAAATCCCGGGCGACAAGGTGTTTGCCGGCACGGTGAACCAAACAGGTGAGTTGCTGTTTCGTACCACCACCACGGCAGCAGACACCACGCTGGCGCACATCATCGAAGCGGTGGAGCGAGCGCAAGGTAATCGGGCCCCGACCCAGCGTTTTGTAGATCAGTTTGCGGCCATCTATACCCCTGCGGTTTTTGTCGTGGCTTTGGCGGTAGCCGTGTTGGCGCCGCCCCTGCTGGGCTGGACTTGGCTGCAAGGCATCTACAAGGCCCTGGTGCTTTTGGTGATTGCCTGTCCCTGCGCGCTGGTCATATCCACCCCGGTCACCGTGGTCAGTGCGCTGGCTGCGGCTGCTCGGCGAGGGGTGCTGATCAAAGGCGGGGTGTATCTGGAAAAGGCCAGAGAATTGCGCGTGGTGGCTATGGACAAAACCGGCACTCTGACCGTTGGCAAGCCCCAATTGGTCGCGTGGGACCCCTTGCCCGCAGATGATGATGAAGCCCGCCCGGTGGTGGCGCAAATGGCTGCCAGCCTGGCTGCGCGTTCTGATCACCCGGTGTCTCAGGCCATTGCGCAAGGACTGGGGGCCGACAGGCTTGAAGTGCAGGCCTTTGAGGCTTTGCCCGGCCATGGGGTTCAGGGGCAGGCCAATGGGCAGGCCTATGTGCTGGGTAACCATCGCTTGATTGAGGCGCGAGGCCAATGCAGTTCCTATTTGGAATCGGTGTTGGACGACCATCAACAGGCAGGCCGGACTGTGACCGTGCTGGCCTCAGACGAGGGGGTGTTGGGCGTGTTTGCTGTGGCCGATACACTTAGGCCCGAAGCCCGTGATGCCGTGGCGGCTTTGCACCTGAAGGGCATTCAAACCGTGCTGCTGTCGGGCGACAACGATCGCGTGGCGCAAGGCGTGGCACAACAGGCCGGCATGCAGCAGGCGCACGGGCAACTCTTGCCACAAGACAAGCTGACTAAGCTGGAGGCCTTGCGCCAGGCTCATGGCCCGGTCGCCATGGTGGGCGATGGCATCAACGATGCGCCTGCGCTGGCGCAAGCCGACATCGGCATCGCCATGGGTGCGGCCGGAACAGATACCGCCATGGAAGCCGCCGATGTGGTGGTCATGAATGACGACCTCAGGCGCATTCCAGAGCTGATTGCCTTGTCGGAAAAGACGCACCGCGTTCTGTGGCAGAACATTGCGCTGGCGCTTGGCATCAAGGCAGCCGTGCTGGTGTTGGCTCTGCTGGGGCAGGCCACCATGTGGATGGCTGTATTTGCTGACATGGGGGCCAGCCTGCTGGTGGTGGCCAATGGTTTGAGACTGCTTCGAGGCGTTTCTGCCAATACACCCCCTGGTGGAACGAATTGATATGTATTGTGGATGAATTGAGGGAAATCGTACGGCGCCGCTTTCCATACTGAAGCCTCATTACTTCAGCAGGAGGCTGCACATGCAACGATTTCATTCACGTTTATGGATTGCCTGCGCACTGGTGTGCGCATCTTCGTCCGTTTGGGCCCACGGCGCCGAGCATGGTCGCCGTCATCAGGGAGGCATTGCCACCGCACCCAACCAGGTCGTCAAGACTCCGTTTGATGTGGTCCATACCCGTGTCACCACGCAAGGCAATACGATGGTGTTCCACATGGGGGTGTCGGGCAAAGCCGGTGCCACTCGGCCCACGGCATCAGGCAAGCTGGCGGGTAGCACCGTGTTTTCTTATGTTTGGCCAACCAGCCTTGATCCTGCGGTGGTGGGCTTTGAGCCCAAGGCAGGAATTCTGACCCTGGCTGTGACCAGCCACCCCGACTTCGACGACACGCCGCTGTTTGATGAAAACGGCGATGGCAACCTGGGTAACGATGGCAACGTCTGGCACTCGCACTGGGTGGTGCTGCAGCCCGATGATGCCTGCGGCAAGGGGGCGTTGAAGGTGGTTGACATTCCTGAGGGCAGCAAGCCGCGTCTTCCCAAAACCTGGCCCGGTTTGCCCATCTTGATTGACAGCCCTGGCTGGTCGCCCACCTTCAAGTCTGACACGGTGGAGGTGCGGGTGCCATTTGATGACATCGGCGTCGTGGAATCTCTGGCCTTTGACGGTGTCACAGCCGCCCTGCGGGTGAACGCCAGCGTGCACAACCCCTTGTTGTGCGTGACCGATGTGTTCAAGGTGGCCTCTGGCAAGTTGAACTTACCGGGCAAGGTCAACCAGTGATGTGAATCAGTTGGGGGGGCGTCGGCTTTGCAAGTTGGCCAACTGTCGGTCGTGCCATCGGCTAAGGGCGACCAAGGCACACGTTGCGCCAATGACGGCAAACAGCATGTCGGATTGGGTGTCCCACGGGTCACCCTGAGTGGCCAGAAACTCATCGGCGCCTTGACCCAAAGCCACAGCGGCGCCCCATTCGATGAGTTCGTAGAACGCACTGAAGGCCAGCACGATGCTCAAGATCACGAACACCAGCATCTTGCGGCCTTTGACATGCCGGCCACGCAGCAGAACCTCCCGCGCCAGAAGGGCTGGCTCGAAACCCTGCATGAAATGGCCAATCTTGTCGTAAGGGTTGCGGCTGAGTTCTAGCCAATGCTGAATCTCGAATCCCAACGGTACCCGAGCATAAGAATAGGCGCCCCCCATCAGCAGCACCACGCTATGCACAAAAATGCATGTGTACAGCAAGGGCGTCAGTGGGTAGCGCCGATAGCTCATGGCCATCAGGGGCAGTGCGATGATGACGGGCAATACCTCCATCAACCACACGCCTCGGTCATAAGGCTGCCAGCCTGATGCCACCAGGCTGGCCAGCAGAGCCAATGCGGCCATGAGTGCATAACGATCTGGTCTGGCAAAGCTTGCAATGCTGGAAGAGGGCATGGCTTGGGCGGGTTGATGCGATCAAGGTGACCGCCCCGGCATTGTCAAGCAAGTGCGAACCGATCTGACTGTCTTGTCATCCAGGCCTGTGGCCTGCGCAATGTGACTGATCGGCAGGCCCTGCGCCAACTGCAACGCAATCCACTGCGCCAGGTCCAGCGTCATCCGTCGGGGCGAGGCTGCCCAGTGTGGCTGCACGGTGTGGATCTGTTGGCAGCTCAGGCACCGCCAGCGCACCATGTGCCCACGCCGTACGCGTGGACGGCTGTCCGCGGGGACATCGCGCCACCAGGTTTCCCGCAGGGCATGTCTGCGAAAAGGACCGACGCCTTCACAGAACGGGCATTGCTGTGGTGTGGGGTTGTCCGTCATGGCGTCCGCTCCCCATCGCTGACAGTCAGGTAGGCCAGGCGGTTGACTGCCTGAACCAAGGCGTGCAATGAAGCCGTGACCAAGTTAACGTGCACGCCCGCACCATAGACGCCCCTCTGCTGGCCTTCTTGGCCCAGTTCAACCCAGGCCATGGCCGCCGAATCGGAGCCTTGGCCCACGGCGTGTTCGCTGTAATCGCGCAGATGTGCTGAGGCATGGACCGTGTCGATGCCTTGGGCTACCACGGCGTGCCATGCGGCATCCAGCGGGCCGTTGCCTTGGCCGTGCCATATCTGTTGCCCGTCACGCCCGTTCATGACCATTTCAATGTGGGTGCGGCCCCCTTCTTCATACAGGCGGTGGTCTTCCATGCGCCAGGGCATTTCGTGTTGCAGGTAATGCGACTCGAACAAAGCCGTCAATTCGCTTGCACCCAACTCTCGGCCACTTGTGTCTGCCACAGCTTGAACCACCTGGCTGAATTCGATCTGCACCCGGCGCGGAATGTGCCAGCCCTTGGCTGACTCAAGCAGATACGTGATGCCGCCTTTGCCAGACTGGCTGTTCACCCGAACAATGGCCTCGTAGCTGCAACCCACATCTTGTGGGTCGATGGGCAAGTAGGGGACTTGCCATGGCTGGTCGGGCCGCTGCGCAGCCATGCCCTTGCGAATGGCATCTTGGTGCGACCCGGAAAATGCCGTGAACACGAGGTCACCGGCATACGGGTGGCGCGGATGAACGGGCAAGGCAATGCATTGCTCCACCGTGCGAGCAATCGATGCCATGTCAGAGAAATCGAGCCCTGGGTGAATGCCTTGGCTGTAGAGGTTCATGGCCAAGGTCACGATGTCGACATTGCCTGTGCGCTCGCCATTGCCAAACAGGCAGCCTTCTATCCGCTGTGCACCCGCCATGATGGACAACTCGGCTGCCGCCACCGCGCATCCCCGATCGTTGTGAGGATGCACGCTCAAGATCACAGCGTCTCGCCGCGCGAGATGACGGTGCATCCACTCGATCTGGTCCGCATACACATTGGGCGTGCTGGCTTCCACCGTGGCAGGCAAGTTGATGATGGCCGGGTTGGAAACCGAGGGCTGCCATGTTTCGATCACGGCATTGCAAACCTCCAGTGCGAACGGCAACTCCGTGGTGCTGAAGGTTTCCGGGCTGTACTGAAAGGTCCAGGCCGTATCGGGCTGCTGCTGGGCCAAGCCGCGCATCAGCGCAGCGTGGCGCACGGCCAAATCCTTCACCTCAGCCTGACTCAAGCCAAACACCACATCGCGCCAGGCCGGGGCTGTGGCGTTGTACAGGTGAACGATGGCCTTGGGGGCGCCACGCAGTGCCTCGAAACTGCGTCGAATCAAATCTTCGCGGGCCTGCGTGATGACTTCGATGGTGACATCGTCCGGAATGTGGCCCTCTTCAATCAACTGGCGGACAAAGTCAAAGTCCGTCTGGGAGGCAGAAGGGAAGGCAACCTCGATTTCCTTGAAGCCAATGGCCACCAGCATCTTGAAGAAGCGCAACTTGGTTGCGCTGTCCATGGGCTCGAACAACGATTGGTTGCCGTCGCGCAGATCGGTGCTCATCCAGATGGGCGCCTGAGTCAGCGTCTTGCTCGGCCAGGTGCGGTCGTTCAGGGCCACCGATGGGGCAGGGCGGTACTTCTGGGCGGGATTGGCGATCATGCTCATGGGGCGTCTTTCTTCCTGAAAAGAATGAAAAGGACCAGGTCAACTGGCCGGCGCCGCATGAGCAAATACAACCCCCATGCAAAACGCCAGCGTGGAGCTGGCGTTTCGGGGGCAAAGGGAGCTGAGTGAATTAATGCGTGGGGTCACTCAGCCAAGCACGGCCCACCGAGGCCAGCTTGCGCGCTAGCGCTAGTCGTTGCCAGGTGGGTTTGATGTGCTTTGCCATGCGGTGCAGTTTGACAGCGCGGTTTGCGTTCCGTCAACCCCGTCACCGGGAATTCCCGTTTTTCATGGGGGCATCGCGTTGGCCTAGCCTGACGATATGAGGAAGATTGGCACCGGAATTGGGCGCAAAAAGCCGTTGCCCGGGCAAAAACCCTGTACTCCTGCCAAAATAGAGGGTCGCGCCAATCATTGAGGCACCAAGGACCTTCAGCATGCATGGGGAATCGACCCGCCCAACCGCTATTTCGTCAGAACAGCCTGGCAGCGCTTCGCCACAGGTTCAGTTCGTGGCGCAGGCTCGCATTCCAACCCAGTACGGCACCTTCAACATGAAGGTGTTTCAGGAGCAAGGCTCTGGCGTTGAACACGTGGCCATGGTGATGGGTGACATTACCGAGCATGCCCTGATCCGTATCCATTCCGAATGCATGACGGGTGATGTCTTTGGCTCGCTGCGCTGCGATTGTGGTCCTCAGCTCGATTTTGCGATGCGGGAAATTGGTCAGGCTGGCAATGGCATCGTGCTGTACTTGCGCCAGGAAGGGCGCGGCATTGGCTTGATCAACAAGCTCAAGGCCTACGAGTTGCAAGATCAGGGTCTGGACACCGTGGAAGCCAACTTGAAGCTGGGTTTCCCGGCTGATCTGCGTAAGTTCGATATTGCCGGCCAGATGCTGGAGCACTTGGGCGTGAAGTCGGTCAACCTGATGACCAACAACCCCGACAAGATTGCCGCTCTCAAGGCGTATGGCATTGAAGTGGACGAGCGCGTGCCCGTGCGCAGCGATGCGCAGCCAGAAAACGAACGCTACCTGGCAACCAAGTTGCACAAGCTGGGCCACCAGATCGACTGGCTGTGAGTCGCACGCATGGCTGAACTCGACCTCACCCCGCACGACGACCCCGAACAGGACACGCCCGAGCGCCACAAGGTGGCGCAGCGCAGCACCTTGGTCAGCGTCATTGTCAATCTGGTCTTGACCACCGTTCAGGTGGTGGTTGGTGTGCTGGCGCATTCTCAGGCACTGATTGCCGACGGCATTCACTCCTTGTCTGACCTGATTGCCGACTTCGTGGTGCTGGTGGCCAACAAGCACAGCCACAAGGAGGCTGATGACGACCACCACTATGGGCACCACCGCTATGAGACCGCAGCGTCGCTGGTGTTGGGGGCGCTGTTGTTGACGGTCGGCGTTGGGATGCTGTGGGGTGCCGTGGGCAAGCTCAGTGACCCGGAGGTCATCCCCCAGGTCAAACCCGTTGCGCTGTGGGTGGCTCTGATTGCTTTGGCTTCCAAGGAATTGCTGTTCCGCTACATGCTCGCCGCCGCTGAGCGGGTCCGCTCCAGCATGCTGGTGGCCAATGCCTGGCATGCCCGTTCTGATGCAGCTTCATCTCTGGTGGTGGCTCTGGGCATTGTGGGCAACCTGATGGGGTTTCCTCTGCTCGACCCCGTGGCCGCCTTGATCGTGGGCCTGATGGTGACCAAGATGGGCTGGGAATTCGGCTGGGATGCACTCAATGACTTGATGGATCGCTCCGCCTCTCAGGATCAGATTGAAGAAATCATCGTCCTCTTGAAAGAAACCCCCGGCGTGCATGGCGTCCACGATGTGCGCACCCGCAAGATGGGCGACATGATCATGGTCGATGCCCATCTGGAAGTAGATGGATCGCTGACCGTTAAACACGGCCACGATATTGCCGTTGCTGCGCGTGAGCGTGTCATGCAGCGATTGCCTGTGCTGGATGTGATGGTCCATTTGGACCCGGTCTGACTCGTGTAGGAATATCCTTCCAAATAATCTCTTTTCTCCCCTTCAGCTCAGGGAGATTTATCCGATAGTGACCTGGATACCCTTGATGGACAGGGGTATTGATGTCTACAAGGATGCAAAGATGATTGAACTCCTGCGCCGGATTTCCATCGACAACAAGCTGCGTTTGCTGTCGATGGTGCCCTTGGTTCTGCTTGTGCTGGTTTCTGGCTTCATGGTCTGGCAGCTTTACACCGAAAGCGTCGAAAACCGCAAAGTGGCCACCCGCCAAACCGTTGAAGCCGCTTTGGCTATTGTCGATTGGGCTCATTCCCTGGAAACCTCGGGGGAAGTGTCTCGCGACAAGGCTCAGCAAATGGCGCTTCAGGCATTGAACCGGGCCCGCTACTCGGGCAAGGAATACTTCTGGGTAAACGACATGAACCACAAGATGGTCATGCACCCAACCAAACCAGAGCAGAACGGCAAAGACCTGAGCGACATGACCGATCCGGACGGCACGAAGGTGTTCGTGCAATTCGTTGACACGGTCCGCCAGAACAAGGCCGGGTTTGTCCATTATCGTTGGCCCAAGCCGGGTCAGGACGAGCCCGTTGCGAAGGTGTCTTATGTGACGGGTTTCGAGCCTTGGGGCTGGGTAGTGGGTTCCGGTGTGTATATCGATGACCTGAAAGCCGAATTTTTTCATCACCTGACAGTCATGGGCGGCATGCTGGGCGGAGCCCTTGCCTTGTCCATCTTCATTGGTGGCTTGGTCAGTCGCATCATCAAGCGCGGCATCCAGAAGGCGGTTCGTGTGGCTGATTCGATTGCCGAGGGTGACATCAGCCAGCCCATTGATGTCAAAGGCAGCGACGAGATCGCTCAGCTGCTGCAGTCCATGCGCAAGATGTCGGAGCACCTGACCCAAACCATGCGTGAAGTGCATGAAGCGGCAGACAGCTTGTCCCAGGCCAGCAAGGAAATTGCCGCCGGCAATGGTGACTTGAGCAGTCGCACCGAAGAAACGGCTGCCAGCCTGCAGCAAACCGCGGCCAGCATGGATCAACTCACGGGGTCTGTGCGACAAAGTGCCGATTCGGCCAGTGAGGCCAACCACTACGTCGACACCGCCGCTGGCGTTGCCGAGCGCGGGGGCGAAGTGGTGTCCCAGGTGGTTGCGACCATGGATGGCATCAACCAAGCCTCAAAGAAGATCAGCGACATCATTGGTGTGATCGATGGCATTGCCTTCCAGACCAATATCCTGGCGCTGAATGCTGCGGTGGAAGCCGCTCGTGCTGGCGAGCAGGGCCGAGGCTTTGCCGTGGTGGCTGGAGAGGTGCGCACCCTGGCGCAACGCTCAGCCAATGCCGCCCGCGAAATCAAGGCACTGATCAACGCGTCAGTCGATCAAGTGGAGTCGGGCTCACAGTTGGTGCAATCGGCCGGGACCACCATGCACGACATCGTGAACTCAGTGCAGCAGGTCAATGCGATCATTCGTGACATCACCATGGCCACATCCGAGCAACGAGATGGCATCAGCCAGATCAACACGGCGGTCAGCCAGCTCGATCAGATGACGCAGCAAAATGCGGCGCTGGTGGAGCAATCGGCAGCGGCGGCAGAGTCGCTGTATGAACAGGCCGTTCGCTTGTCGCAGGTGGTGGGGCGCTTCAAGCTCAACAACGATCGCGTGCGGCAGGCCTGAGTCTCTTTGCCCCTTTCCAAGCCCCTGTTACGGCCGTAGCAGGGGTTTTTGCATTTGTTCAAGCCGCGGAGACAAACGGTTCAGCAGCACGCCTACCGGGTCTTCTTTGCGTAGGGCATTGTTGAAGCCGGGGAAGGGCACATCGATGTAGTTGCTCACCCCGATCTGGCTCAGGGCCTGCCTGACCGCAGGCAGATGGTGCCACGGGATGGCCGGAAACAGATGGTGTTCGGCGTGCAGATTGAAGTGATAGCACAGCACGGTAGACAGCCATGTGGGTATGTAGCATGAGCGGCTGACGCTTTGCTGTTCATGCAGTGGCAGCGGATCAGGGTGCTGTGCGGCATCCAGTTTGTATAAACCAGCGTGGTGGGTCAGGTTGATGGTTTCGTACCAAATGAACGAGGCAAGCAAGACGGGCAGATAGATGCTGGCGTAGGCCGAGACACCCCAATGCATGATGGCCAGCGCATGGGGCAGCGCCGAGGCCAAACCCGATGCAACAACCACAGCAGCCTGCCGTGGTTGCCCTTGCTTCCATAAGCGCAGTGGGTAGAGCCACAGCACATTGACCGTGAAAGTGATGGCGGGCACCGGCAAACGCAACACCCAGATCAGCCTGAGCAGGGCCACTGTGGGGCGCGAATGCTGCTGGCGCTGTTCGAAGGTGATGAGGCCGGCTGCCGTGGGGTCGCGGTCTTTGATGCCGACCCAGCGATGGTGTTCGAAGTGGATCTGTCGCCAAGCCAGCAGCGGTGTCAGGCAGACCATGCTGCACAGCACGCCCACCACGTTGTTGAGCCCCCGCGTTTGGAACAGGCTGTAGTGGCCGCAGTCGTGCATGGGGGCCCAGCCGGGATAAGGGCAGAAATAGCACATAAGCGAAAAAGTAATTAAGAAAGCCTTGCTTATGCCCTACAAGTCGCGCCCCCCATCCCATTTGATCTTGTGCACCGCCTGTGTGGCGTCGTGACGTGCGTCATGCTCGCTATGAACGTAGATGCTGGTTGTACTGATGGTTGCGTGCCCGAAGTTGTCCCGCACCGCTTTGACGTCCAGGCCAGCGTCAGTCATATGAGTTCCAGCGGTGTGCCTTAGCCAGTGGGTGGACGCTTCCTCAATATGCGCTGCTGCCGCCTCCCAGCCTTCACCTTTGGCGCGTAGACGAGCGGCTGTCGCGTGCATGACCCCTTTGACAATTTCGTGGATGGCGCTGCGGGCCAGCGGCTTCTGGACGCCAATGATGGGCATCACCAATGGGCTGCCTTCCCCGCTGGCAGGCAGCGCCGACAGGCCATTTGATTTGCGGTAAGTCATGAGTTCGGCCATCAGCTCGGCCGTGGCCGGAACGATCCGTGTCTTGTTGCCCTTGCCAGTGACTTCAAGCCACCAGCGCTCGATGCCGGCTCGATCACGCTGGCTGTAAAAGCCGCCCATCGTGCTGGAGTTGACCTCTGAGACCCGCAGCCCACCAATGTACAGAAGCGAAAACAGCCACCGGCAGCGCGCGGCATGGGCTGCTTCTCGCGGCGTGTTCGTGGGCATGGCCAGGATCGTTGCCTTGACCTCTTCCCAATGTTCATGCGGCAAGAAGCGGCTCGTTTGCCTCGGGCCGACACGGCGCCTTCGTCGGCCAAGCGAAAGCGGGTTGCCTGCGAGGTAGCCTGCCTCCACCAGCCAAGAAAACAAGGCATTGATGATGGACAGTGCATGACGCTGGCTGGAGGTAGACAACGGCCCCGCAAATGGCCGCCAATGTGGTGAATCACGCCCTGGACGTTGTCGCACGGTCATGACCCAACGTTCGGCCGGTTGAGGGTCGCCCAAGAAGCGCTCGTACAGCAGCAGATCTTCGTGCGTCAGGGATGACATGGCCACGCCGCGCTGATGGACGCACCACAGCAGGAGCCGTTCCGCCTCTTTGCGGTAGCTGGCCAGCGTTGCGGGCGTGTCAGCGTATCTCGCCAGCCAGGCCAGCACCGCCGAGCGGTCGTCGTCGGCCGCAACCTGTGTGGCACCACGTCCGCGATTGAGCCCATTCATCCCCGCGAGAACCGGAGAAATCGTCAACTGATCAAGCGGGACGATGGCATTCACGGTGTCGATGATCTCCGAACGGCGGGTAACCCGGATTTTATGGACATAAGAAAGGTTATGTCCATAGATGCCCTGCAAATTCATTAATTTCAATGATTTACGTTGTAATATTTAAGCATGAGTACCGAATCAGAAATCCAGTCCGAGATCGAATCCCTCAAGGAACGGTTCAGTGAAACCAAAGCCCTGTACAGAGAGGTCTGCGCGTTGCTGTTCTTTCGGCACGGGATCACGCCCACGGCCAGCAAGCTCTACCAGTACGTGCGCAAGGGTTCGATGAGCGCGCCGGCAGATGCGCTGACCAAGTTTTGGGAGGAACTGCGAAGCAAGGCCAGGGTGCAGATCGACCACCCGGATTTGCCGGAAGCACTTAAAGTGGCCACAGCCGATGCCGTGCAGACACTTTGGGGGCAAGCTACCGAGTTGGCCAGGACAGAGTTGGCCAGTCTGCGCGTGGAGGCCCAGGCTGAGTCGGCCAAAGCCTTGGCTGATCTGCAGGCCGAGCAGGATCGCGCCAGCGGCCTAGAAGCCCGGACGCATGAGTTGCAGCGGCGCCTTGAAGAACTGTCTGCCCTACTCCAGGCGCGTGGCGCAGAACTGGAGAGCGAGCATCGGGCGCACGCAGCCACCATGGCGCGCATGGAGGTGCTGCAGGACCAGGTCGGTGAGTTGCAGGATCAGCAGGAGCGCATCCGAGCAGACTTCGGCGCCGAGCTGGAGAAGGGGCGAACGGCCATTGAAGCTGCCAATGAGCGGGCGGCCGGTGCCGAGCGACGGGCGCTGCGCGAGATCGACCAAGAGCGGACGAGCCGCGCTGCGGCTGAAAAGCAATTGGACGGCGTACGTTCCAAGTTGGCCGAGACTGAGCGGCAAAGCCAAACCAAGGCGCTGGAGTTCGTCACAGCGAACACTCGGATCAGCGCAGAACTGGAGGCGGCCAAGGCGGCGGTCAAGACCCTCACGGCGGTCGCCGACGACCAGGCACAGCATCTTCAAAACGCCCAGCAGAAGGCCTCCCAATTCAAAGCCGAGGCCGACACCTTGCGCGGCCTTGTCGAGCAGTTCAAGCCCGTGCCGACACCTAGACCTGTACGGACAAAGCGTGGCGCTGCCTGAAGACTCGCTTCAGCTGTCCCCATAGGCTCCGCTGCATTTATGGCCAGATGAGCCAGGCCTCTTCAGCGCCCGCCTTTCTTCCGCAATGCCTTGCGAGCATTACGACGTTGCTCGCGCCGAAGTCGCCTGCCAGTTCTTTCTCGCCATCCAAGGTAAATCCCGTAAGGAATGGCGATACACATGGCCACCCCGCCGAGCACCAAGATGTACTGCAAAACAGAGTCTCGTGCCGCCATGCTCAGGCACCCACCACCTCGGCCAGCGGGAAGGTGAAAGCCAATCCCAGCGCCCAACGCAGCAGACTGCGCTCGTTGGTGCTGGACGGCAGAGCGTGGTTGTGCCCAAAGCTCATGTAAGGCCCCTGCCTTTCACCGGGTCCAACGGCAGGAGAGCATCGTCGTTGGCGTCCTGCTGCGGTTCGTCCTCGTCCTTGCGGTGGACCAAGCGGTACAGCACGGGTAACACCAACAGGGTAAGCACCGTGGACGACAAGATGCCGCCGATCACCACCGTGGCCAGGGGCCGCTGAACCTCAGCCCCGGTCCCGGTAGCCAGCGCCATCGGAATGAAGCCCAGCGAGGCAACCAAGGCGGTCATCAGCACCGGTCGTAGTCGTGTCAGCGCGCCTTCATGAATGGCCGCATCCAGGCCCAGGCCGTTGTCCCGCAAGCTGCGGATGAAGGCAATCATGACCAGGCCATTGAGCACGGCAACCCCAGACAGAGCGATGAAGCCCACCGCCGCAGAGATCGACATGGGAATGTCGCGCAGCCACAGCGCAAGGATGCCGCCCGTCAGGGCGAAGGGAATGCCGGTGAACACGAGCAGGCCGTCTTTGACATTGCCAAACATTGCGAACAGCAGCGTAAAAACCAGCAGCAGCGAGACTGGAACGACGACTTGGAGGCGCTGCGTGGCAGATTGCAGGTTCTCGAACTGGCCGCCCCAGACCGTCCAGTAGCCAGGCGGGATCTTGACCTGTTGCAACGATTTTTCCGCTTCGGACACGAACGAGCCCAGATCGCGCCCACGCACATTGGCGCTGACCACGATGCGGCGTTTGCCGTTTTCACGGCTGACCTGGTTGGGGCCAGGCGCTGAGTCGATGGTGGCCACCTCGGACAGGGGGATGAAGCGGGCATTGGCAGCTTCCGATCCGCCGGTGCGCGAACCACCGCCAGCCAATGGAATGGGCAGCCGCCGAATCGCCTCCAGGTCCGTTCGCACCTTCTCTGGCAACCTCACCACGATGTCAAAGCGGCGATCACCCTCGAAGAGCGTGCCGGCTTCATGGCCCCCGATCGCCGTGGCGACGGTGTCTTGAATATCCCCGATGTTGAGCCCGTAGCGTGTGGCTTTCTCGCGATCAATGTTGATCGTGAGCATGGGCAGGCCAGTGGTCTGCTCAACTTTTACTTCGGTCGCCCCAGAGATGGTTTGAAGCACTGCGGCAATCTGGTTGGCGGTGCTGTTCAGCACCTCCATGTCGTCGCCAAACAGTTTCACGGCCACGTCGCTTCGCACCCCTGAGATCAACTCATTGAAGCGCAACTGGATGGGCTGAGAGAACTCGTAGTTTTGACCAGGCAGCTTGCTGACTTCCTCCTGAACGGCGGCCATCAATTCGTCACGCGTTTTGCGCGGCTCGGGCCACTTGTCCAAGGGCTTGAGCATCACGTAACCATCCGAGATATTGGGCGGCATGGGGTCGGCTGCGATCTCGGCGGTGCCGGTTCTTGCAAAGACCCGCTCGATCTCCGGAAACTTGGCCTTGAGCCGCGCTTCGAGCTGGGCCTGCATGGCCACCGACTGGGTCAGGCTGGTGCCAGGAATGCGCAACGCCTGCAGGGCAAAGTCGCCTTCGTTAAGGCTGGGCACAAACTCGCTGCCCATGCGTGAGGCGATCAGGCCGCACAGCAGGATCAGCACCGCCGCCAAGGTCAGCACGACGGGCTTGGCCCGCATCACACCTGTAAGCATGGGCTCATAAGCACGCTTGGCCGCCCGCACCAGCACGTTTTCAGTCTCGGACACCTTCTTGCCGATGAACAATGCCACGGCAGCCGGAATGAACGTGATCGACAGAATCATGGCCCCGAGCAGCGCCGTCACGACCGTGAACGCCATGGGGTGGAACATCCTGCCTTCGACGCCAGCCAGGGCAAAGATGGGCAGGTACACGATCATGATGATCAGCTGGCCGAACAACAGTGGCCGCCTGGCCTCCTGGGAGGCCGCAAAGACCTCATGGAAGCGCTCTTTGAGCGTGAGTGGCCGCCCATGGTGGGCTTGTGCGTGTGCCAGGCGGCGGACGCAATTTTCCACAATCACCACCGCGCCGTCCACAATGATCCCGAAGTCCAGAGCACCCAGGCTCATGAGGTTGGCGCTGACCTTCTGGCTGACCATGCCACTGAAGGTGAACAACATCGACAAGGGGATCACCATGGCGGTGATCAGGGCCGCGCGCAGGTTTCCCAAAAACAGGAAAAGTACGGCGATGACGAGCACGGCGCCTTCCAGCAGGTTCTTCTTGACGGTGGCGATGGCCTTGTCAACCAGGATGGTGCGGTCGTAGACGGTCACGGCATGGATGCCGCTGGGCAGGGTCTTGTTGATCTCCGCCATCTGCTTGTCAACGGCCTGGGACACCGTTCTGCTGTTCTCGCCGATCAGCATGAAGACAGTGCCCAACACCACTTCACGTCCATTGTCCGTGGCTGCGCCCGTGCGAAGCTCCTTGCCCAAGCCAACATCGGCAACATCGCGGATTCGGATGGGCGCGCCCTCCGTTTGCTTGACGATGATGCCGCCCAGGTCCTGGACGCCCCTGACTTGGCCAGGCGCGCGAATCAGGTACTGCTCCCCCTCGCGCTCGATGTAGCCGGCCCCGACGTTGCCGTTGTTGCGATCGAGCGCGGTCACCACATCGGCCAGGGTCAGGCCGTGGGCCATCAGCTTTTCAGGGAACGGAGCAACCTGGTACTCTTTGGCATAGCCACCGATGGAGTTGATCTCGGTGACGCCGGCCACATTGCGAAGCTGGGGCTTGATGATCCAGTCCTGGATCTCGCGCAGGTCGGTTGGGGTGTAGTCACTGCCATCTGGCTTCTTGGCGCCTTCCTTGGCCTCGACGGTCCACATGTAGATCTCACCCAGGCCGGTGGAAATCGGCCCCATGGCTGGAGTCACCCCGCTGGGCAGGCGCTCCTTGGCCTCTTGCAGGCGCTCATTGACCAACTGGCGGGCGAAATACAGGTCCGTCCCGTCCTTGAAAATCACGGTGATCTGCGACAGCCCATAGCGTGACAGGGACCGCGTCTGATCCAGCCCTGGCAGGCCCGCCATGACGGTTTCCAGGGGATAGGTGACCCGCTGCTCAGTCTCCAGGGGCGAATAGCCGGGCGTCTGCGTGTTGATCTGCACCTGGACATTGGTGATGTCAGGCACCGCGTCGATGGGCAGCTTTTGGTAGCTGAAAACGCCAAGGGCTGCCATGGCGACGACCGCCAACATGACAATCCAGCGCTGCTCGATGGCAAAGCGAATGATGCGTTCAAACATGATGGGCGTCCTTCGGCTCAGTGTTCGTGCTCGGCCGAAGCCTTGCCGATCTCTGCCTTGATGAGGAAGCTGTTGGCCGAGACATGGCGCGCCCCGGCTTCCAGGCCCTTGACGATCTCGGTGCGCTGGGCATCGCCACGCCCCACTTGAACGGGTACTGCCTTGAAGCCGCCCGGCACCTCGACAAAGACCACTTGCTTTCCTTCCAGCATCTGCACCGCGCTGGTGGCCACGGTGACCGGGGCGTTGGTTTCCCCGGAGGTGACTGCGACGCTGACGAACAGGCCTGGCCGCCAGGCGAGTTTGGGATTGCTGAGTACCACGCGCGCTTTGGCGGTTCTGGTGTCCTCACCGATCAGGGCGCCGACATAGGAGACGGTCCCCATGGCCACATCGTCGAAGGAGCTGGAGCGGATGGAGACCTTCTCGCCCACCCGGATCAGGGCGAGGTCCTTCGCTGGCACGCTCACCTCTGCCCAGACCAGGGACAGGTCTGAGAGGGTGAAAACGTTGGCGTCTTCCTTGATCGACTCACCGAGCGCGATGTGCTTTTCCACAATCATGCCGTCGAACGGTGCCCGCAACTCGTAGCGGTTCAGTGCACTGGCCGAGGGCGAGGCGCCCAGAGCCTTGAGCTTCTGGCTCGCGTTATCCACCGCAATTTCCGCTTCACGCAGCGCCTGGACGGCCTGCTGATAGTCCATCTGTGGCGAGATACGGTCCTCGAAAAGCTTCTTCTCCCGATCGTGCGTGGTGCGAGCCAGCACCAGTCGCTTTTGCGCGGCCAGCAGTTCGCTGCGCTGCTCGGACAGCAGCACGCTGGAGACGACGGCCAGAACCTGGCCTTTCTTGACTTGCTGACCCAGGTTTGCAGAGACGCCCTCAACAACCCCAGCCACCCGAGGCACGACGTGCGCCGTGCGGTCCTCGTTGAACTTGATCTCGCCAGACAAATCCACCGTCGTGTGGATGCTTCCTAGACCGGCCGCCTCCACCTTGATGCCGGCGGACTTGATTTGCTCGGCGCTCAACTTGACAGCGTCCTCTTCGCCTTCGGCGTGTTCGCCGGGCTTGTCGTGGTGTTCCTCGTCCTTGTGGTCCTTGGCGTCCTCATGGCCCTCGCCAGGCTTACCTTTTTCTGCGTGATGTTCGTCGTCGCTGTGGCCCTTGGCTTCTTCATGCCCATGGCCGTGCTCTTCCTGGGCTTCTCCAGCCGGAGCGGATGGCGCGCTTTTGAGGACGAAGGCACCCGCCACCAATCCAAGCAGGATGATGACGGCGATGGCCACAAGCTGGGGACGGCTGATGCGCCCAGCTTGGCGGTTGTTTTTTGGACAGGTCATGGCATGTTCTCTCATGGCTGGGACGGCGCTGCGCTGGAGCCCAGCAAGCGGTCGATGTCTGATGTGGTGCGGTACAAGTCGCTCAGCGCGCGGAGGTACTGGGCCCGCGCTTGCAGCAAGGTGCGTTGGGCATCCAGGGTCTCCAGGAAGCTGAATTTGCCCAACTCAAAACCTGTGACGGCGGCCTGCCAGGCGCTTTCGGCGCCGGGCAGGATCTCGGATCGCAGGGCCTGGATTTCGGCCTGGGCTGAACGCAATCGCTCGTTCAACTGAGCCCACTCTGTCTCCACCCGGATCTGAGCGGCTTGCAGGTCTGCCTCGGCCTTGTCATGCAGCTTCAAGGCCTGGAGCAGATTGCCCCGGTTGGTGTCCCACACCGGCAGCGGCATGGCGATGCCGATGATGGTCTGATTTCGACCCATGGTCTCGTCCCGTTTGGCGCCCAGGGTGAGCGTCAGGTCGGGGACGCGCCTCGCACGTTCCAGATCCACCATGGCCTGGCGACGGTCCACCTCCAGGCGGGCCAGGCGAAGTGCTGGAACGTCTTGCGATGCAACAGGTGTGTCGGTGGTGGGCAGGGCCTGAACCTGCACCGCGCCGGTATCCGGCCGCCAGTCCAGTGTTTGGGCACGGGGGGCAGCTGGTCCGAGCAGCAAGGCCAGACGTTGCCGTGACGATCTCAACTCGCCTTCGGCCTGCAGCAACTCGACCCGTACCCCGGCGCGCGCGACGTTGACGCGGGTCTCTTCCACTGGAGAGACCTTGCCGGCCGTGACGCGCTTGGTCACCGCATCGGCGGCCCGCCCAGCCAGGTCGGCCGAAGTTTGGGCCAGCCGAACCCGCTCCTGCGCGATGGCAGCGTTGTAGAAGGCTTCGGCCACGTCTGCGCGCACCTGGGAGCGGCGTGCCTGAATGTCCACCGAAGCCTGGGCCTGCCCCAGTTCGGCGACCGCCACCCTGGCTGATCGCTTGCCGCCCAGTTCGATGGGCTGTGCCAATTGCAGCGTGGTCGTTCGACTCTCACGCCGGGTGTCCTCGATCAGGGCCTGAATCTCGGGGTTGGGGCGGGCGCCCGCCTGAAGAACGGCGCCTTCGCCGGACGCCAGTTCGTGCTGGTTGGCCGCCAGCTGAGGACTGAACTGAAGGGCCAGTTCAATGGCCTCGTTCAATGTCAGTGCCGGTGCAGCCGACGCGGGCACCGCAGCCAAAGGCAAGGCCTGGGCAAGGGATATAGAAGGAAGTAGTGTTGCCGCGGTCAACGCAACAAGCGTCGCCAACGGTGCCATGAGGTAGCGCATCGAATTCTCCGGGTCGTGAAAACAACGAGGGGGAATTCGGCGAGAGGACAAGCCGTGGTCTGGCTATCCTGTGGACAGAAGAAAGGGAAAGCTGCCGTCTCGCCGAATCAGGCGGCGAGGCGTATGTCGGGGCGTTCTAGTCCGTCAGGAATGTGCGACGGGTGCCCCTGCACCAAGCGCTCCACGAGCACTTGGCTGGCTTCCATGGTGGGCTGACGTGAATCACAAGTCAGCGGCTGCATGGCGGCCAAGTGGCACGATGCGCAATCGTTATCGACGTGGCCACTGTGCGAATGGCCACCTTTGCCCTTTTGATCCGAGCCGCCCTGATCATCTGCGGCCGATGCATGGTGCACATGGAAGTGGTGACCAAAATGCTGGGCACCGGCCCCGCTTTCGTGCTGGCAATAGCTGGACACCGCAGCCCAGGAAATCTGGAACGGAAACCAAATCAGCAGGAAGACACAGACCAAGCGGCGCATGGGGGGAAGTATAGGGTCAGTTGTTCAGGGACATGGATGGTTGACGTGGCACGCGGGAAATCATCGATCCACACGGGCCTTGAGCAGGCGCAAGCCGTTGGCGACCACGAGCAAACTGGCCCCCATGTCGGCGAACACCGCCATCCACATCGAGGCGTTGCCAAAAACGGCCATGACCAAGAAAACGGCCTTGATGCCCAGTGCAAGCGAGATGTTCTGCCACAGCACCGCGTGCGTCTTGCGCGACAGGCGGATCAACTCCGGAATGCGGCGCAGATCGTCGTTCATGATCACCACGTCGGCCGCCTCCATGGCGGTATCGGTGCCCGCACCACCCATGGCGATGCCGATGCCGGCTTTGGCCAGCGCAGGCGCGTCGTTGATGCCGTCTCCCGTCATGGCAGTCATGCCGTGCTCATGTTGCAAGCTTTCGATGGCTTGGAGCTTGTCTTGCGGCAGCAGATTGCCCCTGGCCTCCTCAATACCGGCCTGGGTGGCGATGGTCTTGGCTGTGGCGCTGTTGTCACCTGTGAGCATGACAGGCCGCACGCCCAGGGCTTTGAGTTCTGCCACGGCCTGACGAGAAGATTCCTTGATCGTGTCGGCCACCGCAAACAAGGCGAGTACGCCCTGATCGCTGGCCAGCAGGGTGACACTGTGTCCAGCCTGCTCTTGCTCCAACAACTTCGCTTCGAGCGCGCTGTCGCACTGGCCGCGTTCTTCGATCAAACGGTGATTGCCCAGCACGTAGGTCTGGCCTTGGCACACGGCGCGCACGCCACGGCCAGGCAGCGCCTCAAAGGACTCAAGCTCCAGCGCCTGGACGGCAAGACCCTTGGAGATCGCCTGGGACACTGGGTGGTCGGATCTAGACGCCAGGCTGCCAGCCAATTGGGCGACACGCTCGCGCTCGCCCTGGATCGCGTCCCAAACCACCAGTTTTGGCTTGCCCTCAGTGATGGTTCCCGTCTTGTCCAGCGCGATCACGCGCACCTTTCGGGCATCCTCCAGGTATGTGCCGCCCTTGATGAGGATGCCGCGACGAGCGGCTGATGCGAGCGCGCTAACGACTGTGACCGGAGTCGAGATCACCAAAGCGCAGGGGCACGCGATGACCAGCAGCACCAGGGCCTTGTAGAGCGCCTGTAGCCAGGTCAAGTCCATGAACCAGGGCGTCAGCACGGCCACGGCCACGGCCACCAGGAAAACGGCCGGCGTGTACACCGCTGCGAAGCGATCAACGAACCGCTGGGTGGGCGCCCGGGTGCCCTGGGCCTGCTCGACCGCTTCGATGATGCGCGCCAAAGTGGTGTCGGTCGCCATGGCGGTGACCTTGAATGTCAACTCACCTGTTTCGTTGATCGTGCCGGCGAACACGGGGTCTCCCACGGCCTTGTCCACGGGAATGCTCTCGCCGGTGACCGGCGCCTGGTTGATGGCGCTATTGCCCTGCATGACCGTGCCATCCAAGGGGACGCGCTCGCCAGGGCGAATGCGCACCGTGCTGCCAAGTGCAATCTGCTGTACAGCGACCACGGCCCATTGGCCGTCCGCTTGCTGAACCGTTGCCTCCTGGGGACTCAGGTCGAGCAAGCCCTTGATGGCATTGCGGGCCTTGTCCACTGACCGGGCTTCGATCAATTCGGCGATGGCGTACAGCGCCATGACCATGGCCGCTTCTGGCCACTGACCGATGACAAAGGCACCGGTGACTGCCACCGTCATCAGGGCATTGATGTTCAGCTTGCCATGGCGCAGGGCTGACAGGCCTTTACGGTAGGTGTCCAGCCCTGCCAAGCCAATGGCTGCTGCGGCAAGTGCCAAACCAAGCGCCTTGAAAGGGGTGGTATCAGGCGCAAAGAACCCGACAGCTTCGGCAAAGACAGCCAGACCCAAGGCCAGGGCGTACCTGACCCATCCAGTGCTAGTGGGCGCATGGTCGGACTCCGCGCCGTGGTCTCCAGCCCCATCCTCAGTTGCATTCGGCGCCGCCACAGGTTGCGGATCGAAGCCCGCCTTGCGGATCGCCTTCAAGGCCAGGGGCAGAGCTTCAGCGGAAGCGCTGATGCCAAGCGTTCGCGCGCCGAGTTGAAACCGCAGTGCTTTGATATTCGGAACACCGTCTAGCGCGCGCCGGATCTCTGACTCCTCGGCAGAACAATCCATGGTGGCAATGCGAAACGTCGCCCAGCCGGTGGCGGCAGGGTTAGGGCCGAGCACTACAGCCGACTCTGATGTCGAGCATCCACAGCTTTGGTTTTCGCAGGCGGGACCTGTCGAGGCGCTTGTACTTGAGGCATTTGGCGTTGTCATGTCTATATTTAAAACCCTGTAGTAGGTGTAGAGTCAAGCACCTCGGCAATGCCCCTTTTTTCCACAAGCAGGAGTTCGCCATGAAGATCGGTGACCTGTCCACTCAGGCGAACACGCCTGTGGAGACCATTCGCTTCTATGAGCGTGAGGGACTGCTGCCCGAGCCGGCCCGCACGGCTGGCAACTACCGCATCTACGATGCGGGTCACGTCGAGCGGCTTGCTTTCATCCGGCATTGCCGGTCATTGGACATGGCGCTCGACGAGATCAGGGTGCTTTTGCGGCTCAAGGAAGACCCCAGCAAAAGCTGTGAAGCGGTCAACCAGGTGCTGGACGAGCACATCGGGCATGTGGCGCACAGAATCCAGGAACTCAAAGCGCTCCAAAAGCAACTGGTTGCGCTCCGAAGCCAATGCTCTCAAGAACGCGACGTGGCCCACTGCGGCATTCTGAGCGGCCTGAGCCAGGCCAGTGCGGGCACTCAGGTCGCCCACAACCAGCACGTGTCTTCAACCCATGGACGCCGTCGCTGATCGCGGCCAGGCGCTTGTGTAGCCGACCTCTAGCTTGACGATGGCCTCGATAGAAAGAACCGCCTATCCACGCTTTCCCAGGGTACTGACGCTCAAAGACGTGCAGACTTCGTTCACGCCTCGTCAAGACGAGATCGAGTGGGCCACGAAATTCGCTCGCGGCACAGACAGCCGCCTGGCCTTGCTGGTCCTGTTGAAGTGCTTTCTCTTCCTCAGGCATTTCCCGCCAGTCGAGTCGATACCAGAGGACATCGTCGAGCACGTCTCCGCATCCTTAGGGATGGCGCCCATCCGGACCATTTCCTACGCCAATCCCACCGCCCTGTATCGTCACCACAAGGTCATCCGAGACCTGCTGGGGGTTGAGCCTTACACCGATGCGCAAACTCGCCCGCTGGCCGTTACCTTGGCCCTCAAGGCAGCGGCCGTGGTGGAGACAAGGGTGGACATCATCAACTGCGTGATTGAGGATCTGATTCGCCAAGGTCACGAACTGCCTGTTTTCCGCACCTTGGACGACATTGCAGAGCAGGTGCATGCCGATGCACAGACGGCCCTCCATGTGCAGATTGAAGACCAATTGAGCGATGCGCAGCGGCGCTGGCTCGACAAGCTGCTGGTGACGGATCTGCCCTTGCGGCGCACCCTCTATAACCAGCTCAAGCAGTCCGCCAAGAAGACCTCTCGTCAGCATCTGGACATGCTGCTGGACCAGGTGAGGTGGCTCGATGGTCTGCCGGCGTGCGACGACTTGCTCAGCACGGTGCCGGCGATCAAGCTTAAGCACATGGCGGAAAGGGCTGCCGTTCTGGATGCCGGCGATCTAAAGGACTTCACAGCGCCAAAGCGACACGCCCTCATCCTGGCGTTGATTCGCCAAATGCGCATTCGGGCCCGAGATGACGTGGCAGAGATGTTCATCCGGCGCATTGGCGCTGTGCACAAGCGTGCACGTGAAGAGCTTCAGTCCATTCAAGCGCGTCAGCGCGAACTCAGCGATGCCCTGGTGGCCACGCTGGAAGATGTGCTGGACATCTTGGCGCAAGAGTACGACTGCGCCACGACTGGCCAGATGGTTAGGCAGTTGCTGGCCCCGGATGGAACCGTGGACGAACTGCGGGCTGATTGCGAAGCCATCCGTGTCTGGAGCGGGAACAACCATCTTCCCTTGATCTGGAAGCCTTTCAGCACCTGGCGCCACGCCATGTTCCGGATGGCCAATGCGTTGCAGTTCGAGGCCGCAACCCAGGACAAGCGGCTGCTCAATGCGCTCGCTGTTGTGCTGGCCAACGAGCACAAGAAGGCCGAGTGGGTTGAGGATGACGTGGATCTGTCGTTTGCGTCGGAGCGGTGGCGCAAGCTTGTGCGCCGGTCACACGGTCTGGGCAACCCGACAAACCGCAGGTTTCTGGAGGTGTGCGTCTTCAGCCACTTGAGCAGCGATCTGCGATGTGGTGACATCTGCATCGAAGGCTCGGAAGCATTTGCCGACTATCGCCAGCAACTCCTGACCTGGGAGCAGTGCAAGGAGCGGCTTGCAGAGTATTGCGACAGGTTGGATCTTGCCACCAGCGCGCAGGCTTTTGTTGGCGACCTGAAAGCCCTGCTGGAGGAAACCGCACAGCGCGTCGACCAAGCCTTCCCAGAGCATGCGGGTGATGTCGTCATTGGCAGCAATGGGGAGCCCACCTTGCGCAAGGTCATGGCCAGGGATGTTCCCGCCTCGGCCGTTGCCTTGCAGGCCACCATTGAAAGCCGCAACCCCACACGCAATTTGCTGGACATCTTGGCCAACATCGAGCACTGGACGGGCTTCACCCGTCACTTCGGCTCGCTCTCAGGTGACGATCCGAAGTTGAAGCAGGCCCGTGAGCGCTACCTGCTGACCGTCTTTGCGATGGGCTGCAATTTGGGGCCCACACAGGCGGCTCGCCACCTTTCCAACGGCGTGACGCCGCACCAGTTGTCATACGCTAACCAGCGCCACATCAGCCTGGATCAACTCGACAACGCGTGTCGTGACTTGACCGAGCTATACCTGCGGCTCGATCTGCCCAAACTTTGGGGCGACGGCAAGAAGGTGGCCGCCGATGGCACACAGTACGATTTCTACGACCAGAATCTGTTAGTCGGCATGCATTTTCGCTACAAGCGGATGGGCGCGGTGGCCTACAGGCATGTCGCCGACAACTACATCGCGGTGTTCCGCCACTTCATCCCGCCAGGCGTGTTGGAGGCCATCTATGTCATCGAGGGCCTGATGAAGGCCGGCTTATCTGTGGAGGCCGACACGGTGTACTCAGACACGCACGGGCAATCTGAGACGGTGTTCGCCTTCACGCATTTGCTTGGCATTCAGTTGATGCCGCGTATCCGCAATTGGAAGAGCTTGCACTTCTATCGTCCGAACAAGGGGGTACGCTACAAGCACATCGACCGGCTTTTCAGCGAGACGGTGAACTGGAAGATCATTCAGGACCACTGGCAGGATCTAATGCAAGTGGCGATCTCAATCCAGGCTGGCCGTATCGCATCACCTATTTTGCTGCGCAAGCTCAGCCATGAAGGCCGCCACAACCGGCTGTTCGCCGCAGCCCGAGAGCTTGGCCGGGTGCTGCGCACCATCTACCTGCTGAAATGGATCTCCAGCAAAGAGATGCGCCAAGAGGTGAGTGCCACCACCAACAAAATCGAGTCGTACCATGCCTTCACGAAGTGGCTGAACTTCGGCGGTGATGTCATTACCGAGAACGATCCAAACGAACAGCAAAAGCGGCTGCGGTACATCGATCTGGTTGCCTCGGCGGTGATCTTGCAGAACACTGTGGACATGATGCGTGTCCTTCAGGGGCTACACGACGCCAATGAACACGGCGACCCGGCCGATGTTGAGTACCTCAGTCCGTACATGACCACGTCGATCAAACGCTTTGGCAGCTACCACCTTGATCTAAAGCGGGCTCGGGAGCCATGGTTGAAAGAAGCCTGGTTTCAAGAGGCAGCGCAAAGGGCAAGGGCAGCGGCGGAGCAGGGCTTAGAAGGTCAGCGGGTGTGATGCGCCAATTGCGTCACGACTTATCGGTTTAAGTAATAAGCAGGCGCATGAGGATTCGTTTATCGCTTATGTGCTATTTCTGTCTTTATCCCGGCTGCCCCCCC
>ERZ724505.243-NODE-243-length-37845-cov-8.795105_pt1 | contig 37845 bp, 55 predicted proteins | sample MGYA00376038_ERZ724505 | MGnify/ENA primary metagenome ERZ724505 (study PRJEB28724, sample SAMN07190884) | wastewater metagenome | isolation source: effluent of sewage treatment plant in Hong Hong | place: Hong Kong | collected 2016-03-17 ...
GCGGAGGCGGCGGAGGCGGCGTAGGCGGCGTAGGCGGCGGCGGCGGAGGCGGCGTCGGAGGCGGCGTAGGCGGCGTAACGTGTCTCCGGTGTATCGTCTTTTAATACCGCCTTCGCGGCCTCAATCGCTTTTCGTGGTATTTTATCGTCTGGGTATTTCCTCTCGAAGATATCAATGACTTGTTCAGCCGCAAAAATGGCGTAGGCCAAATACTGTGGACGCGTCATCACGCGCACAACTAACCAATTCGCATAGTCATATTTTTTATCGTCGATTAAGGCCTTCAGCACGTCGATACTTTCAGTCTTCTTTTGTGATTTAAACCATGCCACACCTTCTTCGCAAGCGCACTTTTCTTCCAACCATTTCAATGTGATTTTCATTATTTCGCCTCTGCTGATTTAAGGGCTTGCTTTAATGGTCTTACGATTGGTTTCAAGTAATCCTGATTTAATCGAATCCACTCAAACGGTGCGTCATCTACTTTGCTGATTGCCTCGTTGATAGCCTTCACCAACTCCTCGTTCTGAGCGCGAAGGCGGTCGTAATTGTTGACCACTTCGCTTGCCAGATCAACTTTCTTTTTTAGAAAGTCTATATAACAGGTCATTGAGCAGAAGTCTTTCTGCTTATTTTTTTCATCACAATTTTTACAGATATGCTCGCTCACTCTCGCCCCTCCGTTCTCAGTATGAACATCGCCACCGAACTGACCGCCAGATAGACCGCCAGTATCACCACGCCTATCGTCATCCAGAACAAGTAAATCGGGACTTTGAGCCAAAATTTCATTTCACTCTCCCGTAGTTAATCTGCGACTCCACCTGTCGACCAATCCGTCCCATTTCCGTTTTCTCTTCGTGGTACAGATACCCGCAGATAACGCCACCCAAGAGGCACAGGTAAATCACAATGACGCAGATTTTTGATTCGAGTGTCACAGCCAAATCACCACGCACAGCCCGAGAAGAAATCCAAGGACCAAGTAGGCCACTTTGGTTAAAGTCCTCAGCCCCCCTTGTTTGCGGTCAATAATGCTCAGCAGGAACGCGTCGTCCCAATTCTTGGCCTCTGGGTTCTGGGCGCACCACCTGGCCGATTGCGCCCTGATCCTCGAAAGTCGATTGCTATAAATCATCGTTAGCACTTTAAAACCCCCATGTTTTCAGTAATGTCGCGCATTCGTCGTATGACCTGACAACCCCCGCCAGAATGTTGCTACGCTCCGCCAGATAGGCGTAGGCGCGCTGATCTGGTGTCAGTGACCCTTTGGCCGATTTCGCTTCGATCGTCAATCTACGGCCATCCTTGAAGCGCCAGCCCTCAAAATCCGGTATCCCTGGGAGACCGAAGCGGATAAACCGCCGGCCGGCCTTGAGCGCCCCGGTGTTACATCGCCAGATAATCCCGACGTGGTAGGTCAGGTCGGCCAGGTCCCAGACCGAGCAGGTCATAGAACTCGGGTTTCTGGGCAACACGCAGATTTTGTGGTGGGCACAGGCGGCCTCGATCTCAGATAACACTCTCGTTTCACTCATCGTTGGTATCCCTCACACTCACACCCAGGCATCGTGCAGTACTTCCGCTCATGGTCAATCCGAGCGTGGCCGCACTTGCAGAGCCATTTCGCGTGATTTCGGTAGTGGTCTCTCACAAACAACTCACTCCAAAATGACGCCCGCCGAGCTTAGGATTAACCACTACAGAGAATCCCATCCCTTTCGGGTCCTTTTTCGATAGATGCTCGGCGGGGAAAGTCATTTAAACACCACAACACAACTTGGAAATGGAGCATTGAATTTTGCACCTTCGTATTTCAGTCTCCCCTTGATGAATCGAATTTCTGATGCCTTCATACAGTAGTCGTGCCACCATCGCGTGTCGGTCCTCGCTGGGATTAGCAGGACGACTGTTTTCCCATTCTGATGCTCATTCCATGCTTTAGAAACCCACTTTGCGATGTCTTTAAATGGAGGGTTAACGTATGCTGGAGATTGCCATTCGATGGAAAGGCCATCAATAAGTGAATGGTTCGGACACGGGTCAAAGCGAAAACCAAACTCGGCATCAAGCCCGTCGTAAACGTTCCGAGGTGTTCGCCAATCTTGACTTATACTCGTGAAAGGTATTTTCTTCATTTCAGCCCCATCAGCCTTTCAAACGCTTCCCGCGCTTGGGCCGGAACCATTAACATCCTCGACACCCACAATCGGGACAATCCCGATGACCGCAGAAGTAACACTTCTGCTCCCATGCTCGTGCTATCAGCTTATAGCGACACTCTTTGGAGCAAGTCCGCTTGATCTTTCGCTTCGTAGGGTGTGGCGTGAAAGTCGCCCCGCAGATCGCGCAGACCTTCGTAATTGGGTGTTTCTGAAGGTGATGCGCCGAATGCTCTTTTGCCGTCACAATCTCAAGATTCTCGATTCTGTTATCACGCTTGTCATGGTTGATATGATGGACGATCTCAGTTGAAAGCAGAGGGCGTCCAATGTGAGCCTCCATGACCATGCGATGTGCCAACTTCTTACGACCATCTACCTTCCGTTGAGCGTATGGATAGTTCATTGCTTGATTCCCATTAGTCGTTCAAATGCCTCTCGTGAAACTCTGGGATCAACACCATTGCCCAGGGCTCTAATGCCGTAGAGTTCTTCCGGTACCCCATCATCCATTCGACGTACTCCCTGGCTTGCTTGAGAGAAAGGGATAGCCACTGGAATCTGTAGAGGAGCCTGTCCGTCGAACCTCTCTTTAAGCAGCGGGCGATAGATGTCTGCACGTCGTCCTTTGCGACTTTGAACCATGCCAGAGCATCGCTCCCCAGTGGCGTAGGCAAGTAACCACCATCTCCGACGTAGGTGATTGGCTCCCATTCGTCCAGAGGATAAAACTCCCCATCGAGTGTCATACCGCAACTTGGTAAGTTCCCTTGTAACGGCCAATAGTCCTCCTCGATCAACGATCTTTGGTACGTTTTCCATGAACACGAACTTTGGTCGAATTTCGCTAACGAGGCGGAGCATCTCTTCAAAAAGGATTGAACGCTCCCCATCCAAGCCTTTTCCATGTCCTGCAATCGAGAAGTCTTGACAGGGAAAACCGCCGTATATGATTTCCGGCTGGATAGGCAACGCCCCCCCCCGAAGCGTTTGGACATCGTCCCAGACAGGGGCGTTCGGAATTTCATTGCGGAAAATTCTTGATAGCAAGATGGCGATAGCTGATCGCTCTCTTTCACAATAGGCAATCGGCTTGACATACCCTTCCAGGGACTCTGTGATTCCTCCAATGCCGCTAAATAAATCCAGCCCATACACTAAATCCACCTCATCTGGGCGCCGTCCGGCGGCACCAGTCTGTAAGTGTTCATGCTCGGAGTCTTTCCACGCTCCAGAGTGATCGTGAAGCCCTTTTTTCGTAGCTCAGTAGCCCGCGCGCGCCACTCGTAACCAATGGGGCTCTGGAGTATCTGCCCCAGCGTCAGCTTGTGGCCGTGGGCGATGAACATATCGAGTAGATCGGTAGCCTGGCTCACGCTTCGACCTCCTCTTTCGTCGCCATGGGTAAGGTTAGGTAAGGTCTTATTTCGATCACTCTGGTAACCTCCTGGTGATAAAAAGATCTCCGAAACCCTCACTAAATTCGTCATCTATTGGGTCGTCAATTTCTTCGTCATCGCCAATCATTGCGATGTCTGTTCGATATTTAAAGTGAGCACCAAGCATATAGATGTCGGTTCTTTTTGCCGTCGACGTTGTAAGCTTTTCTATATTGTCGACGCCACGCCCGCTGAACAGTCCCGGATACCAAACAGCCATCACATAAAGCGCATCGGGCAATCTAAAATTGATGTCAGTCCCGCGTAGGCGAACCATCGAGTCAACGATGCCAGCGCCCAAAATAAGTTTGTCGCGCCATTCATCCTTTTCGACGGAGTGAAACTGTCTACCATCACATTCAATTCCGATTTTGTGCGAACCTACGGTAATCATGAAATCAATGGCGAACTGATACCCTCTAACCTTTGCGGGATATTGATTTTTTATACACGCCGATGGGTTGATGTACTTCATCACAACGCGATAGAACTCCGCTTCGATAGGACTCCCGAACAGATATGTGTTTACTTGGTCTTTACATTCTGGTCGGATATTCACCTCGGCATCTCCTTCCCGAGGCTTGCCACAAGAGCGTTAACCTGAGCAACACCGGATTCATTAACCGGCATCAGCTTGTCCATGTATCGTTTAGCGGCGCCCATCCAATTCGCGTCTACAAGCCTTGGTATCTGACGGACAAATTCAGGGACGCTGTATCCCTGCTTTCTCGCAAACTCATCATCAGAGGCGATGAACACATCCCATAGGGCCATGACTTCCCAGACTTGGTAGAGCGACACAACCCGCTTTAATGCTGCGAAGTCCTTTCCCGTCCAAAGGTATTTGGCTCCCCGCTTCTTTCGACTCCAGGCGTTATTGATGTGTTCGATCAATTCTTTCCAGAAAGAAACGACCGCTTTAGCGGAAGGTGTTATTTCAGGATTCAGGATAGGGGATTCAGAAGAGAGGGATTCAGGATTCAGAACATCAGGATTCAGGCGATCTTGGCTAGTACGAGCACTGTGCTTGTCTGGTGCTGGTATGGTGCTCTCCGCTTCTCGGACATGAGGGTATTGATGTTCCAAGAAGTTGGCGACTTGAATGTAATCTTGTCCGGCCTTTTTGTAGCGAACGATGAACTGTTGCGGACAATTAGCCAAGTCATTAAGCATCGCATCGACCTTTACCTTTTGGAATTTGAACGGGAATATCTCTGCTTCTATGCGCTCCGGCCTGTCTTCTAAGCGCCCCTTTCGGTCAGCCAGACACCATAAACCCTCAAACAAAATAAAGTGGTATGGCCCCAGCTTTGCAAGTTCCTCGTTTTTAAATATCGCTGGTTTCAAATTCCTAGCCCTCACTGTTCCCCCTTCCTGTTACCTTTAGATCTTCTGCAGGTCTAATTGTCTAAGCCTCTTTACAAGTGTTACGACGGAAAAACAAAAAAAAGTCAGGCTGCCTTCCCCATATGTTGCTCCGTGAGCTTTAGCAATTCGGCCATCTTCCGCGTGGCCGTGAATTCGTTTTCTATGCGCGTCTGGTCGGCCAGCGCGCGGCGAAAGGATGATTCAGCCATGATCGCGGCCTGTGTCGTTTCATAGACCGCTTCGACGGCCTTGGCCTTCGCCTGGCCTTCAGTGAGGTTTCCCGCCTTGGCGGTCAAAAACGCCTTGGCGGTTTCGTAATCCTTCCGAGCCTCGGTCAGCTGCCACGTTTCCCGAAGGTCTTCCGTGCGCTTCGAGGCGGTATAGATATCCCACGGATACTTTTCGAGGAGGGCGTTGATCTTCTGGATGTCATCCATTGGTAGACCCCCGTTTTATTGAAGCGATGTGCTTTCCGTTCATGTGGTAGCCAGGGATTCCCTTTGTGTGTAGATGTGCCCGAGGGTTTTTAAAAATCTCACGCAGAGAATTGAAGTCAACGTGTTTTCGAAACATGGTATTTCGGCCCCATTTTGGATGGTCCACAACGGTCGCAACGGTCATTCGGCTGTAGTACACATTGATACGCGAAGGGCCATTTGTAAAACTGACCATGTATATATTCTCTTGGTGGTCTATCTCTATCCACCCCGATTCAGAAGCAATCTTTCGTGACTCTTTTAGTCTTGGATCCATTACGCGGCCTGCCCCGATACACCTTTTTCTGGCCAGATCCGAACGCCTGGGATGTTGGCTTTCGATCCAAGAGCCTTTACCACTCTGGCGATAGCCTTTTCATCCGGGACCATATACTCCATCGGGATTTCATTGACGTTCGTTATTTCGAATTTCCAGACTTCCCGGAAGGAGATACCAGCCAGTTTCGGAGCTTCTGGTATTTCGACGCGAGGCGGTTCGTACTTTAGAGGCGCCACAAGGGTCTGCTCACACCCTTTCAAGTCGCCCTTGTCCATCTGGTCTTGTGCCTTAGCGATTCGATCCGCTTCGGCCTGGGCCTCTGCTTGTCGGCGAAGCCGCGCCGCTTCCTCTTGGCGCCTGCGTTCGACTTCCATCTGGTAGGTCCCGAGCTTGCCTTTAATTTGGGCTTCGGCCTGCTTGAAAGGGGAGAGGACGCTATCCCGGAGGGTTGTGAGGGCCTTGTGCGCCTTGTGAGCCAGGGAAACCGGCTCCGCGAAGCGTTCCTCGACCGATTTAGACCGACGCTTAATTTCGAGTAGGATTTCACCACCGCGGGCGAAGCTGGCATCATCGGATACGGTCAACGTCGACGCCTGGGCAAGCATGTCGCCCGAGGACACCTGTAAATCTTTAATTTCCGGTTCAACGATCTGTATATTACTCATGGTATTTTCCTCCAATTTCTTCCTTGTTTTATTGCGCGTATAGTCACTTCTCGGACCCCAAATTGTTCGGCGATTACTCTGCACAAAAACTTCTGGTGAAGAAGTTTTTTAATTGCGATGACCTGTGCGGTTGTTAACTTCTGGTTTCCCTTCCATCGACCCCTGCTCAACTTATCAATCGTGTTGTCTCGCACAGTCCCGGTTATCAAATGTTCTGGGTTAACACACGTCGGGGAATCACACACATGACGGATGAGGAAACCTTCAGGGATAGGTCCTTTGAACACCTCATATGCGACTCGATGCGAACTCGCGTTTTTATTTTTAACAGTCATATGCCCATATCCGTTTGCGCTTACAGCCCCAACCCAGAGCCAGCATGTCGGAGTCTTCTTGGTATATTTCAAGAGCCTATTTCTTAAACTATTCACCGTATTTCACGCGCCATTGTTCGAGTTTGATGTCCGCTTCTAAGCAGTCCATGAAGGCCCGCTCATCGTCTGGGTCTGCCAACGTCACAAATTTGTATGAGCTATCAGATTTGAGCCAAAGGGCGGCGCGGTCTTCAATTCTCTCGGTGGGATAAAGGCTATTCCAGCCGATAGCATAGCCGGCCGTCTGAGGGCCTACGGATTTAGGGATCTTGAACGTGGCCTTCCCGTCAATCACGGTTCGGCGACCATTCAGGAAAACGATGAGGTCAGGGCAAAACCCAAAACCGAGAGGAGAAATACGAGGGAGTCCCGACTCAATAAGTTCGGCTCCACTATCGCGCCAAAAGGTGCTGAAGGCGTTTAGATAGTTCCCGATCTCAGGGCTGATAGAGGTCGGATCAATTTCTATCCCTTGGGCAATAAGGCGAAAGCCAGCGTCTACCGCGTTCCCACGCTGGCGGGCACGTTCCAAGACTCGTGGCGGGATCTGGGAGAGGTCCGCGCTCAGTCCGTACCGCTTCAATAAGCCGGTAACGGATCTCGGGCAAGCCTTCCCGCCCTCAGAATAGACGTGGTTATCGTCTACGATGACTTCTGGAGCGTCTAGCAGCATTGCGGATGGTACGCGCTGAAGGTGTCGCCGTCGTAATAGATGGGGTCTCCGATTCCGATAGCCTTTGTGCAAGCGCGGCACTTTCCTTCTTTCTTTGCCCCCATAGACCGCATACGTTCCTTTGCAGGGGTCGGCGGTTTGGCCGCGGGCGTCGCTACTGGCGCCGCTTCTTTAGCCTTTGGTGCCGGCGTGGCGATTGGCGCTTCCTTGCCGCCCGCCACTTCTGAGACTAACTCCTCTGGTAAATCCTCAATGTCCTGGGTAAAGCAATCGGACGCCGCCGTGATTGTGAGAACGGCGTCAATCAATGCCCGTTTCTTCGCCATCTTCAGAACCGTATTGGCTACGTCTGAGGGGTTCGTCCTGATTTGTTGCGTGGTGTAATCGCGGGCATACTTCACGCGCTTCCGATCTTCGGGAGTCGCTTCCCATTCGGCGGCTGATACCACCTTGCGCCATTTGTACTTTTCTTCGTTCGTGCTGGCCTCTCCGATTCCAGACCCGAGATAGGCCCCGTTCACTTGGCTCGTCACCTTTGCGGATACGCGATAACGGATCTCATCGCCACTCGAAAGGTCCTCGACCACCGGCTCAATCGCCAGCCTGAACGTTGAGGCGATCTTTTCAGCTCCCGGCTTTAGCAGGGTCGGCTTATCGCCGCACCCTGGGACCGTTCCGTAATGCACTTGCGGAGTCATCACCGCTTTCATGACCTCTTGAATCAGATTGACGTCAGCCCGAATCTGGGCCGCTGTCAATCGAGGGCTATACTCCACCGCTTGCGTATGCACTACCTGTAATTCATTCATCGTTGTGTCCTCCCGTTTATGTGGCACCAGCAATCACATCTCCAGCCCTTCGGACAACCACACGGGCATACTGGCCCGTCGTACTCGTCCAATTCTTCAAATGGGTTCAAAACCATAATTTCTCCGATGCCTTTTCTTCAGACTTGGCCTTTTGAATCGCAAATTCCAAGGCCAGCATTTCGCGCTGAGATTCGCTGATAATCTGCTCGGCGCTCCGCATTTCAATACCGGCGTCAACGTAGCGCTCAAAAGCGTATTTGTGCTTGGTTTCAAGCTCGCGCTTACGCTCCAGAAGGCCAATCATGGTCGGAGATGTCATTTGCTCCACCAATAAATCGCAAGACTCCCGAAACACGCGAATGCGCTAATCCCCACGGCAACCTCGATAATGCTCAGGATCTCCCAGAATCGGGCCTCCCGTCGCACGTTCAAGCGCCGCCATGCGCGGTCCTGATGCTCGATCTCGTAGTTCATGTGAGCCCTATGCGCTTCTCCGTAGCTTTTCATCTAAGCCGCCTCCCTTAGTACGATTGGTTCCAACCGTTCCGCTCGCTCTTCGACCACGATCTGCTCGCTCCAAAAAAGCCACACGATTAAAGAAGGACGCAAATCAGGAATGACGTTCATGGGATAGTCACCTTTTCAAACACCGGCACCATTCCGTGGTCAAGGATGAAGTCGATCCACTCCAGCACGTTGTCGCGGCTATGCGTAATGACCGTCACGCCATTCGCTGTGATGTAAAAGCTCTCGTTATCCATGAACTTGTTCCCCCTTTCCGGAGACAATTAGGAAAGCGTCTAAGTCCTCGGATTTGAACTTCCATGATTTCCCGTCGAATCCCGCTTTGACTTTCCCCTCTCGGGCCAGCTGATGAATCCATTTCCAAGAGTTGCGCGATTTTCGACCAAGGTATGCGGCGGCTTCTTTGCTGTTCAGCCAAGGGGATGGGGTCACAGGATTTGTCCTCCCAAAAGGCCCACGTAATTTAGGGCCTTGTCGTTACGATCGCTTAACAATGGAGAAGTACGATTTAAGGAATGGAAAGAAAAAGTGCCGGCCCCCAGATTGGCTACTGGGCACCCGAAAGGGTGTAGGCGACCGGCACAAAATGGAAAAACCCTAGCCGATTGTTGGCTGGGTTCGTTTAAAAGTTTCATATTTTTTATCGCCTAGTTGCATTTGTGATCCTTTTTCGTTACCTTGGAGTTGGTTGATTTCTCGTCAGTAACGTACCGTTTACGTACTAGAAGTATACAGTACGTAAACCAAGGTGTCAAGTCTTTTTATGCCAAGAAATCCAAAAATGGTTTACGTGACTTTTGAGTGTTCGCCCGAGTTTAAGGCGCGCTTAGAGGATGCTGCTAAGGCAGATCAGAGGAGTATGTCTTCGCAGATCAGGGTAATGCTTTCTGATTGGATGAAAAACGTTAAAGAATCCCCGTGGCTTAATCGTGCGGGATCAGAACCAACTCGTCGGTCGAGTATTGTGGAGAGGATTGAAGGCCCCGGACCCCTTCATTTATCAGAACACGTAGCTGATAAAGCTGCTGAAGAGAAAATTGATGATCGCAAACCGAGCCGTCACCGCAGACAATCTTAATCGGCCACCGTTTTTCGGTCATCGAGAAAAAGTGTAACGGTAATCCCAATGTACGGCAATAGGTCTAAAGTTCATAAATGGTTGTTATTGTTCAGTCTCACTAATCATTAGACGGAGATCCCATGAAAATATTCATTTTATTTTTTGTGCTTTCTTTTCCGTTTCTTGTATTTGCCGATTCTGAGAAGACTGTAGGTCGATACCAAATTCAGGTTATAAGCGTTCAAGATCAAATACCGATGGCAATAATGCTGGATACCGCCACTGGAGAGACGTGGCGATTGTTCAGAGACATTATTATCACGTCAGGCCCAGGGACTGACACAGACGCGTGGATTCCTATATCCCGTCTGAGTGAAAAAGAACATAGAGAGATTCTTTTCGGCGCGCAAAAGAAAAAAGGAACGAGATGAAAATCCTATCCATTGCGGTCCCCCTTATTTTCGTGCTCTCGTCGTCATCCATAGCCGCGCGCCCCGTCCGCGTCAAAGGGCGCGTCAACCGAAAGACGGGGACGTATGTAGCCCCTCATCAAAGGACCGCCCCGAACCGGACCAAGCTGGACAACTACAGCACGAAAGGGAACGTCAATCCATCCACAGGGAAAGAGGGGACCCAAGACCCTTACAAATAATGGCTTCAATTTTTAAGCGCGGCCGGATCTGGTATTCCAAGCTCACTGTCAACGGGAAGGAAATCAGGAAGGCTCTGTCTCCCGACCGCCGCCGCGCCGAAAACAAGCTGGCCGACCTCATCAAGCAAAGGGACGCCACCAAGCACTTTCACGCGGCCTCTGACCTCTCGTGGCAAGCGTTCCGGTCCCAATACTCCAAACAGTCCAAAGTAGAGAAGAAGCAAAACACCTGGGAAGGCGAAATCCGCGCCTTTGACTGGCTGGAAAAAAGCTTTCCCATCACCCGAATCCAGCAAGTGACCCCGGCCCTGCTGGACCAGGTACGCACCAAATGGATCGAAGCCGGCCGCGGGAAGTACGTTATCAATCGGGATATGCGGTCCCTAAAGACCGCCATGTATTGGTCCGAGCGCCAAGGATTCATCCCGAAACAGGACTGGGCCTCCGTGAAATTCATCAAGACCCCAAAAGGCCGGCTCCACTTCTTGACCTTGGAAGACCTCGCCAAGCTGAAAAGCGTCTGCCGTGGGGTGTGGCGTACCATCCTATTTCTCGGATCCCGCGCCGGCCTGCGGCCCTCCGAAATCTACTGGCTGGAATGGTCCGACATTGATTTTGCCAACGGGAGGGTCCACATTGCCCCGAAAAGGCACTGGATTCCCAAGGATTATGAGCGCCGATGGGTCCCCATGCCCCCCGATTTGCGGGAGTACCTGGCTACATTGGCCGAAAAACGAACGGATTCGCGGGTTTTAGGGCCTGAAGACGAGATACCCACCACAGACTCAATGACGGTCTATTTCACGCGCCTGGCGCGGAAAGCGGGCCTCACAGCGACGCCCTACACGTTGCGCCACACCTACGCCAGCCATTACGTCCAGAATGGCGGGAACATCTATAAGCTGAGGCAGTACATGGGCCACTCCGACATATCCACCACCCAGATATACGCCCATCTGGCCCCCGGGGATGAGGACAAGACCATCCAAACAATGCCGGGGCTTTAAAGCCTTGTACCCAGATTTTGTACCCACCCCCTGCGGAATTTAGCTTCACTTCGATTACATTGGATTACATACACTTCCGACGGTAAACTGTTCCACGTGGAACTATCGACGGGAGAAACAGGCCCCCTCGTAGATTGCTACCCCCGCAAAGAAAACCCCCCGTTTTATCGACGAGGGGTTTTTCTTTTGTACCCGATCTTGTGCCCAGAATGGGCGGTTTTTACCGGAATTCCCGGTAATCCAGGCGGGCGCTGTAGATGATGTGATAGCGTTTTACGTCTTCGGTATAGGTCGGTCTTTTGATTCTGACGGGCTTTCGAGTCCTTTTTTTCTTCTTCACCGGGAGAGGCGACGTCCACCCCTTTCCCCAATTCTCAATCATCCTATCCCCCTGGCAATAACCTCGGGTTGCTACGAATGACCTTCTCTTGAACCGCTTCCGGAAGGGCCGCCAAAAAGGTGCCGTGTTGCTTGGATACCTCCGTGGCAACCTTGTCGGTACTGGCCGCCGCCTTCCGGATCTGGGCCGCATTTTCGGTTAAAAGAATGGGGAGCCAGCGCATCGTACAGCCCCATTCATCCTTCGGCTGGCCGGTTTGTGGGTCCAACCCGACCAAATGGATGAAGAATTCGCACTCGTGCTGAGTACACCCCCGTTGTTTTTTGGGGAGACCGAACCTATAAGGGCATTCCTTTGACATTAGTCCTTGCTCGCCAGAATGACGTCTGAATAGGCTAAAACGCCCAGTTTGCTGTCTGTCCCCGGGCTTGTGGCTCCGCTTGTACTGGCCGGAATGTCATGGTTATGGTTTGTCGCTGAATTTGTGAGGCCGGGCTGAGTCGACTGACTATACCAATTTCCTGAATTGGTCTGAGAAGTGGCCGAAGCAGGGATTGAGTGGGTGTGGCTGTCAACGGTATGAGTATGCGCGAGACTGGTACTCGTGTTGATAGACCCGCCAGAACCGCCCCCGGCGCTTGAAACGACGCGCAAAACGCGGTCATTCTGGGTCGTGACCTGAGTCCATCCGGTAGGCGCCGCCGCCTGGAAGAAACACATGACCGTCCCCGCGGGGATCAATGTCCCGATATCGTCCCACGTCGACCCGTTGTCGCGCTGGAGCGCATTTCGGGTGGTGTCAAAATAAATGCCGGACTGTCCGGACGCTGGCCGCGCTCCAGTCGCACCCTTGCCGCCTCGGTAATGGAAGACCGGGGCAGTCGAAGGAGCCGATCCTGGGAATATCGCCAGGTCCCCCTCCGATGTCCCTCCACGAAGGGCCTCTTGAAGGGCTGATTTTAACTCGCGAATTCTGTCATCCCCTTGCGATTTAGGGTCTGATCCTGCTGGCGTCGATATGTCCCAAACTCCCATGATTGAATCCTCCTGTCCTTTGTATAATTACTGGGTGAAAATTTCAGTTAGAACTTTTATAAAAGCCTACGCTTACGAATTATCCCTTCATCCATATTTCTACACAATTGCGGCTTTTGCGATTTCTGGGACCCTCTGGAATTACCACCTGACAACGCTAGACGCCGGGCTGTTCTGGCCTTTGCTTCTTTCTTTGCCATTATTTACCGGGATCTTCCGGGCACTTTACCGGAAGTTCGTCCTCCCGCTACTGCCTCGGCGTACTTTTTGTCAGTCTCCATTAGCACCGCGTGTGTCGCGGCCACATTCTGCGCGCCCTTCGCTGCAGCATTCTCCAAAACCGACACATATCTAGCCATCGCTGGATTTGCTAAAGCATCCGTCAATCGGGCAGCGACCTTTGGTCCGTAAACATCTGCAACAGCACCAGCTACGGCGCCTATCGCAGCCCCAGGTCCACTCCCAGCCCATCCCGCAACCATGCCACCTAATGATGTCCCAATCGCTGCCCCTGCGTTAGATCGGGTGCTTCCCATCCCTTTACCGGCTCTCTCAAACGCCTCTTTTGCGTTGGCGTTCTTAATTTTGGTCGCCCAGTCTTCCCCGGTTAATTTCTGAAACCGATCAAGGGTCCGCTGCGTCCCTAATTTGTCCTCTTTTAACGCGGTTCGGAGTCTGTTCGGGGCTTGGTCGTTCGGGAAGAATCCACGTTGAGGTTCGTTTTCTATGCCGAAGGTTTTCTGAATCTTGCCCATGACCCGCATTGATTCATCAACGGGAACCATTGCTTCTTTGTAATTCGTATTCTGGCTTTTCAGCATTGCATCGAGTCGCGTCCTTACCCCCGCCAGTGCTTTGTTTGTTTTATTCGCCGCCACATTCTTCCAGTCAATATCTCCATCAATTTGCTGGATAAGGTCTTTCACCTGCGCTTCCGAAACGGTGCTTTTTAGCTTTTTATAGTATCCCGCCACCCGTTCCAGGGCTCCCGATGCCGCCTGTGCATCATTGCTGAAAACGCCGCCCAAGTCCCGCCGCGCTGATTTAATCGCAGCGGCAATTTTCGTTTTCGGAATCGCCCCATCTTCAATGTACGGTGAGCTGCTTAGTGTTTTTGAGGCTTCGTCAGAAAGGCTTTTAATCGTCTCGCTCAGATTCTTAACGGACCCCGACATCTGGTCGGCAAGGTCGGCATGACTAAATGCCGTCTTTACTGCGTTTGGATTTTCCATCCGCGCGAGAACTGCTTCTTCCGGAGTTCCGAAGGCTACTTTTGCACCCTTAGCGAATACTCTCTTGGCAATCCCTGGGGACGTTTTCGGGGCAATCGCCTCTCCCGCGGCAGATCGCATTCCCATGACTCCTTTCGCCGCAGGAAAAAGCAAAGATCCTATCGTCGCGGACGTCGAAATGGGCCTTTCTCTGAATGAGTTTATGGGATGCATTACTGAATTTGCAGTATCTACCAGGCTCCCGGTTATAGTGGACGGTATGCTTTTAATTGTCTCCTTCACGGTCGCCAAGTCTTCCATCGAAGGGATTCCACCAGAGGCCATATTCGTCAACGCCATCACCGTTTTCGCAGTTTGGGGAGCGCTTTTTGCCGACGCGACAATCTCCTCTTTTGCATTGCCACGAACGTCTTCCCAGTAGTTGTCTGGGACGTCCTTTTTAGGAGGTTCCGGCGCCAACTTAGAAAATATCTGCTCCAGCTCAGACTCAGAAGGAGGAGAGTCGCCCGTCAACGAAACCGACTTTCCAGTCGTCGGATCTGTGACCTTGTAGGTAGGCATTAGTTATGCACCTCCACCGTAAACCGGCCGATCTTCTGCGTCTTACCGTTTGCTTTTGGACTCGGGGCCTCTCCCGCAGCATTTTTAAGTCCTTCCGTCGCTGTTAATCTGTTCTGTTCCTTTTGTTTCAAGACAGCATCGGAGTCTCCAAAGACAGGGAAGTATTGTTTATTTCCTTCCTCCATTTCTTTTGGAGAGATTACAGCGCCAGATTCCCTCCGCAGTACCGCATTCAAGAAGTTTCGCTTCGATTGCTCATAGGACTGGACTTCCTCCGATTTGAATAAGTTTGGCATTAAGCTCGAGCCTTGCAATCCAGCTTTTGCGGAGGTGAAATCGTACTTCTTCGAAAGATCCCCAATTTGTTTGTCTGCTTCTTCCATTCGGGTCGCGTACAGCTTCGCATTCGCCTGGCCTTCGGTCTGAGTGGTAGACATCAGCGGTGCATTTCCAGGGAGCTTTACAGGTATCGCCTCTAAAGTCTTCGGATTCACCATCACGGGCACTCCGCCCTGAGATCCAACAGAGACGAATGACGGGGGTCTGTTCATGCTCAACAGTTGATGGACGGCGTCTTTCGGGATCTGTCCGGATGGGAACGTCTTAATAAAGTCTTCGGTCTGTTTTCCCGGAAGAAGAACACGTGTTTGGTCTGGAGTGTAGAACTCCGATGGCTTCGGGTCTTCAGTCTGATACGTCTTCTTCTCTGATAAAAGTCCCGTCTTCGGGTCTTCTTCGATGGTCCTCTTTAGCTTCATCGAAGGAAGGACAGGGTCCACAGATCCGGTAGCTCTAAGCGCATTGTTTGTCTGCTGCTCTGCTCTTAGCTTTTGATCCTGAGCAATGGCGCGATCACGCATCTGCTTTTCTTGCGCCATCTGCTGGCGTAGCTGATCGATTTCAAGCAGCTTTCGGGTATCGTCTATCCTTGTTTTTCGCGCATCGGCATAACCACCGGCCAGCCCCTCCACAAGGCTCTGCAGTGGGCTTTTGTCTGCTTCGAGTACTGCCAACAGTTCTTGAACGCTAGGCATATGGTCTCCTTACGCCGAATAAGTTCCGGAATCGTTTAATTTGCTACCAACGGCCCCGCCGACGGCCCCACCTGCTGCTGCTCCTCCGGGGCCTCCGTAAATTCCTCCGAATATCGTGCCGATGATTTTCAGAATGTCAGCCATCGGGTTATTCGAGACAGGAGGGGTCCAGGGAGAACCAAGCACTCCGGACGCCGCCTGTATAGGTATCTGCAGCTCTTGCCGACGTCTCAATAGCTCGGCATCGCGCGCCTTAATGGATGCGTCATTCAAGTTACGTGCAAGGCTTCCATATCTCTGGGAAGCGTCAATTCTCCCGAGCGTTAGCGCTTCCTGATTGTTTGCGGACTGATAGGCCAGAGGGATGGCCTGCAATTTGCGAGCCTGGTACGCATCCGCGAGTCTGGCAAGTTCCGCTGCTTTTGTCTCGTTAGCTTTTGCGCCGATGTTCCCGAGACCTTCAATTGTCTTTGAGGAGTAGAGATTCCCTCCAAATGCGGCCGCTCGTTTTTGCGCCTGTAACGATTCTTGCGTGTTCCTGTCGACAAGTGCTTTAAAGGGGGTAAATTGCTTGTCGATTGATTCGGGAGACGTCTGCAAAAGGTCCTGGAGGGCCTGATCTCCCATGCGGAACTGATCGGGAATCCCACTACTGAGCAAGGACTGAAGACTAGACAGACCCTGCTGTTCCTGAGATGTCATATTGAAATCCCCATAGCCTAGAGGGACTTCGGCGCCCGCATCAAATTTCCCAAACTTGCCAGTCTTAGCTAAAGTGGCGAGAAGGTCGCGCATCTCCGTGATCTGAGGGTTTTCTTTAATGGTCTTCTTCTTAAAGAACCCCCCTGGGTCCATGATCTTGTCGCCCATGTTATTTGCACCATAACCATTATCTTCCCAATATCCCATACAGTCCCCCTAGAAAACGAATATCGTTGTCGCCACGGAAGCGGCGGTATTTTTCAAGTAAACGTTCGTCGAATCGAATGCAGCGGATTTGTAGACAACCCCGCCTTTATCGACACTGAGCGTGATGAAGTAGCTCGGAACTTTACGCAGTCCGTGGGCGACGGTGTCCTGTGTGTTTGCAACGGCGTTACTCGTGTAACTGAGTAGCGCCCCATCGAAATTGTCAGGGATTCTTAATCCCTGATTGAGCAAGGAAGTCAGACTGATTTCCTGCTCGCTTAATATCTGCACGAAATCGCGAAGTAGAAGAGCCGTTGCCACCCCTACAGTGGACGAGTGTTTATTGAGAAGAGACTCAAACGGAGATTTGCGGAACGTACTCATTGACGCTCCTCTCGGGGTATCGCAATCATCCGGAATTGCTTAATGTCAAACGCTCCGTCCGTGTCGTTATTGACGAATCGCGGTCTGCATTTTGTTGACACGGTCCTGAAATAAGCGACCAAGGGGGACGAATCAGACGGGAACGATGAGCCAAGAGAGATAGTGTCTGCTAAAGTCCAGCTCTCGCCTTCGTCCGTGGAATAGTAGACCTTTACGGATGTCCCACGGGCTACTATTTCGATCCCCTGCCATTCCATCAATCGGCCTTCTGGGTCATCTATCTGGAAGTCTGCAGCGGTGAAATCCTTCCCGTCCCAATTGCTATCAATGGCCTCGCCATTGAAATTTGCGGAATTCGACCGCTGAACGGTGATCCCTGTATCTCCGACGCCCCACAACACGCGCTTATGCAACGCCAGCGCCGCGTTGGAGTCCCACGTTTCGGTGTCTGAATCCCATGATTCATCGTCAGAATCCCACGTATCATCGTCAACGAGGGTAAATAAGCTCGCCCTGGTAATTCCATCCTTCAGGTGATCCTTGTAGACCGTCTGGGTTCGATAGTTGTATTTGTAAATCGTGTCCGGTTCTTCGCTCGATCCGATGGGAATACCGATCCATGCTTCTTTCAGCTCTGGGATGTGGACGCCCCACGACCTGAATAAATACGAGGCGTTCATTGTGTCGGAAAGGTCAATATTGATCGAGCTTTCGATTTCGGGGGCTGTCACGCCGTTAAATAGCCGTAACCCTTCGCGCGAAAGGAAAAGCTGTTCTCCTGTTGGGAGGTTTACCAAAGGACCGCCGGATACCGATCCTGATCCCGTTTCCTTCCGGTCAAACCTGAAAACGCTATCAGTGCCCGTCAGATAGCCGATATAGATGGACTTTTCCTTGTGGGTACACGTGTATTCGCCGAAATAGCCCAGGTTTGTCACGTCGGAGTCGTCTTCGATAAGATCAACGATTCCGGCATCACCCGAAGACCAATTCTCGATATCGCCGGTATCGGACCATTGAACACGCGACCGCCGAATAGTTCCGGCGTCGTTGACGTAGGCAATCATCAAATATCCACGGTAATTCAGGATAAATCGCGCCTTCGGTGGGCTCCCTCCGAGGTCTGCGTCGTTACCGCTTCCCGTGTATTTTCGGATGTTGTCCTGAAAGTTCGTGAAGGCGATGATCTTTGTCCCTGATAATTCGGGATAGGCAAATTGGACCCTTGATAAGACGCTACCTGTTAGCGCGGCATGAGCAACACTGTTCCATGTCGTTCCGTCCCATTCCTGAATCTTTGTAGGGCCTACCCGCACAAGGTTTGTCACGTCTTCGATATTCAGCTCACCAAAGGCAAGAATTCTTTCGCCCAGAGGGAGACCCATCAGGATACCGCCACGGCTTTTTCGTATAAGAGACCGAAGGATCTCGACGTTTAAGCAGTTCGGGGACTGCCTTGGGTCAATCAGGGCCCCCGGCTTTCCGACTTCGAGGCCAGCGACGGGTGTAATGATGGTTCGTGAATATCTAGGCATTACACATCCCGATACGTCGTCATTCCGGCGCCAGACCTATTCCGGCGCTCTTTTTTCATGATCCGGTCCATTGATTCGGCGAATTCGTTCTTGTACGGCGTAGCGATATCCCACTGCTTCAGGTTCTTCCCGAACAGACGGTAAAGTGTCCCGTCCTTTAATGCCTCCCGATACTGCGCCGAAAACGGCACGGGGTCAGTGCTAGAGTCGACAATGGATGTCAGACGTTGCGAGTAGGACATCCGATATTGATAGTCCGTCGATTCAGGAGGGGGGCCGATATAAATCTTCCCACCGTATAAGGCATATGCCTCTGGATACCCCAGATTTTCAGCGGACGGAGGAGTCGTGTATCGGAGGTCATAGACCTGCTTAGAAATACGATCCAGGGGTTTGCTTGTGTCGCCGTCCAATAGTTCAACAGACACAATATGCCCCATGTCGCTCTCGACGTTTATTTTGTAGTCGCCTTGAACCGTGATCGTGTCCGTTGTCGTAGACTCTACCTCGCGCTCGTCAAAGCGAAAGGCTTGCTCCATCTCCATAATCGTGTCGGTGATAGCGTCATAGATTTCATCGTCCATGTCGGTCCGGACGAATCCGGATGAGACGACGTAGTCCTTCATCTGTGAGCCAGTAAGGGATCCAAGAGGAGTAGAACCAGACGATACTGAGGACCCGCTCCAGTTTAGGGATTGCGCTCCGACGGCCCTATCTCCGTTTGCCGGGGAACCTCCCGCCTGGACAAACAGCACAATGTCCGGGCGTCCCGAAGGCAAGGAAGAAGGGATATCCCCACGATATATCCCCGTCGATCCGTCCTCTGTTACGGAAATGTCATAATCCGCGTAATTTCCGACGACGAAAGTCTCATAGGATGAGCCGTTCCAGCGCTGTCCAGACGCATTGAATATGTGGACGTAACACGTGCGCCCCGTGGGGCCTATGATGTGAATTTCGCCAGCCATAGTGTCTCCTTATCCGACCTTCGGATCTGCTGCCGCCTGGGCGTCGATCTTGGATTCGATCCGCTTGCCTTTGAGGGCAAGGAATACCGCCAGCCACCCTGCCCACGCCGCCTTCCCTTCTTCGGTCGAGGCAACGTGCATCAGGTAAGCGAGCCCACCGTCAACGGCCTTGGTAACGATAATCGCGGTAGCGCCAAGAGCCGCCGCGACAGCCAAGAAAAGCGCCCGATTACCAGACAGCCATTCGTTCAGTTTTCCTAACCGCGTGAATCCTAGAATCCAGTTCAACATAATTCCTCCTTAGAGAGCGTTTACGCTGTCAATGAGAGCCTGGGCTTTTGCCCCGACTTGTGTGAGTGCTGCAACGTTCTGGGTTTGGTCAACCTTAGCGTCGATGGCGGTTTTCAGTTCATCCAGCTTTACATCTAAGGCAATGATCGCGTCTGAGAGTAATGACATTTCGGCCTCCAGTGCATCTAGTTTTGATAGAGCCGGCTCCATCAGCCAGTTCCTTACGACATCTGAAAAGCTCACGGCTGCATGAACCACGGCAAAGTGTCCCTTAGCGTGATGGTTGATCCGATCAGGTTCGCCGCCGTATAGCACCCCTGCGTGTACGCGTTCTGCAAAGCAAAATTTGTGGTATTCATGCTTAATCCACCACAATTCCCATTTGCGACGACGTTCTGCTTTAGGGTGTCAATGATGCTTAGATTCGTCCGACGCTCCACGTCCATCCCAAGGCCGAATCCGTAGACGTAGCACTCGTCAAAGGCGGTTGCGGTCGCAATGGGAGAACTGACGAGTACCGGAACCCCTGCCATTTGGCTCGACACCGCCAGCTTGTAGTCTCCAGCAAATAGGCCGGGTTTGACGGTGGCGTTCCAGTAGGTGGTCGTAAACGCGATGAAATCGGTCTGAATCTGTGCCGACGGGAATGACACCGTGACCCCCGCGAAGGCGATGGAAGGAAAAAGGATCAGGAGCAGGGTTTTAATGGGAGACTCCGACCCATAAGACGTTCTGGGGTTTTGATCCGTCCACATCGGCATGAACGTGCTTATCGTAACAGCCAATCCTGACAAATCCAGCGGCCAGTAGCCCTTTAACGATCAAGAACCGATCCGATCCCGCCGCTACCGCCAAATCCACCGCTTTCCCTGACAGGTGGCTTGATCCTTCGACCCCCATGGCGACGGTGTTGGCATCGCAAGTTCTTAGGCCAGAGGTGATCTTGAAGGGTATGCCAGCAACCGCCCTAGCGGTGTCTAGCTTAGACATCAGTTCGGGGTCTAGCCCTTTGGCTTCTTCGTCTGTAAAGAATTTGTATTTCATTGGATTGGTACATCCGGTCCAACTAAATCGCCGAGAATATGAAATTCCCCATCCCTCAATTCGCCTTCGACAGTAATCGAGTAGGGACACGCGCTAAAGTCCGAGCACGTCAATCGCCAATCTTGTCCACCCATCGACTGAACCATAACCACGCTTTGCCTCTTTTTCCCTAAACATCGGGGGCATATGTACTTCGTTGGTTTACGTCTGTTCTCGTAGTCATCCCAAGTCACGGTACTTTTGGTCCCGATATAACGCCCCAGAACGCTTTTAGGACTAACCCTGCGATAGCCGTATAAATGACCGCCAAATGCTGCGCTCGGCTCTTTTCCACCTGATCTAAGCGATCCACCACAATCGTGAGCCCCGGCTGACCGTTAACTCCATACAGAGTCCTGTGATGGTCTTCCACTTTAAGCAGCTTTTCCTCGATACGAGAAAGCGTCTGACTCATATCGGACACCCTCTCTACGAGGGCATGTAGATCGTCTTTAAACGGGTCTGTGATACGTCGGTCTTCACTCATTTTTCGTCAATCCCCAATAGAATTTTTAGATATTCGCGGTCCAGAAGACCCTGCACCGTTGCCGCTTGGTTCGCAGCCGTCAGGTTCTTGAATCCCGCGATTCGCGCGTTGTTGAGTGCGGTTGTCGTGGTTGAAAGTTGCACCATCCAAGCGTTGACTTGGGCGAGATACGCCGCTTCTGCCGCTTTTTGGGCGTTGTATTTGTTTACGAGAGCAGGGATGGTGATATTCGCCACCACGTCAAAGCTTACGTTGTCGAAGCAAATGGTGATTTGTTTCTGAGCGTCATACGTCATGGACGGGAACGCCGCTGTGTTGTCCAGGGCAACGGCGATCTGGTGAGCAAACATAGGCGCGTGGTTGATCTGTTCGTTTGAATACGCCGACGCATCCAGCGTCGTGCATTGCTGCGCTGCGTAAAGGCTAGGGGCGATTAGGAGCATGGCAATTATTTTTTTCATTTTGGTCCTCATGGGAATACAGGAATAATAGACGGCTGTGTGAAGAATCCGGTGTAGCACGAATGAAACATCCCGGCGGTCGGAGTGCCGGACGGGGTAAGTCTTGTCGTTAGGACATCCCCATCCGTAACGACAACATATCCGTCACTCTGGGCTGTGGTCGATGTCCCTGAAATGGTCGCGGAAGGGCCACCCGTCGGATCAGTAAAGTTTCGCCGCAGCGTGTAGGTGTAGCTTTTCCCGGCGCTAGGGGCCGTCGTGACTGAGTATGTTCCGTTCTTAACAATAAGCCCCGGTGCGCGTGAGGTGGTTGTAGAGGTTTGAAGGTTCTCGGTTGCATTGTTATCGTTTCCCCCGGCAATGCGCGTATAGCTGCTTGCCGTATTGGAAATGGCATTAAACGTATTCCCAATGATGGGGAACTCTCCTCTGTTTGTTGGTGTAAATCTCATCCCAATCGAAAGCGTGGATGCCGTCGGCGTTCCAGAAGGTACGACTTTCCACACAATCTGATCGCCTCGTATCGTGGCGCTGCTATGCGTCACGTCATTGCATTTTGTGTTTGTGCCAGAAATAGAGCATGTAATGGTCGAATCTGATCCGTTGGTTTGCATGGTGATGGTCCATGATTTACCTACTCCCGGAGCCGCCGCGACTTCGGCGTATAAAAGGTCAAAAGTCCCGGCGAGAGACATAGGTATGCGTGTGTCCGTATGTGTGCTCCTAGCTCCTGTAGCACCCGCGAGAGCGACGTAAGTGTTAGCCCCAGTATTCGCTGAAGTCTGCGCTCCCGACACGATAAAATTGTTGTCGTCTGTTGGAGTGAAAAGCATCGAAATCGAATACCCCGTCGACGCTGTAGGAGTCCCAGAAGGGACGGACTTAATACGAAAGAGATCCCCCGCCACCGTCGTGGAGCTGTGTGTCACGTCTTCGCAGCACGTTTGAGTTGTCCCTGATACGGAACACGTGATAGTGGAATCCTGATTTCGCGTCCCTAGTTGCGCGGTGAACGTAAATGATTTAGCAGAACCGGGAGGAGCATTGAGACAGATTTTCATGTTAGACCACGTTCCCGGAACCGCCTGAATTCCGGTATTTCGATCAACATTCGCAGCGTCAAAACCACCTCCGCTATTTCCGTAAATCTGGGAAGTCGAGGTTAATGTGACATTCGGAGTCCCAGCAACACCGCCAATCATTTGCTGTGGCGTTGTCGCCCAGAGGTTAAACGGAACCAGAAAGATGAGCGCGATTCGCCTCATCAGTAGCCTCGAATGACCGGGGCGACAATATCGCACTTTGAACTAGATGCTCGGTATATGCAGGATAAGTAGTCCACTTTATTTGCCGCCGTAGAGAAGGTCGCGCTCGAAACGTCCGTCCCGAAGGCGAACCCAGACCCAAGCGTAATCGTCCGACTCCCCGCCCCATCCTGAGCGATTCGGTAGCGGAACATCTCGAAATCCTGAGCGTTGATCGGGACGTTGATCGTGGCCGAACTGGTGAGCGTGATCGAGATGTTATTCCCCATCGTGGCGTCGGGGGTGATCGTCCCAGATGAGCCATAGGCCGCGTAATTCGTCGTCCCAAGAACCAGCGCCGTGATCGTAGCGACTGAGCTGATCGTGACCGTATTGGATACAGTCAGCGTCGAGATCGATGCGCCATAATTCCCTGTGATGGTCATAGTGGCGATGTGGTTCCCTAGGTTGTCGCCAGCACCGCCGCCCGATGCCGCAATTGTGATCTGGGCGGTTGTTCCTCCGACTAGCGAAGGAGTTAGGGTAATGTTGGACCCTGCGATAAGGCTTACTGTAGCCGTAGGGCTCGATAACCGAACGCCGCCAACCATAACCTCAAGCGACGAAGAACCGCCGCTTGATGTCGGACAATTTGTCCCGTTCGCTTGGCAGACGTTCTGCCCTGCTACCGTTAGGCTCGTTGCGTATGTTCCAGATCCCGCCGATATTCCCCACGTCACATCCACCTGGCCGTTCGTTGAGTCCAGATACATAGACCGTTGCTGCTTGGCGTTGTAGATTTCAAACACCGTTCCGTTCGCATCCGTGGAAGGGTAGACGATAAAGGACGAGGCCGAAGTTGAGCCGCCTGTCCCGTCTGGGAGTTGGACAATCTTGAATGTCTCCGCAGGGCTCAGGGCATTGATCCCGAGGCTCCCGCGAATCGTGACGGTTGAGAATGTCATGCTGGAGGCCGTGACGAAACTGCCCGCCGCACCTGCGAGCGTTCCCGCATTATTCCAATTAACCTGTCCTGTAGACCCTCCGGCCGCCGCCACTCCAGGGTCAATCGTATGCCATCCCGAACTGTTATAAAATGCGGGAGAATCAACGGTAAGATCGAACACCATCATCCCTCTTCCTGGAGGTCCGCCAGTCACCGGGTTTACAATAGCGTTCTTCTGGGTCGTGGTCATTCGTGGAGGCAAAAACCCTTTTGTCGTCGATGTGGCTTCTAGGACAGCCGAATAGTCATGTGAAACATATCGGCCATACCCTGATATCCCATCGACGTTGTTCCCGATATCGCTAACGACAACCGTCCGGGTAGAGTCATATTGCATCCCAACGTGCGGAGTCCCTTCGTTGTTTTCATCGGATGATCGGAGTTGTATCGTCCCTGCGTTGTAGCCGTTCTGTCCCGTAACGTCGATCTGGACGTTTGATCCATCCCGCGCGTACAAATTGAGGGACCCCTGTGCAATGGTAGGGTAAGCGTTAGGGTGCATAATGAGCGACCCCCACATATGCGCGTTCGTGAAAATCTCGCTCGCGTCATACCATCCCACTCCCATCGCGTTCGAGGAATACTGGACGTAGTAAGGACTAAACCCGCCGTGCATGAGGTTTTCAGTCCCGAGCGCCCCCACGTTATTCGATGAGAAGAAGGTGAAGTACCGGCTTCCGATCAACCCACTACCGACACCCCCGGCATAGGGGATCTGGTAGGCGGTAACGGTGGAAACGGTGATAGAGCTAACCGCGATCCCTTTCGTGTTCGTCCAGGTAAACGTACCTGGGGAAACGATCCCGCTTCCTGATCCGCCACCGCTGATCGTCGCACTCGACACCGCCGTAATGCGCCCTTTGGCGTCGTAAGTGATGACCGGGACGACCGTAGAGCTTCCGTACTGGTTCGCCGTGGTGACGCTGGCTAAGGTTGTGGCAAGTGATCCCGCCGAGTTCGTAACGTCGCCGGTCAATGCCGGCATCTGAGCGGCCTGAAGCGTCCCTGCCAGTTCCGTCGTGGTAAGAGTCGCGGACGAAACGAGCTTTTTGCTGGCGTTCGTGCGGACCATCTGGTTCGCCGTGAGGTCGCTTACCGTTGAGCTTCCGAGAGTCGCCCCATAGGTGACAGAGAGGCCCTGGACAGCTGGGACGGTCACGCTCGAAGGGAATACTTTAAGGTTCGAGGACATCGCCAAGGTGTTTGAAGACGCCACCGAGACATAGGGAACGTCGTACAGGTTCCCGGTCCCGGCAATGACACCGGCGCCGCCGCCCGCGCCACCGCCGCCCGTTCCGCAGGCCGCCGACGCACTCACGAGCCGTCCGCTTCCATCGGTTTCGACGCACCGGCTCGCGGTAAGAGATGGGATAGTGACGCCAGACCCACCGTTGACGGTCAATCCTCCGGTAATCGTGGCATCGTCGCCAACCGTTAAATCCCCCGTTGTAGCGATGTTGGTCGCGTTTAATTGCTGAACCGTTCCGCTGGATACGAACATCGTGGCGCCAGATTGGAGCGTCGATGTCAGGAAAATGACGTTCTGGCCTTGGAGCGTAGCGCTTGAAGGATTCAGGGTAATGAATGAGCTTGTGGTTCCCTGGAGCGAGACAATAAAGGTGTTCGAGCTAAAAGCGACGTTTCTTGTCGGGCTCGAGACGATGACCGAGCTTGTGGCCGAACCGCTGGAAATCCCGAGGTACGAAAGACCGGCTCCCGAGCTTATGGTGGTGCTGATTAGGACCCCATTGGCATCCACGGCAACGATTGTGTTGGAAAGGTTGCGCGCCGCCAGGCTCCCGCCCGAAATGTGATAGGTCGATCTTATTCCTTCGGTTCCCGTCACCGTAACGCTGGACCCTGTAACAGTCAGCTGTCCCGTCATGGTGTCCCCTGTCGTGTTCACGTAGGTCGCCGCGTAGCCATCAGATGGCAATTCAGCCGCGTCTATGGATGGCCCTAAAAGCGTCGCCGATGATCGGTCAATGCCGACAACATCGCCAGTCAGAGTGATTGGAGAGTTCGCGGAAAGGTTCGTTTTTGCGGAAATGTCCACGATACCGAGAACCACATTCGAGATGGTCCCCGATAGATCGCCGCCAACGGTCGGGTCCGGCCCGCGCATGGTGACGGATGACGTATCCAGGCTAAAGACACCTCCCGTCTTCACGACAGGAGCCGTGGCCGATAATGGGCCATGAAGCGTAACGGATGACGGGTCTACGGTGATTTGGGAGGTTGTTCCTCCTCCTACAGATGTGACCACGAGCGGGGTTTTAAAGTTTATCGATACGGTCGGACTGGTGATCTTGACTTCGTTGTAGTTTACCGCCAGCGTAGAGGCCCCGCCTCCTCCTACAGGTGAGACAGGAGACGTACAAACAATGCTGTTCCCTGCGCCGATGTTGAGGGTGTACCCGTAGGCACAAGCAGTATTCGGCCAGGTGTACGTCAGTCCATTGATTGCGATGGTCGAAGCCGCCACGATAGGCGCCGTCAGCGTAAGCGTCGTTGTGGAGTACGTCAGGTTCGAGCTTGACCCGAAATCGTTCCTGTCGTTGTATTGAACCTCTCCATTCGTCCCGGCCGGGAATGTACCGACCGACGTGATGTCTGCACCACATACAGACGCCACCAGCAGGCTAAATGCGACAAGGATTTTTTTCACGTTTTCCCCTCTGCAAAATTGGTGTAGGCATTCCACCCACTCGCCACGAGTTTCGTCGTGGTCCGATGTGCGATTCCTATCGACCGATAACGGTCAATCTCCTATCGACCGATAACGGTCAATCGTGCGGTTGCACCCGTCCAGTCCGTCGCAGCAGTTCCAGCGGCCGCCGTGGTGACCACGGTGATGACCAATCCGGAGAATGTCGCGAAGATGCCAGCCAAAGCCGCATCCTGTCCCGTCAGAATCTGCGGGATAACGTTGACGATTTCCCGAATCCCATGCGTAGCAAGGGTAAGGGTCACCGTGTCGGACGCCGAGGTAGGGGTGATGTTCAAGATCAATTCCTTGTAATCACCGCTGTATTCGGTACCTAATACTTTCGTTCCAGTAATAGCAGCCATTTTTCATTCCTCCTTATGCCGCAGCGGCGGCGTCAACTGCGATAACGCCGAACTCTTTGGAGTTAAACATCGCCTTCTGCATTCCACCGATGAACGAAACGGCCACGCCGTCTTTGTTCTTGTAGTCGAATTGTTCGACCACGAGGGTTTCATCGCTGGACGCTTGGGCCATCAGCACAGCCTGGCGACCGCACAGAAGATTCCGAGCGGTGTCGACTGCACAGTCCGTACCGACTGCCGCGCCTCGGAAGCTGTTTCCAGCAACCGACACGTCGAGCCAAGGCACGAATTCATTTTCCAGGAGGAGGACGTTGGACCACATTCCGAGAGCCGCGCGGAACACCGGATTTTTGTCCGAGCGCACCTTCGCGTTCTCTTGTGCGGTTTTCCAGTCAGCGGATTTCCGAAGGTCGCGAGCGCTGTACGGATGCACAAACATCACGTAGATGCTCTCTCCATCGATATCCAAAGGCTGGATTTGAGGGCTTGCCAAACGCGCCATCGTGTAGACGTCCGTGATCGCGTCGAGCGTCAGGATGTCAGCAGCGGCGATTGCATCAGTACCAGTGCGTTCCACGCAGTAGTACCGATTTCCGGTTCCGGCCGCTTCGTCAGCGTCAGGAATGTAGTCGGGGGTATTGGACCACAAGGCCCGACCACCAACCACCACGCCATTCGTGTCCACAAGTGTGGTGTTGGTAACGCCGCCAGCTTTCAGGAAGAATTGACGAATCAACATTTCCTTGAGCCAGATGCGAAGGTTTTCGCGAGCCGATTTGATCTGGTCATAGACAACCTTCTGGCTGTCCAGTTTCCCTTTCAATCGCACCGCGTTACGAAGCTGGTCAATCGCCACATTCTCGTCATACGAGAGCATGGCCTCTTCGTTACCTTCTAATTCATCGTCACCAGTAACACCATCTCCGGACAAGCGAGCAACGATTCCAAACGTTTCGTTTGAACCTTTCTTGCTCTGTAAGTCTCTTTTCACCTGGAGGACGTTGTTGGAGTCTTCCCCCATAAACCGCATTACATTTCCAACATCACGCATCACATCGTCGAGAAGGTCCTTAGACCACAACGATTGTTGAAGCGCGCTGATCGTAACTGTGTTAGCCATTTGAGCTAACCTCCTTTAGAGTTATCCCCGAAGGAGCTTTGCGTATAGATCAGGGTGCTTTTGCTTGAACTTTTGACGTTCCGCATAAGACATTTGGTTTAGGTTTTCCGCGTCTATGTCCTCTGCAACAACAGAGCGCGTTCCACTACCGCCCGTGACCGATGCACTTGAAGCCCTTCTTTGGGTGTTTTCTTCGATGCGCTTCATCTGCCCGGGCGTATAGCCCCCGTTGGCTTTCTTCGGGTCTTTAGGTTTCCCGTTCTCGGATGGTGATCCGTCTTTAGGTGTGACTTCGGCTTTAGTGCCGTAACTCGGGTGCAATTGCCCGATTTCGTAGGCGATTAAAGAGGCGTTGTAGTCGTCAAGATCAAGCTCGTCAGCTCTCGCAGCCGCAACCTGTAAGTCGCGGACCATCTTGATTACTTTTGCCTGCCTCCACTTCTCCGGGACCAACTTATCCAGGTTCTGAATAAGATCCTTGGCCTTGGTCACCGTATCGTCAAAATCAGCATGGACAGATCGCGCATATTGCTCCTGTAATTCCTGAGCCTCTACTACCACCTTCGCGCGACTCTCGTTTTCTTTGTGTCTTTTCTCGATTTCTTCAGCTTCCTTTTGCTGAATCTCGCGGAGCTGCTTCATCGTTAAAGGCTTCTCGTCAGGATCGACGGGATTCCCAAGCTCGTCGAATTCCGCTTCAGGCTGGCGCTTGGTGCTCTCTAGGGCCGCGATTCGAGCCTCCAGATCCTTGGCTTTTGCTTCTGCAGCCTGACGCGCCTGGCGCTCGTTCTTCATGCGGAAATAGAGACCGTTATGGGGCGTTCCGGGCGGGAATGTCGCCAAAAACACCTTTTCCTGTTCCGGCGTCATTGAGAAGTCTGGGAGCGTACTTTTAGGCTTTTCCGTTGCGGTGGCTTCGGCCTTATGTTCTTCTTCGGTCTTTTCCTCGGCCTTAACCGGATCGGCGGCTTTTGGTTCTTCCTTCTTTTCCTCTTTCTTCTGAATAATCCCCTTCTTTTCAGCCCGCTCGATCTCGTCAGCGGTTAACCCCTGCGCCTTTGCTTCTTCGCGCGTAGGGAGTGCCAGTACCGAGTCAACGGTCGCTGTATCGCTGAGTTCAAAAGTCGTTTTGTCGTTTTCTTTCGCTATGATTTCCATGTTTTTTCCTCTTTCCGGGTCATGCCCGTTCGTTTTTTCACCACAAAAAAGGCGGGAACCATCCCAGTTCGTGCTGAGACAATTCCCGCCTAGATCGGGTGTTTGCCGTCTCCTCTAGGGGAGTAAAGGGCTAATTAGGCCCACCGGTTTAAATGATTGCGCGTCTACTTATCGACGAGGATTCACCCATCCACCCTTGCCGCCGTTCATCCTTCTGGACCATACGGACGTCTTATCAGCTTCACCTACAATGATTTCACCGTCTGGTGTCTCAAAAAACTTTTGTCCTGGGGAAAGCGGATAATTCAACGCTTTACGTGACTCCGCTATGCGCTGTGCGTCACTTAAAACGCTGTCAACATATCGGACAGGTTCTCGTTCAGGCTTTGGCTGATCGACCTCTTTTTGCTTTTTGGCGATCGCCACCTCTTGAACGGGCACCGATTGCTCTAGCAGCCCTTCTTCTTTCCCTTGCGTTTCTTGGCCATTGGAAATGATCTCCTTTTGCTTTTTAGGTCTTCCCGGCTTTCGTTTCTCGTTCATTGCATCCCCTTATCCGCAGCGTCCGGCATAGGTTTAGCGGCCCCGTTGAGGGCCATTTGTTCCCTGGCGGCCTGCGCTTGTTTGATCGACTGCACAATTCTGGTCTTCGTGGATTGCGGGAGCTGCGACTCCTCAATAAGGATGTCGACAGGGATAAGTCCAGGGTACGCCTGGGCGATGTCTTTAACCTCGGAGGCGTTCGCCATCCTCTGTGTCTCGCTGGATACCGATTCGCCCACCACCACGTCATATTTACCGAGGTCGCCGGATAGGACTTCGGCCAGAAGAACCTCGGCCATCGGAGCGTCGTACTCCATTGGCTGCCCCGTCTCCGGGTCCGGCATGGGCACCTGGCGGGGTTGTCCTGTCACCGGATCTGGTCCGGACTCATCAATAATCATCGGAGCAGGGAAATTACGCTTCATAAAACCATCGCCCAATACCTTTTTGGCGGTTTCGGTGTCATAGATACGCCCAAGCTGAGACAACAGGAACCGGCCGGCTATCGCCCTAGAGCGTGATAGATTGTCGAACATCTCCTGAACCATCAAAAGGCCCTGGCGCTGCCGTAGAGCAATGGCGCGGCCTGAATCAGCGCCGCCCTGCTGCGCGGCCAGAAGGTCCGAATTGATGCCAAGCTGCGCCTTTATAGCTTCGGCACTCCCCGCCGATATCTCGGCATGTCCAGACGACAAGGGGCTCGGGAAAATGCGCTGTGGAACTTGCTTTCCGGCCTTATAAACGAGGTTGATCCCAGGAACAGCCCCGAATTTCTCAACCTTCGCCTCGTCAACCCAGGAATCCTCCTCCGAAAGCCATCCGGAGTTCGCGGTAGAGTTCATGTGCCGGAGCATCAGCATTTCGGCTTTGTTGTGCTTTTCCTGTGCGCCTTTGACGCCATGGACAATCCCCTGAACCAACAAATGGCGGTCTTCCCCGGTCAATGGCGCCGTAGAGAACCGCGCATAGTAGGGCACAAAGGGATAGAGCTTCCATTTCGGATAGAACCATGCGCGGGCGTCTTCAAGCGGTTCATCGATACCAGGAACATGGGAGAAACACCATATTTCTGGGACCATTCGAGTGATGAGGATAAACCGCTCAGGGTCCTGTTCTGGAGGAGGGGGAGGAAGGGCGCCAGCGTCGTTAAGCTGCTGTAAATGTTGATCCATGGGGATCATGGCCGCTTCTGGCCCCATCTGCCCTAAATGAGCGTCAATGACCTGCTGCGTCGTCTGCTGGTAGGCGATCTGATCCTGATCTATCTGGGCACGGTAATTATCAATAAACGCCTTCGCCTTCTCGCTGCTTTCCGCTTCCTGAATCTGCCCCGTCTTCTTGTCACCAATAAACGCTGTTTCGACCCACTTTTTATAGTACCGCTCGATGAGGTCAAGGCCGTCATCGTCTTTATAATAATCCGCTCCACTCCCGTCATCGGTCGTCGAGTAGCCCTTCTTCTGGGTGTGCGTCCCATCCGCGTCCATGAACGAATCAAAGTTAAGACGTCCACCAGATGCCTTTTCAATAGCCGACTTTTTATCCGGGAAAAGGTTAATCAGGTCTTCTTTCGAGATGTCCAGGACGACTTTATAGACGTATCGACAATCCTTGAAGTCGTACTCGGAATGTCCAGGTTCAGGAAATACCACGTTCCCATCCAGCTTTCGCCAGCACGGTTTCCCGTTTATCATGTTCTCGGTGTAATCGAGGTAAAGCTCCAGATGGGATTCTCCGCAGGTGATGCCGTCCTTGAACTGGTCTGAGGATTTGAACTGGAATTCAGACGTTTTGATTGCGTCTTTAAATAGAGCCGACGCCACCTCGGCTTTTACTCCGTCTTCCTCGCCTACCGGGAACGCTTTAAAGTCCGTCCTGTTCTGGCGCTCTAAACCGGTCATCAGGAATATATTCGGAGCGATCCGGTTATCTGTAATGGGCTTAATCCCCGCCTGCTTCAGGGTCGCCACGTCCTTCGGGTCCCATTGTTCGCCCAGGGCAAAGAGAAAGTCCTCTTTCTGGCGTTCGATGAGCTTCCGCTTTGCGGAGTATGCCATCCTGAAATCGGACATCGATTTTTCTACGGTGAGTTTCTTCTCTTTTTTAGCCACGACCCACCCCTGTCATCACGACGGGCTTAATCGCCGTCTGAGCTTTCTGAAAGGCTTCCTTGCGCTTTGCCAATAGCTCCAACTGCCGGTTTTCGACTACGCTCTTGGCCCATTCGGGCTTAAATATCGCCTTGATCCGATTCCAAGGAGACGAAAAGACTTCTTCATATGCCTGGATCTTCGTCTGGATGAATTCAAACTGCTGGAGGAGCAGAAGAACCCGCCGGACGTTGGCTTCGTGCATCTGATAGATTCGGTCGTCTCTCATAATTACCCCATCAACGCGACGGCTGGCGTCTGGTGTGTCTCTGATCGATGTCTAGCGTATTTGTCCGGCTGGCTGGAAGAAATCCCGCGATGCTTGTGATCTAAAGCAGTCGCCAGCGTACGGAAGGCGTCGGCGGCGTTAGAGGACCAATCATGATATGGCTGATTGAGGTACGTCTTCCTTTTCTCGTCGTACTGCTTCCGGTAGTTTTTAAGGGCGTTGAGGCCGTCTTTACACCGCTCACTGTCAAACCAAGCCTTCGGGAACACTCCCCGCACAGAGTCAATCCCTTCATGGATCGGTAGCTTAGGAGCAACGCTGAAATTAATTCCGAGGGCGGCGGCTGTATCCCGGCGGCTTTTTCCATTCGATAACTCTCGCACTTCAATATCATGTGGAGCCGTATGTTTGCCATAAACGTACCCCTTCTCTTTCATTTTCCCGATGTACCACGGAAGGCCCTGTCCGGACGATTCGAGGAAGTCAATCACGCGCAGTTCCTGACCGATTGACTGCGTGAACCATATCGACATTCGGTCGTTGATTCCGAGGTCCCACCAGGTGTCTACAGTAATGCGAGGCTCATGCGGCACATGGCCAATACGGCCCTCCGCGTAGGCTTTCGTGATTTGCTCAGAATAATAAGCGCCAACGATGGGCACACTGAAATTACACTCATACTCTTGCTGGTAGAGGGCGTCCGTCCCATAGAGTCGTATGATTTCAGCTCTTTCATTGTCGAGGATATCTTGCGGGATGGCCTTCGTTTCGCTCGCTTTATCCATGCGACAGAACCATTCGTCAGGGTTCGCTTTCGCGAGTTCGTAGATGTCATAAAAGTGATTCTCTCCTCGAACGGTAGACTCAAAGATTGCCCATCCCCCGTTTTCGGCTAGGATCGGACGCAGGAACCCCCAGGCGACAGGGTCTTGCAGGGCGTACTCCGAGAAGACAACCCCGATAGGATTTGTCCCCACGATTGCGTCAACCTTATCTGAGCCCACAAGCTGAAATAATGAACCATTCTTGAACCTTAGCTTCATCTCCGTGTCGTTTGGTTTACCGTCCAGGATCTCTTTCGGGAAATGGTCAATAAACCGGAACCCGTCTTTATCGATCCCGTCCCATATAACGCGCTTGGCCTGGGCGAATGTCGGAAGGATGTAGTAATAAATCCCCACGCGCTCGAGCATCTTCTTGATACAGAGATTCAGGCACGTCTTATCCTTCCCGCTTCTCCGGTGAGCCGCCCAGACGCCGCGCTTATACCCGCTGTCAAACGCCTGGAGTATCGGGAGCTGGTAGGGTCGGGGATCAAAGTTATGAGGGACGGTGATCTTCACGACTTCCCCCCATAATTCACGATCTGGATCGTTAGAGGGCCGCCGTCTTTACCAGCAAGTTCGACGGCCTGATTTGCTTTCCCGTTTCGCATTTCAAGCAACCACTGCGCGGCGCTCAGGCGGATCTTTTCAGACCAAAGACCACCAACACCCTTCGCCATGTTCAGGACTGTTTGAAGGACTTCACCGTCGGAAAGACCAGCCTCTAACTGAGACCGGAAGTCTTCAGTCTTGCGTCCGGCACCTGGACGCTTTCCACCTTTGGCGCTTTTATTCCCGTTTCTCAACGCCATGGTTGATTTCTCGGTGAATGGAATGAAAAAAAGCCCCCATCTCTTTCGAGTAGGGGGATCTCCGGGAGGAGAAAAAAATAGAGAGTTTGACCCATCAAATCGATAGATCTCGCTCCCGGTATTCTAAGTCTACGCTACTTTCGTGTTTGAATCGATGCTATTTCTTGGAATAATTTGGAAACTAGACCTATTGCCTTTTACAGAATTACATCTACTGCATAGCGTTTGGAGGTTAGATTCATCAAGGAGACCGCCACGCGAAGCTGGGCGAATATGGTCAACAGACAAGAACTGTCTCTTTCCGCATTTCTTACAAGTGAAATTATCTCTCTCCCAAATAGCCCAGCGTAAGGCTGCTGGGATTGGATTGCTTACGGAATAAGATTTCGCTGATCTAAAATGCGCTCTTTCTTTAACATCGGGACGATTTAATATTTTATAAACGGCCCAGATTGTAAGATGCAAATGCGACGCCACCCATTTCACTGTCTTTCCTTTTTTTATCCAATTCATCACTTGGCTACGTCTTAATCCCCGGCGCTCCACCAGGATCCAGACCTGTCTATTGCGCCTCTCGTTGTACGGTCTCGTCACTTGCCCCCCTCCTCACTTCGATAAAAACAAACGCCCGCATAGTGTTTTTAAGCTGTTTTCTGGTGCAGTAGCAATCATCATCAGGCTTCGGATCTGGCCGCCACACATGCAAATCGGTATTGCACTTCGGATGCGTCCACAACGGCTTCGTGTACGGCGGCCTCTTGAACTTGGATTGGAAGATCATGGGAGCTTCAGGAACGCCTCGCAAATGGCGCGGGGTGCGGTATCTTCAACAACGCATTTCTCACAAAGACAGTCTCCCTTCGTGGCGCAATTGGTCGGAGCCCATATCTCGAAACACTCAGATTCTTCTGCTGGCATACGCTGAGTAGTCGCATACCAGTGCCCATTACTAAACGGGATTAGAGCCATGGGACATTTTTCCACCACTTCCCACGCCGCCCTTATGTCGTTCAGGTAGTCGGGGGGATTATCACATCCACAATCGGCAGTACATTTAGTCGGACGCTCCCACCCCAACCTTTTCGCAATCGCCTCGTTCTTCTCCTGGTCGTTCATTTGACCCCCTTCATCCCTGTTACTACAAAATGAGCATCATGCTTTCGTATAAACCGGAGCGGACACCCGTCCCATAAACACCAGGCCTTTTTACTTTTGGATTTCTTCTTTGCTCGCACTCGGCACCCCCTTCATCGCGGCGTAGGCTTTAAGGGCTTCTCTGGCTATAAGAATCTCGCAGCTACATGCTCCTAACGATTCGTAATTGCACTTATTCGGAACATGGTCTTTTGAGGTCAATTCGGAAATCTTCTTGAGGTATCCAGCCATCCTCTCCACCATCGCCTCCAACTCCATTGCCCTAGCTTGCCAGTACATGGCCTTGGATTGTGCGCTCATCTCGCACCGCCTTCGGTGGGGGAGAGTGCGCGGATACGCTTTGCAACATGGTCGCACCATTCTTTGCCAGTCACGTATGGCTCTTTATGGCGCACCTCTGAAACATAAATTACATCTCCGGGCCGATCCCAAGATTCTTGGCTCGTTTTCGCCGCCCTCTCCCTCATGTCCTCCGCGCCTTTCCGGTAGGCGTCCTGTTCAATTTGGGCCACCTTGCAATCCTCACCCTCAAACAATTCGAGAATACGCTCATTGGCATAATCCTCTAGGGCTTTGGCGATTTCGCTGATTAGCCATCCTGTCCCAAGACCCCCTGAGAAAGTCATTCCGCTGAATCGTTCTACAAGTTCTTTAGCCACATCCTCCGCGTTTTTCATCACTCCCCCTTATCGTTGGCTAGGCCCAGCCTATAGCGGCTTTTATTTGCAGGTCTTTTTCTCTTCCTGTCATGTTCTGCCATTGGTCAAATTGAATGATGTGAGCATTCAGGGCCGTCTGGTTCTGAACGCAACAATTCAGGCAATATCCTTCATGCAATTCTGGTGTCTCAATTCCGCACTGAGGACAAATCATCACCCGTCCCGCGTACTCGTTTACGATCTTGTGCGCCATGACCTTTAATTCCTCTGCGTTTTTCATCTTCCCTCCGTTAAATTGAACTGCGCCGGGACAGATTCCCCACCTGTCTCCCCATGCTGACACCGCACTTCTTCACCCGCTATACAAGCGCCGGACGCAGTATTGTGGATGTAGGACTTTCACCTTTTCGTATACGTTGTTCCGCATGTACGGTTCCACAAAATTAAGGCTTGTTTCGTCGGTGCTTTACCAATTAAGCTACCCCCAGCTAACTTCGCCAGGCGGAGGGACTCGAACCCTCAACTTCCGACATACTCCAAGCCTGCGAGTCGTTTCCTATCATGATTCAGAAACTCCCCACAAATTGTCATTCCACTACCAACTACAAATCCGTTAGTAAATTAGTAGTTACGCGCTCACCAACACCGCTCCTTACCCTCTCTCAGGAACGTGTTCAGGCTGGCTATTCCGTTTAATCTGCTCATCTCGAATTGCCTTCCCGGTCCACATATAGGCGATTTCCAAATAAGTCAGAAATAGGCTCTTGGCGCGTCCCTCTGGTAAATGAGCCTCGGCTAAAGTCTCGATGCGTTCAAAAGCGTCTTTGAACTCTTCCTGCTTTTGTGTCGATCCTGCGTCATATTTCACATAATCGAATCTGCTCATTTTTTATTTCTCCTTTTGTTTAGTCGTCATCCCTCTCATGCCCGAAGAAGTACATCATCGCAATCCAGAACGCTGCGAACAGAATCGAGGCCGCGAACCACTTCAACCCGAACGAGATAAACGTGTTCCGATGCTCCGACACCCAATGGATCACGTTCACGTTGTGCGGCCCAACGAAGGCTGGAGGGACGGCTAGGGCGGCGATGAGGTAAAGCTCTTTCACTTTCGTCTTCCGTGCAGATGTAGCATTAGGATGAACGCTCCGAACGTAAAAGTCGCCGTTGCATAGTTCCCACAATAGACATTGAGGGTAGTCGCCAATAAACTAACCATGACTTCGCACAACTCCAGAAAAGTCATTTCACCCGCCTCCTGTGAGCTTCGTTTAGGGCTTCGGCTAGGTCGTACACCCACGCGCAGTTCTCCTTATCTCCATGACAGGCGAACGCCCACTCTCCCATTTTGTCGGCAAGGAGTGTATGACTCCTCTTCCCGCAATCCTTCCAGAATATAAGACGCGGATCTTTTGGACAGGCAGGGACAGACGACACCTCCACCACATACGTCGACTGCTGTTCGATGATGTCTACTGGGTACGTCGGATTATAGGGATCAGGGGAATACGGCACCTCCCCCCACGCCACGCCAGAAACAAGAATTAAAACGAGTAAAATTTTATTGGTCATCGCGAAAGCCAGTCGAATATTTTTTTGAATGTCCTAAAGTCCGGATCATACCCATGCTCTATTCGCATAAGCGTCGACGCCCCTATCCCTATATCCCTAGCCAGGGATCGAAGGTCAAGCTCCATCATCAGCCGATATTTGCGTAAAACAATTCCAAGATTCATGGCCTGCACTCCTTTGTTGGCAGCGTAAAATAAGGCGGTCGCCCCTTGGGGTGACACTCTTTCGTTCGCATAGCCTGACACTCACAGTTTTTGTTTCCATCGTTACAGCAACAAGTCTCGTTTGCCTTAATGGTGCAATCAGCCGTGATTTGTCCGTGGTTGACCAAAGTGAACTGCCAGTCTCCGTTCACTTTTTGTTTTGTCTTTACGTAGAACTCAGGTTCGCTGGCGCAGACGAACGTTGACAGAATCAGCAGGAGGGGGATCATTTAGACCCCGACCTCGACCCCGACCACGACCTCGACCCCGACCCCGACCTCGACCCCG
>ERZ724505.244-NODE-244-length-37826-cov-65.899553_pt1 | contig 37826 bp, 55 predicted proteins | sample MGYA00376038_ERZ724505 | MGnify/ENA primary metagenome ERZ724505 (study PRJEB28724, sample SAMN07190884) | wastewater metagenome | isolation source: effluent of sewage treatment plant in Hong Hong | place: Hong Kong | collected 2016-03-17 ...
GCAAGCACGCTCACGCCAGCTATGCTATTGAGGTCCACACCGTTATATAAGACTGGGTATACGATCATGCTCATAGTCTGCTCCCGCCTGTGTTAGCAAGCAACTGGTTACGGTCAACTCTGTTAATAATGTACTCAGCATCTGACCTATCCTGTACCGTGCCAATGTTCACTGTCACAGGTGAGTTGTTGGTCGTGTTTGATGGACCCTGGCCGGTAGCCATATTCTCAATACGGTCAAACAGGTTTGTGTACTTATCTAGGAAGCTGAGCGGTAGAACAGCCTCAGTACCAGCCTCACCGAACATGCCGATAGTCGGACCAGTCGCGATAGCACCAGTAGCAAACTTGGGCATACTCCAACCCTTGCCACCGAATCCTGGTACCCAGTCTGGGGCCTTAAAGCTTATTCTACCAACGGTGTTGTTCCATGCTTCTTTGACTGCGTTAAACGCTGCCCTGAACGGTGCGGTTATAGCGTCACCGACGGCGTTAAAGAACCCGCCTATCCTACCAGGCGCGGCCCTGAAGAAGTCCATTACGCCGTCCCAGTGTTTCAGAATCCAAGCAGTAGCAAGGCCGAATGGCCCGAATAGCATACCTACCAGGTAAGGCCAGTTATCCTTTATCCAATTCCAGGTAGCTTGTGCGGCCATCTTAACCCAGTCGAATGCGGCAGCCACACCATTCCTAAACGTTTCGCTGTTCTGATATAGCAAGAACATTGCTGCGCTAAGCCCAATTATACCGGCGATGATCCAGGTAATTGGACTTGCCCACAATGATGCGTTCCATAACCACTGAGCAGCAGTAGATATTTTAGTGGCCTCAGCGAACTTAACTATCGCAGGCCAAGCGCCGACAGCGTTGGCGCCAAACTCAAGCATCGCAGCAGCACCACCGAGTACTGGACCGCCAAAAGCCAAGAAGCCTACTGTCAGGCTACGAACGGGACCATCCATAGCAAGTAGGTCCTCTGCTATGCCAGCGATAGCCTGGTTGAACGATGTGAGAACCGGCGTGGTCGCAGTACCAACAGCGATCTTTATAGCGTCAGTAGACTGCTTGAGATCCTTCTGTGACTTAATAAGATCTGCAACACCCGATATAGTTTTATCGTTAAGCGTAAGACCAAGCCTATCGGCTTCTTTCTCTAGGTTTTGTATGCCATCGCTGCCAAGGTTAAGCACCTTAATCATATCTTTACCAGACCGCCCGAAGAGTTCCATAGATAGCGCAGTCTTGTCTATGCCGTTTGGCAGTGCCTTGAACTTGTCGGCAGTCTCAAGAAGCAGTGTCGTAAAATCTTTTTGTTTGCCTTGAGCATCACGCGTGTTAATGCCTAGCTTAGCAAACCCGTCACTAGACTGTTTGAGCTGATCCTGTTGTATAGCCAGTGTGTTGGTAAGGTCTTTTAACTTAAGGTGAAGCTCACCTGACTTGTCGCCATTCTTCTTTATCTCGGCAGTCGTGTCGGATATTGACATCCTAGTTTGGCTCATTTGGATCTTAAGCTTCTCAGATGCAAGCCTGCTCTTTTCTGAATCTTCGGTAGACTTAACAATGTTTTTAGAGAATATACCGAACATCTGCGTAGCCGATTCAGCACTCACACCCATACGACCGAATGCTGCCGTTAGCCTGCTTGCTTCTTGTGTGCTTACACCAATGGTACGGCTAAGTGCAGACGACTGCTTAACCAGGTCGATGGTAAAGTCGGTGGCGTTCTTAGAAATTAAAGTAAGGCCGGCGCCTGCTATTGCCAGACCCTTTGCCGTTTTTTCTAACCCAGCCTTAAGTTGTTCACCACTCTTTGATACGCTGTCGCCAAAGTCTTTAACCTTTTTGTCCGCACCGCTAAGTGACTTGTCAAGCTTATCCGAGTTTATGTCTAAGTCGTAGTAGAGTGATCCAACTTCTGTTCCTGCCATAATGTTATCCAAGCATCTTCTTTAAGTCGCTAATAGCGGTTTCATCGCCTTCATCGTTAAGTATATCACTAGGGTCTTGCGTAGCCCATTGCAATGTCTTATTGAACTTGGCACGAGCTTCACTATCCACATAGGGTAATGATACGATATTTGCCATCATTTGATAATGTTTATGCTTCTGCCTATAGCCTTCTTCGAGTAGCGCGAAAAAGGTAATAGCGTACTCATCGAGTACGTCGCGAAGCCTGTAGCTTGGGTACATGAGCATAAAACTAGCGACTTCGCGGACTAGTCTTTGGGGGCTTTTTTTGGGGTATCAGTCTTGATACCTTTTTTAGCAAGTTCCTTCATGTTTGGTGGCATAGCCATAGCTGAGAATGCAGCGACCAAGCCTTGCAACTGAGTTAGTCCAAGTGTAGTAGTGGACAGTTCGGGGATCATCTTTGTAAGGTGTTGGGTAAGGGAAGCAACCTTAGCATCAACCTGCTCAGGAGTATCGTTTGATATGTCGTCCATCGCTTGGGATAAGTTACCTAGCGTAAGCAGGTCACCTGTCAGCGGTGGTTTTACCTTGACTTCATTACCGTTAAGTTTAACGGTCAATTCTTTTGGTATTAGGGCATCGAGATCCAATACTTCACTCATGTTTTATTCCTCCGTTACGTTGGTATTCTAGCTAACTGCTGCTGGTCCAATGTGACCAAGTCGGCGGCCGGCACCGTAGGCTTCACTGACTAATGCAGTATAAGTACAGTTCACAACCTTCTGTTCGTCAACCTTGTAAGGTAGTTCGACAGCACCGGTAGATACAGCCAAGTAGATAGTGATGTCTTCGCTGAAGTCTGTTGCAGCGTTCTTCAATGGGTGAATAATCATTTGCTTGGCGTCAGCACGCAAGCTGTAGCCAGCATCGCCACCAAGGTCAACACGGTCCATAGAACCGGCACCATCGTATGAGCTAGTTTCTGGCATAGTTGGGTCTAACTGACGATAGCCAGTTTGAGCTAATGCAAATTCGAGGGTACATTCGGTACCGTTTAATACGTAATCAATAGGTGTACTGCCATACTTGTCGGCCATAACCTTTGTCAATTCACGGTCAGCTTTGAAGGTGATGCCCCCAAGTGTGTGTCCTAGATCAACGCCATCTAGCGTAATTCTGCAAGGACCTGCTACTTTTACTTGTGATAAGTCCATATCTCTTACTCCTTAATCATAACCCTAAGATTCGTTATTTAGGTTTCTACAAATGAATTGTACACTAAGCCGCTTGAGTTTACTACTTTCTTGATCCCTAGAAGCATCTGTGATTGACCCCAGTGATCGAACCCAGTAGACATGCCAATTAGCAGTGTCAAAGTCGTATGACCTATGTAGGTGATTATACACCTGTCTGAGCAAAGCGGTAGCACGATCGTTATGTGGTGACCTAGCCCAGAAGTCGATGACTATATATTCGGTGTCGATGTACTCTTCTGGTGGTGGGCTTACGGCAGATACTAACATTAGACCCTCAACAAGATCTTCGGGCATATCTTCAATGTAGATTGTTCGAGTAGTGGGATCGGTAGTATTGAAGACGCCTATGCCAGCAGTCCCAAGTCTTTGGGCTATCTCATAAATAAGTTCGTTCATAATCCTAACGCCTTTCTAGCTTCACTGAAGTAGTTGTCGCGGTTTCTAGTGACAGCTTCTATAGCACGTAGGAAGAAGTGGTGACTAGTACCGGCAGTCGTATAGCGTTCCATGACAGCGGGCGCCCCTTTACCAGTAAGCCTGACACCGGCTTCCTGCACGGCAGCATATTCTTTGTCTATCTCAACGCGGAACTGGCCCTGTTTGTTTCGGAAGTGTCGAGTAGATGCTTTCATTTGGCCCTTATCTACAGGCATACCAGAGGTAGTCTTCAAGGCAACTTCAATATCAAGCGACATGTTACCTAGGACCATATCGACTAAGGTATTGTTCAGCTTCTTAACTGCGCTGCGGTTGCTCTTAAATCGGTAGCTCATTATGAGATCTGCCTTTGCTTACTTACTTCGGTTTTAATAAATGCTACTGCATTACTGCGTAGACGCGGCTTAGCGGGGATTACTCGCTCAATGCGTAAATACTGCGATTCAAGTAAGAACACGTCACCCTTGGCTACTACGGCGTCCGCATCAAACCATAACTGGCCGTCGAGTGTAGTTTGTTCGCTATTGCCTGCTTGCTGTGTGAGGCTTATGTCTCGGTACATGCAGGGAATAGCTGTAGATGATGTTGTATATTGGACATCATTGTACTCATTGCGGCCAGTCGAGATCTTGTACGCTGACTGTAGAAGCTTAGCGGTTAGTCTTCCCATAGTGTTACCCCAGCAATATTTCTCTACGTTGATCTAGCAGTTCTTCAATAAAGCTTTCATGTCCGGCAATTAAATCATACGACTTTGAATCGGCCCCATAAGTTATACTGTGGCCCTCAATGCTTTCGCTCTTTACGCCAGCTACAGTGCCAGCGACATCAGATTGGTTAGTAATAACAGCACAGGCAAGGGCAGTAGCAATCATCTGTATGTCTTCAGGTACACCGCCAGCAGATTCGTCATACTCGCTGAACTTAGCTGTAACTGCCATACTGCCAACACCTTCGGCAAATTCGCCGTACTTCTTACGGATGTAGTTTTTGACAGTCTGGTTTACAGGCTCAACAGAATACTGGTTGGTTTCATAAGTGTAGTTGGCGTTCTGGTAGGAATCAACTGAGGTTACGGCAGTGACTTCGGTACATGGGTCGATGTCTAAGATGCCCTCACAGCCATCGTAATAGCGTGTCGATGCTTCTACTTTATCAAAGCGACTGTTAGTTTTACGGTCAATCCACTGCTTTATGGACCGTTTGAGTACAGGTAATAAGGCTATCTCGTCAGTAGTTAGCGCACGCTGTAGGTGATTTTCAATTAGATTCTGGTTTGTGTAGTCCATATGGTTGTCCCTTTTGGTTAATCCTACCGCATTCGACGCACTGTTCAGTGCCGTCTTTTTGTTTGAAGAAAGCGTGTCGCCTATTTATGAAATAGTATTGGCACGTTTTAACCTGCTTCTTAAACCGAGGCTTGAGCATGGCAGAATTATGTATGTTCCTTCTATCTAGCATAAGCAAATTATACCACTAAAGCGAAGAGTGCTGGGTCTACTCTTCTAGTAAAATGTTCTAACCAATATAGGTATGTGTTCTACCCAGCATTAGAAGTATAACCCCACAAAAGGAAAAGGACGAGGGTTTAATCTCGTCCTAATTCCAACGGAGGAAAGGAGGTGTCGCAATGACAGCTACCCTTAGCTATTCCTTCTAGCTAACTGTTCCAGTTCCTAAGACAACGAACTTACCACGGTTACCCTTAGGACAGATACCGAGTAGACGGACTACAGCACGCATAGCGGTTGCATCCTGAGTAGCCAAGTTGAAGTCAGAGTTTTCACTGTCTTTAACAATAGCTTCTTCAAGGATCTTGATAGCCATGCCACGCTTGTTGTAAAGCAAGTAGTTCTTCAAGTCACCGTATACAGCGAAGGCGTCGTTAGTAGCGACAACGTTTTGACCGTCAGCGCTAAGAGTAGGACCAGATGATGGTAGTACTCGTGTGAAGACAACCGGTGTACCCCAAGGAGTAGTAGGTTGGTTAGGGTTTGGTGACCAGCCAGCAACTAAGCTTCCAGCAATGTAGTGGTCGTTAGTTGTACCCTTAAGCTGGATAAGACGGAACCAAGTTTCTTTACGCATGAACCAGTTGAAGTTAGATGTATCAACATCGTCCTCAACGTGTGATTCAGCTTGCAATAGGTCGTCCCAGTTGATGGTAGTACCAGCACCAGATACAGGCTCAGTAACAACACCGGATAGGTTGGTGATACCAGAAGTCGTGTCGGTAAAGGTAATTTCATCAGCAAGTCGAGCGTATGCACGGGTCAATTCCTGAGTAACTACGTTCCAGTAGTCAATAGCTGCGTCGTCGGTGAACTCATCAGCGGCAGGAACGATGACAGCGTACTTAAGCAAGCTAACTTCGTTCTTACTGAATGCAAGCTTAGCACCAGTTTTAACACCAGCTTCAGCGGTTCGGTAGAAGCGTAGACCAGAATCAAGGCTGATAACACGTACAGCAGTACGGTCAGTCTGGCGAACATCAGCGTAACGGAAAGCTACACCGTATTTAGGAAGGTTATCGAAGACGGTAGTTACGAACTCAGCGTCTGGGATAAGGACGGCACCATCAGCGGCAGTAGTAGAGTTGGCATAACCAGTCTTAGCTACAGCGGCATCGCCACCTTCTTTTTCAACAGCCATACGTGCTTTGATCTGTGTTGCAACAGCGTAAGCGTTAAGCTCTTTAAGGGCCTCAAGGTTCTCTTCCTCAAGGTATTTTTGTGCTAGGTAGAAGCGCTTAGCGGCTGACATGTCAGCGATTTCTTTGCTAAATTTCTTTTCAGCAAGACCCTTAGCAATAGGATCATTAGCTTCTAATTCAGCCTGCTTCTTAGCTTCAGCTTCTTTAACACCCTTTTGGATAGCACTTTCATGCTCTTCAAGGTACTTATCAATAACTTTCTTTGAGCCTTCTTCTACAGCTTTTTCAAGCTTTTCGTCGATAGACTTGTCAAGACTTTCCTGAACATCTTTGCTGACAACGTCAGTGATGCCTTTAAGTGTCTCTTTAGGAATTACAATTTCTTCGGTTGTTTCACTCATGGTATTTTCCTTACTTGAGTTTAATGATCTTAATGATCTTTTGGCTTTGTGTCTGTATAGCTTTTGCATCCGCTAGGACCAATCGCTTAACAGATTTAGCAGGTTCATCTTTAGGGGTTTCAACTTCTGCTGATTCCTGAAGACGGTCGATTAAAAGTTTCATAACCTTAATCGCATCTTTAACTTCATCATTACCCATATGCTTAAACTTGTCAACCATATTCCCGTGGGTAAAGTCTTCGTATTCTTTAGCAAGTACGTCTAACGTCTTGCCGGTAGCGTTCTCAAATGAACGGCTGGTAATAAGCGCTTCACTGTTAGCAGGTATAGATACAATGCTAAACTCAACCATTTCCATTTCCATGATAGTCATGTAGTCTTCGGACCACTTCTTAACTACGCCACCAATGGATACTGCGTTAAGCATACCGTCTTTAATCATGCCAGCTACGGATGCAGCGAAATCGTACTTGTCAGTAGCAAGAGTGAAAGTAGCCTTCATCTTGTTTTTCATCTTAGTAAGCTTAGTAGTCTTGCCAATAGGTAGACCGAAGTAGTCGTGACCGTAAAGGACGACTGGGTTTTCTAAATACTTAGTGGTATCAATACCCTCTGTAACAATGCTTTCGCCGTGGCGATCCTTGGAACTTGTAGTAACAATGCACTCAAAAGTGTTGTCGTCTAAGGCTTTAGTAGTGCCTTTCTCAAAGTTAAGGCTAAGCTTGATTCGCTCACCTACTTCTCGTTTCACAATCTGGTCTGTTGTCTTGCTCATAAGTCTTAATCCTTGTGGTTATAATACACCATTTTTAATTTACCTAACAGGAATTATAGTGCATCTACAGTTGGGGTGAAGTGGCGGGCTATCCACATCATCATAGTCATTAGTTACAGTTTGTTCCTCACCGTTAGAATCAGTATAGCTGAATGACTGGCCTTGTTTGATAAATGTATCGTCTAAGCCAATCGTCTTTCCATCAAAGGCAGCGCACTCTTCGTCTGCCCCTGGGTTCACATACCACTGCTTGCCGGTAACATATTCAGTCTGTCGGTAAGCTTCATTTGTGGATTCGTTGCTTGCTTTCAAAGTTTCAGTTCGCGCAATACGCTCAGCACGATAACCCTCAGCACCTTCGTATACCTGCTCTACGCGGTCCTTAAGCTTAGACAATGCTTCACCCTCTGCGATACCTTCAACCAAAGTCTTATTCAACTTGGCTAGAGTTTCATCATTGAAGTTTTTAGCCATGCGCTTTGTAGAGTTTTCTAGTATGTTGCTTAGCTTAACGGTGTACCTAAACTCACTCTGGTCGTCACCGGCAAACTTAAGCGCGATAGATCCTTGCTGGTCAGCTAGGTTTGTAAGCACTGGTTTGATAGCTTCCTGGATAAGGAGGTCATAAGCAGCGTCGTCAAATAACTGCTGCTGTAGATCCTTGTGCAGCGAACTAGCGTGGGCTTCAAGGTTAGTCAATGCTTCTTTCTTTTGCGCCCGTATAACAGGCTCTAGGGCCTTACTATACTTGCGCTCATAAAGCTTCTGATTACGGGTAAGCTTAAGCCTAAAGTTCTCTTTTTGTTCAACGCTAAACGTCAGATCTTTTTTTTTAGTATCGCGAATAATACGCTTAAACACTAGTGGCTTGTTGGTGTCTAGGTTCTTAGCGGCAGGATCAGTGCTAGCGGTTAATGATGCCTCGTTAATAGGCACGTTAGCCATAGGTACAAACAGTTGGTCCCCACCAGGTATCTTGTCTCGGCCCTGCTCTTCACGGATCTCGTCGCGGGTCATCCATCGGTCTACTGCTTTATCTCGGTAATTCAATTCGTATTCCTTGTCGGCAGGGATGATGTCTTTGTGTCGAACTTCCCAGTCGGTAATTTTATAGTAACGCTCTAGGGCAAAGTCTAGGATGTCATCAATACGGCCCATCTTAACGTCGATATTGTACTTAGCAAAGATATACTCAAGTGCTTCAATGTTTGCACGGCCAAAGCCTGCACCCTCAGGCATACGGCCAAGCAATGGCAGTGGCACCTTAAACATCATGGCAACGTCTTCTTGGCTCATCTTACGCAGTGAACTCATATCTAGCTCATCAAGGCCAAGACCAATCTTAGTGAAGCTTGCATCTGAATCACGTATGATAGCTAGCTTACCGGCAGCATCAATACCTTCGTACTTAGCGCGCCAGCTACTAACAAACTTCTTGAATGCACCCTTGGTAACTTCGCCTTTAACCTGAAGCAAGCCAGAAAGACCAGCATTGTTATTGAAGAAGTTGCGGGTAAACTTAGCTGTTAGCTCGTCAGTATCAATGTACTCTTCACCGGCTTCGGTTGTAGACAAGCCTTTGTATGGATCATCTGGGTTAAAGTCTTCAAATGGTAGCACCTCTTCAACCTTCAATGGGATAGCGGTGTCGCCTTCACGACGGATAAAGTAACCAGTAACGTCACCGGTATTAGGGTCGATGTCCTTACCTACACGGTCGGCACGTAGTACCACAATCTCGCGTGGCTTGCCACTCTGCTCACCGGCACCCATGTACCAGTAAACGGACCCCTGCAATAGCTGTAGGATGATGGTGGCTTCTAATAAATTGAACTGGAATGATGGGTCTTTTGTTACATCTCGGCCAGCAGGACGCTTCAAAAGGCGTAGTAGTTCATGGTCCTTTTCTTTAATCATGCCGTCGCCCTTAGGCTTATAGAACTCAGGCTCATATTGTGCGGCTATTGTCTCGGCAATAAGGCTAATGCAGGCGTAAACAATACGACGATACTTCTTTAGTAACGCCCTTTCCGAATAGCTTGCGCCAAACTTCTGTTGTATAACTGCGAATCCGCTATCTTCTTTTCCATAACCGAATAATCTTTTTGTGATTGTTATGTGTCTACCGAATAGGTTGAATTGTCGAGCCATGTGTTTGCCCTTTGCTTAGTCTACGAATATATCATCTTCACTAACTATACCGCTTGTGTCTACAAATGTCAGCATTAAAGCATCAGCAGTGTCGGGTGATTGAACTTTGGAACCGTCAGCAGCCATGCGTTTTATCATTTCGTCCTTAGGCTCTATCTGCGTTTTATCGCGTGTGTTCCTCTTGTAATATATAAGCTTTACTTCCAAAAAGCCAGCATCCCTAAGCAGTTTGCCAACATCATCTTTAAGGTTCTTTCGTAGCTCCCAGTACAGGTACGCACGCATGTTCAGGAAGTTCTTTGGTATGGCCCGTTTACCATTCTCATCGTTTGATTCACCGAACAGTACGGCCTTAACTAACCAGCCACGGCGACGCATGATAGCAGGTAATCCGTGACCCACACCACCGGCATCAATAGCTATGCGGTAATCGCCTATGTTCCACTGCTTAGCTACCTCTTCGGCAGCATCGGCAATCTCTTCCAAGTCTTCTGTTTCAAGCGTCTTAGCCACTAGTGCGAAGTTGTGTCTAGGGAATCGGACCACTAGCTTAGTCTTGTTAGAACCGCTACCGCTTGGGTCAATGCCAAGTATTGGGTCATCGTCCACTACGTCAAAGCCCCACTTGTTCTTAACGCGGTCGCCATAGTCATCCAGCTTGTAGGTAAGATCCGGCATTACATCAATCATTGCGGCATCTACCACAGTATCGGGGACCAATCGCCTATAGCCATTCGGCAATACTTCATCGGCAGCAGGGAATAAGCACTCATACAGCACGTCAAAAAAGGCTTCCTCGCGCATCTCTTCAATAAAATCTGGGGTGTATCGGCCTTCTTCTAGGGCCGTGTAGATATTGCAGTAGATCTTTACGTACCTATCGCCGAACCAGGTACGGTGAAAGTGGTTGCGGAAGAACGGGTTACCAATCTCAAGCAGGAAGTTATCTTTAGTACCACCAAGCATACGCTTCACAGTAGAGTACAGTTCGTCAGGTATAAGGGCAGATTCGTCTAGGATAATGTTAGCGGCACCGAATCCCATGAGTGCTTTCTTTGTAGCCTGGGTATTACCAGCATTACCAGTAAACACACGAACTTCACCGCCCCCGCGAAAGGTAATACGGGTCTTGCTACGCTCACGCTTAAGTTTCTCTTTTGATTCAGGATATTCAAGCATGGCTACGTACATCGGGTCATCAAAGATATGGTCAATGATGTAGTCCATGATGATACGGGCCTTCTCTTCAGTCGGGGCAACTATGGCCCAATGCTCTTTATGGCTGGTAACTCGCATGAGTACACCAAGGGCAACGGCTAAAGACTTACCGTACTGGGTAGGTAGGATTAGCTGGGTACGTGGAAATCTACGCTTGGCTATGCAGTCAATGATTTGTATTTGGGTAGGCGTGAGCTGATCCCCATAGGATCGTTCATTACTATCCTGGAATATCGCTAGAAGGTTCCGCCACTTCGCCACTGCTTTCGGCTTCATCGCCGGCAGTAAGTTCGGAACCGCCTGCATCTGCATCGTAGGCGTCATCGTTGGTGTCATCTAAGAAATCCTTAATCTTTGTACGGGTTAGTTCAAAGTCCCCACTCATTTCTATTTCGGATCTATCCTTCCATCCAAAGTTCTTGAGGGCAAATATAGCACCGGCATTTCCGGTTGTGGCAAGTATTTCTTCGTACTCACTTTCGATAAACATGCGTGCTTTTTTTATAGTGTAAGAAAACTCAGGCTTCTTTTCGTAGTCATAAAACGATTGTCGGCTATCGAATCCTAGGTATAAACATAATCCAGTTATGGTTACTACGGGTATCCATTCCACTCTACGGTTATCACCAGACCCAGTAACTATCTTCCGATAACGCATTCCACCATTGAAGTAAGCACTTATCATTTCTTGCATCTCTTCGGGTGATTCAAAGACTGGTGGACGACCGCCGAAGGTTGGTCTTTGCGCTTGATCTTCTAAGCTATGTCCTTCAGGTAAGTTGGTAGTATCACTCATAGTTTATAGCCCCCCTTCCCTACTCCCCTGTTTTTGCCAGGAAAAAATCTGACCCCTGTTAAAAAGTCCCCTTCCCCAATTGCTCAGCAGGGGAGTTGTTTTTTGACCCCTGTTAGCTAAATAAAAATTACAACGTACAAAATACGAACGGGGGAGTGGCAGGGAAGTGGTACAAAAAGCGAACATTAGCTTATTACCCTTTCCATTACAGCCCCATTGCTGAATCGTTTGATCTTCATGCCTGGCTTCTTGCCAAACTCTATACGTGCGGCACCTATGGTCTTAACTGGTGGTATAAGCTCAGTATCCTTGAAGGCTGTACCCTTACGCCATTCGGTTAGATCCTCTGGGACAGTAAGCAATAAATCAAAGTCATGCTGTTTAGCGTATTCCATTGCAGTAGTACGGCCCACTAGGATGTCGTATTGCAGGTTCAGGTAATAGTGATAGTTCACATCATCAATGCACTGCATGAACTTACTGCGCTTGTTCTTCGGGACAAACACACGTAGCTGGTAGCCTAAACGACCGCACCAGCGCAAGGCTCTATCGCCAAGATGCTTGTAGTCTGTTGCGTTGATTGCCAGTAAAATTTTCACTGATCCGTCCTATTCCATTTTCCCGTTGCTATGCTTCTATTATATATCACTTTGGCTAGTTTGTAGGTATAAGGATAAGCAATTCTTCCGGCATCGTTATGACCAAATTCTAGCCTCCAATCAATAAGGCATGTGTAGCCTTGTTGCCTGACCCAAATGCCATAGTTGACGTCGGGACCCCACGGCTGGTTACTGCCCGTGTAGTAATCATGGTTTAGGTAAAGTTCTTTGCGGGTGGCATAGCCATAGAATCCGCCGGCTGTAATTTCCTGGATAAATGGGTTCCAGTCTTTTGGTGGCAACATGGTAGCTGCACGTTTCGGATAGGTCAGGTCGTCAAGCTCCCAAGCCCCAACCATACGGACACCCCAACGGCCAATCTGCACGCCCTCAATAAAGCCGACTTGATCGCTCTGCATTATTGGTAAATACAATCCTTCAAAGTCACCGATATGTCCAAACACTGTATCGTCTTCTAGCCCAATAACTACTTCACAATCGGTAGCGGCAATAAGCTCTTTTGATTGCTCCTTAATGTCCGCGATTCGGGACCGCCTGACGGCAACCCTTGATTCGTTGACGTGCCAATCCTCGTTCATACGGTACGTGAAGCTTCGATAGTTGCGGGTCTTAACGTATTCCTTCATAAGCCTAAGCATATTCGGATAGTCACCATCTAGGATAAATACTAGGTGGGTACGCTCCTGGTCATGCTTTACTTTAGATAGATCCTCAAGCCATTGTTCTATAGCCCAGGGCCTAGTGAACGCGCAGAATATGGTGATTATTGGTTGCATAGTTCCTCGAATGCTTTAAGGTACTGGGGCTTCATATTTTCCCAGGAAATTGTCTGTGCAACGGCATCAGCAAGCCTATTATGGGTCTTAAACTCCCCTTCCCTGCTGTAATATAGCTTATCAATCTCCCCTGCTAACAGATACGGATTGACGCCATAGATGTCTATAGTGGTTCTGGGGGCAAATTCACCTATTTTATCAGCGGGTATTAGCCATTGTTCAGGTAAGAACGTATTATTGGGCGAAATATCAGGCATTAGTACTGGCATTCCGGCACTCAAAGCCTCATTCAACGGCAGGCAATTACCGCCATATCTGCGTGGCAAAAGCATAACATCACCCTCTTTGTAGACGTCAGCGTAGTTATCAAACTCTTTCTCTTGGATGGTGACGATGTCAGGGTTGCCATACTGCTGTAGGTACTCGCGGTACTCGTCGATGGTCCTGGTTGCCTGGTGGCTTAAGCCTTGCTGACCTTGGAAGTGAATGACTATTTTGGCGCCAGACTTAACAAACTTGCTTGCCTGGATAACCGATTCTGTACCGTTGCGATCCATAGCGGCCGAGCGACCGGCTACATGCAGGAAGGTTCTAGCCTCGTCTATCTCGCGGAATGGTATGGCTTCTCGGTTGACTGGACAGTGTAGGTATACGTGCTTGATATTGTGCTGATCGCAGTAAGCCTGGACCTTGTCATAGTTCCAGTGGCTAGGTGCAATGAACATGTCGGGGGCAGGTAAGTCTTTGACGACTAGCCAGGTAAAGAACTCATAGTTATATTGGTTGGCGACCTTAACGCCCATCTGCTTGGCAATGATATACAGGTGCGGGTTGTATTCAGCTTCAGCTAGGAACACCACGTCAAGCCCCTGCAAGAACTCACGAATGTCGCCATCGGTTGGGATCTTAACGAACGTAGCATCAGGGTAACGCTCAGGGTATTGTTTGTTTCCGTTCATAGCCGATATGTCCACAACCAAAGTCTTGTCTGGTTTCATGGCCCTATAGAACTCCCAAGTCTGCATACCTAGGCCGGTGTTGTCTGCCCTAGCAATCAATCCGAGTTTCATTTTTCCCTCACAATCAGATTTATATTACCCAAATCACAGTGCTGTATATCGTCTATGGCAATATCAGGCTTGATGCCTGGCTGAAAATCGTACTCACCATTCGGCTTTTTACCAACTAAGTTCTTTGAGTAGTATCTATCTACGTACTTTGATACGCCGATTGCACTACAAACCTGACGGGCATATAGCTCACCGCCACCGGACCATACAACTATTCTAGTATTCTTCATTGATCCTAGTGCAATAAGCAGGGTACGGATACGTTCATTAGCCACAGGAACGCCACCGTCCATATCACCAGGACCATCGTTACGAATCAACGTACCGTCTACGTCAAAGGCAATAGTTACCTTTTTCATTTGTCTTCCTCCTCTGCTAGCTTAGCCAGCTTCCGTGTTAGGTTTCTGTACATCTTAACCAGCGTACTGGCATGGACCAGCGCGTGTACAAACTTAGTGAATACTATGGCTTGGCCTGGGCCAGATACTTCAATCTTTTCGGTGTAGTAAGCTTTCATTGAATCAAGACGATAGCCGTAGCGGTCCAGTTTTGACCGGTTAGGTGGTGGGAATTTGCGGGATAGTTCCTTTATCTCATCCTTAAGATGCGGTTGGGTCATAGTGGTCAGCCCCCCTTCTGCGCCCATCAGTGTGAAGTGACCTTACAAGGGTGCCTTCTGGGGCATAGACGTGTAGCCTAAACTCATCATAGTCACCATCGACGACAATGCCATACATGATATGTTCAATAAACCTAGGCTCATCGTCCCAGAACTTATCGGCAATATAGCGGTAGAACTTGGTAGATGCTAGGTGTGGGCGTTGGGACCACTGGCGGGTACGTAAGAAAGGAATGTCCAGTATATGGATAGGTTCATGGTCAAGCATTAGGTACTCATGCTCAGGGTGTACGCTTGCTTCGTGGTGAAGTCTGATTAGATTAGCGTATCCGGTAGTTATAACTTTACCCATGCCCTCAAATGGAATCTCACCAGTAAGCGGCGTATCCTGCTCTGAGAACAATATCAATGGGGTGCGAACTAGCTTAAGCCCCTCTTTGACCATAAGGCTTTGATGACTGTGCTTATCAAACACCAGCGGGGTAACGTTGCCATACTCATGCTCACACTTCCATAACATACGGTGGGTAAAGCTTTCGTAGGCTTCTCGGTACTGTTCATTCCACGCCGGCACGCCATCAAACATAACGATGATCTCACTGTCTGGTAGCCTATCGCGGATAGACTGGATAGTCTCTTCAAGCACTTCAGTACTTGGGTGCGAAGGGATAGGCGATACTGGTATTAGTACAGTAATGTCGTTCATCTGCTTAACTCCCTTATGTCATCTTCCAACTTGAACTTCATCTCGCGCTTCTTCTGAAGCCACCAAGCATTAGCTTTGTTCGCGTTGTGGGGCCAGTCGCGCAATAGATTAGGCAATAGCTCAGGCAATACATCCCAGTAATTGACGATAGGGAAAGGTATGTCGTTACCAAGTAGCAACTGCCAGAAGCCAGGGGCCTGGTGTTTAGTACTGAAAGCGTCAACTATAGGTAAGCATCCGGCTTCAAGTGCTTCATATAAGCGGAAGTTGTCAGGCGATTCGGGACCGCTGGGGCATAGAACAATCTTTGAAGCGGCCATCTTAGCCATGTAGTCAGGGTAGGCTAAGCCACCTCTTCCACCAAATTCCTTAGTCTCAACTACGTAACCTCTAACGTCGCGCGACAAACTACGTACCGCCTCCATGCACTGCAATCGTCTGTCATGGGTGACCTGACCGGCAAAGAAGAAATCGTAGATACGATCTTGTGGGCCAATCTGTTCGAGGGTGGCGCGTGTTTCAGGACGGTAGCCATTAGGTAGCCTGTAGCTAACATCGTCGTGCATGTTTAGCTTCGGAAGCATTACCCATACTCGCATACGTGGGTGTTTAATTTCGCGCCAAGGAAATACACTTTCCTCGTCACCAGTGTCGATGAACAATATCCATGCAAGCTTAGCTATGTCTTCGTTAATAAACTGTGTATCTTCTACGTGGGTACGGCCATTGATAATCACAATGCCACCCTGCCCCTCAGGTACATCTTTAATACCTACGTGGTGTTCGTAATTGCCTTGTGCAAATATTTCTTCTAAGTTCCCCTGGTCCCAGTAACCGCGGGCAAGAATATCATCATGGTACGAAAGCCAGTAGACGTTTACTTTATCCATGATAATCCTTCCTCAAGGGTGTATGGTGCCTTCCATCCCAGTAGGTCCAGCTTGCCATTAGTGTGTGCGTAAAACTCATCGTAGCCAGGTCGCACAAGTTCAGCTTCTAGCATCTCGCATGTAAGTGATTTGCCAAGTTTGTCTGCTATTAGCCGTGCCATTTGTAGGTTATCAAGCTCCTCGCCACCAGACAGGTTGTATCTATCGGGTCGATCTAGGAACTCATTGCCAGGCTTATAGTCGGCCGGAACTTGTTGAAGGATAAACATGATTGCGTCAGCTACGTTTTGCACTGGGTTCCAGTACCTACGCCCAGGCTTGCCATTAACGGTATGGATAGTGACAGTCTTGCCAGCATTGATAAGCTCAATGATCTTAGGTACAAACTTCTCTTTGTCCTGGTTCTCACCGACGATATTATTGCTATTGGTTATCACGACCGGTATGCCGTATGTCTTCCAGTAGGCTATACAAATCATTTCCTGTGCGGCCTTGGATGCGGCATATGGGTTGCTAGGCAGTAGCACGTCCCATTCTTTATGCTCCATAGCGCCATAGACTTCATCAGTTGAGAACTGAAGCATTACCTTTGGCGTATGCTTACGGGCATACTCAAGCACTTGAAGCGTGCTGGACACGTTGTTTTCGACAAAAGGTACAGGGTCGCTGATAGAACGGTCTACATGGGATTCTGAGGCGAAGTTAATAATATAATCAAAATACCCAATATCAGGAATAGGTCCGGTAAGATCATGTGTTACTACCTCCACGCGTGGATCTTTTTTGATGTTCAGTGGGTTACCACGATGTCGCCAAGAACATATCAGGGTGAACGTATAGTCGGTGTGTTCAAGCATATAATCAAGAACACCACTACCGATGAACCCACTACCGCCAGTTATTAATACTCGTCTACTCATGATTCATATCTCCTTAGGTATTCAAATATGCCTTTTACTTCTGCTCTCTCAACCTGACCAACATGACGATTACACTTCTTGCAAAGTAACGCTCTAACTTCGCCAGTCTGGTGATTATGATCTATAGATAGTCGTTGTCCGCTCTCACACTCAAGCTTACATATAGCACACACACCATTCTGCTCAACTAGCATCTCTTCATATTCTTCAAGAGTCATGTTATAACGGTGCTTCAGGTGAAGCTTGCGGTTAGTCAACTGAGTAGTTGGGCTATTGGCATAGCGTTGCCTTCTCTTAGCCAGTAAGCTATCGCGATTAAGTCGATAGTGCTCTCTGTTATAGGCGTTTACCTTTTCTTTATCTTTAACAATCACTTGTCACCTCCGTATTCATAGAACCAGTGATGCTCATGGTCATAGTCTAGCCATTCAAAATCGTACTTGCGATCCCTTAATAGATCATGCAATTCGCGTTCGTAAGTACCATGATTATGGAACATGAACTCAGGATGAACGGATAGCATGAAAGATGGCTTATGCTTTTCGATAGTTGTTAAGCTACCCTTAAGAATCTCTAGTTCGCTACCCTCAACATCCATTGTGATGATGTCGGGGACTATCCCTGATAAAGCGACAAAGTCATCAATAGTAATTTGGGGAAAGTTCTCAATGTCATTTTTGGATTCTGCTAAGTGGGTAAACCCAACATGACCCTCTACGTATTCTGCTTTACGCTCAGGCCATGAACTCACGTCATCAATAACTCCAGACCAAACAGATATGTTTGATACTAAGCCGCTCCAAAATCCAACTGGCTTTAGTAGCTTGGGGTTGAGGTTCCATGTTTCTTTAATCAATGTCCAAAACGCTGGCGTTGATTCCATGATAATCAAGTCGGCGCCCCAGCTAGAAAGCAGCGCGGCCATGTCACCCTTATACGCACCGATGTACATAACGACTGGTCTACGGTCTTTATAACTTTTGATCTCTTTCTCAAGCCTTAATAGCCGTGGCATTTCCCAGCTATTGTGATGGTGGGCCATGTTGCCGATCCACTCGTCTGCCGAGCTTTCAGGCAAGAACATAGGCCATACGCCGTTAATCTTTACTTTTTTACTCATCGCATCTTCCTCCGTCTGCCGATTGTGGCCAGTAACTTAAGTTGTGGTCTGGGTTGTTGAATGGATAAGCCCAGCCATCCCACTGCCATGCTCCTGGGTGCCTGCCCCACTTCTCAACAAAGTAAGCTATTCGGGGTGCGCTAGGCGCTTCTACCTTAGCAATCTGAATGCTATGACTTGTAGATGCGTGGCTCATATCGACAGGGACTACTCCAACTTTATACTGGTTACCAAAGTACTTCTTCATACGTAGCGTAAGATCAACATCATCAAAACCGTATGGGCTAAAGTTCTGGTCCCATCGGCCTATAGCGCTGAACACATCCATCTTGAATGCTGTTAGATGCCAGCCTAAAGCCTGCACCTTGTACTCTTTGGAACCTTCGTCATACCACTTACCGGCGCCATTAACTACCAGTAAATCATTTGCAGATTCCAGCGCTTCGATAAAATCAAGCCCGCCTCTTTCACCAAAACGAATGCCGGCGCTCATAACAATAAGCCAGTCAGCACCTTTCTCGCGGGCAAAGTCGATACCCATGTTGTGGGCTTTCATTATGCCAATGCTTCCTGGATTCTCGGTATCGTCTACAAACAGGCAATTCTCGGTAGGTATCTTTAGTGTAGCCTTGAACTCATCAAAGTAAGGACGATATGCAAAAGGAATAACGCAAGCATATTTCATAATGGTCCCCCACAGTTATGGCATAGCTGCTCACGCCGCCTAAACATGTGTTGGGTATTGTCAGATCGAGTAGCCCACTCAAGGTTACTTGCTCGGTTGTCATCTCTAATACCATTCTTATGATTAACTTCTGGTTTGTTTTCGGGGTTAGGTATAAAAGCTTCAGCTACAAGACGGTGAACCTTTGGTTTTAAACGATTATTTTTATTAGCACCTGCCGAGAATATAGTAATATCCCTATAACCTTCACCACTTGTACTAACTTTTAATATTCTTCCCTTTATCTTAAACTCAGTTGCGTTGCCCCATGGGTCCTTACGAACGACCGTATGATCTACACTTGCAACCCTGCCTTGGTCACTAACAATATAGTTCTTATATTGTGTTGGCTTCCAGTATTCACCTGGTATACCTCCAATAGCACTCGATATTCTTTCGTTAGGCTTGGTAATCATAGCTTAATCATTTCAAATGTTACGTTCTTGTTTTCGCTTTTAGTGGCAGTCACTTTGAACTTGCACTTGCTATAGAATCCGGTGGACCGGCCAAAGTCAGTATCAGGATCAAAGAAGTCCATACTGCGAACGTCAAAGCCACGGACATGTGTGGGGTCTATCCAAAGGAAGTCAGCATCCCAGCCTGGGGTCTGAATCCATAGCTTTCCACCTGGCTTAAGAATACGGTGAGCTTCTTCTATAAAGGCAATGACGCCATTCTGTCCATCAGGTAAGTGGCTAGGCATGTGTTCAATAACATCTTTAGCCTTAATAAACTCAGCGCATCCGTCAGCAAAAGGCCAGGGGTAATTAAGTAAGTTATGAACCACATCTATGCCAGGCAAGTCAACAATATCTAGGTTTACCCAGCCTGGTTCAGTTTCAAGTTCTTCGCCAGCACCAAGACTGATTTTTACTGGATGATCGGGATAAAGCCCATGCTTACGATTATGTTCAACAATAGATGATGGCGGAAATACCGTATCAAGCATTTGCGTCATACGGTTGTGATAAGTGGCAACCTGCTTGACCCGTTCATGTCCAGCCTTACGAATGCGCTCACGCTCTTCGACGTGTTCTAGGTAGTAGTCGATCTTTTGCTTAAGCTCATCGAAGTCACCGAACTTGTAATAGACTATATGCTCACCGTCGGTAAACTCTTCTTCCATACCCTTGATGTAAGGGTGAATCATAAAGCCCCCGCGTCCTAGGGTTTCACAGACACGATCAGACCAGTAGTAAGGTCGATCAAAGTTTAGGCATAAGCTGTCACCAACTACTACCTTTGAATCGGAATATAGGCGGTTTAGCTCATGGTTACGTACGGTTTCATGGGGCCAACCTTTTTTTATAAATCTATTACCGTAAGTATCTTGTAGGAATTTAATAAGTTGTCCCCGATAAGGCCACTCTTTATGCCCATACTGTGGACCTTCGCCAGTAGCTGAACCACCGCCAACAAATAGAACTTCAGCACCACCGCCACGCTCTTCATCTAAGTAACACTCAGGCTTAAACACCCCAGGTTTCACGTAGTGGTGGTTGATACCTTTGGAACTAAAGACCCTCGCAGCGTCTTCACTCCCGTCGGGTGTAAATACAAAATCAGTACGCCAGAATGGGTCATTATCTAATCCATCTTCGCGCTGTAGACCGACATATAAATCTAGGTGATAAGAAACAGTTGGGATGCCATTGTTTTTGAACGCCTGTAGATCGTTGAGGGTCACAGTCTTACCCCATGTCCTTGTAAACAAAAACATGTCGGGCAACTCATTTGCTATGACGTAGTCGGCCCAGCCTGGATTCAATCTATCTTCTTGAAGCCTAACTACTTGATGCCCTAAATCTTCAAGGGTTGCCGCTAAATGAACTTCAGTGCAGTGTTGCTGAGTGAAGTTTCCAACGTATGCTATTTTCATTAAATCATCCTCCGATTTAACATTTGTATTTGATGTAGCCTAACTGCTTATATTTAACCACAAGCATTTGTCATAAACAATAGTGGCGCAAGCTTCTTTCTGGGGGACAACGTAGCTACTGCAACGACCCAGCTTCACGCCTACGCCACTGCTATTTACGACTGGTGAGTACACGGTTTATTGTCAGTCTTATTGCGATGGCATGGGAAGCGACAGTACAGCCGTAGGTTCCGTAGGTCCCGTTTCAAATCAGGACGCGTGCCTTTACCTATTTCATGCTCAATGTCTAGCTTCTCGCCGTCATATGCGGGCCGACTGCAACACTGACAATGGTTACCGTCACGGGCTATTATAGCTGGTCTGGCAACAGTTTCCTTCCATTGCTGGTATGAAATCTCTTTATCAGACTGAGGCTTAATCTTCTTACGGTTAAGCGGACAGAAGCTTTGATAGTGCCACTTGCTACCACACTTCTTGCAGTGAACCGGCTTAGCCATTGGTCCCCCTGAATTGCATAGATCCGCATGTACTACAGACGTAGCATTTGCCAAAGCTACCTTGAACGTTCATGCCTGGTGGTTTCTTAATGTCAGGCCGGAACTTCCAATCGTGTTTGTGTTCTTTCTTTTTGCTCATACAAACTGGCTCCTTTCAGCTTCATTTTCAATGGACCGTAGCCACTCTTCATTGACTGCCGGTGGTAGTGGGTAGCCTGCTTCCGCGGACCACTTCATAAAGGTGTCTATGCTCTTGGCAAATTCTTCCTTACTGAGATCGGCCGAGCTTCGTGCAAAACTGATCTCTTTACCCTTAACATCTTTCGAGTAGTAGTACAGACTTTTGTTGACCCGCTTATACAGTTGCTTAGATTCCTCAAGAGTATAGCCGGTCTGCATTCCAAATGCTGTACAGAGTAGATGCAGGTAAGCGTTCTGAGGCAGCGTACGGCCACGCCTGACCTCTTTGACCTCGACTACCTTTTCCTTGCCAGCAAGCTTAGTAAGGTACTCAAAAGCTTTCTCACACTCAGCATTGTTAGCAAGGTTATACTTCATCAGTCTATAGTTATCTTTCGACCTAACAACTGATCCAGTATTTCGGCTTTCGTTTTATTGATAGGGTTATCAACTTCAACTTTTTCAGTCACAACTTTAGTATCGTTAGGTGACTGCAATTCGTAGTCGCCCACCTTGACTTCTACCATCTTGCCATCAATAAGCTTGGAAGCGTCGTTAAGCATTGCCGGTACATCCCACATATAGACGTCCCTATTGGCTGCATTCTCAATATGATATAGCATGCCATTTGCGAAAGTTACTGTGACACCGCCTAGCGAGATGTGCATAAATGGCGTCTTGCTAAGAACCTTGTCTTTTAGGTAGCTACTGTCAACGTATATTCCTACGCCGTTCACTGTACCTGAGTTTTCATCTTCTAGTTTTCTTAATGCCTTATCAACAATCGTCCAAGCCTTAGCATGTAGATCCATTATTGTTCCTCCTTAAATGTTTTGATTGCTCCGCGTAACTGTCGTAAGGTCCGATCATCTGGGTCACTAGGCAATGTGACTTTATTGGTCACTGCTTTTATGATCCGCATGCGGTCCTTGACGTTAAGTCCAGCTAGGTCACCGATGATGTCACCCTTTTCCTGGTCTGTCAGGTCGCGGATATTCTCTTGAGCTTCTTCGTTCTCAGCATCGGTCTTGGCTTCTTCCACGGCTTCAGCTTCTACGATGTGGGCTTCCATGAACTCGTTAGCGTAGTAGATGTCGCGGGCAATACCTAATTCAGCGGCGCACTTCTTAAGCGCGTCAGTAGCGGCAGCCTTTACATCGTTACCGTAGTCGAGCATTACCTTAGGATCGCTAGGCTTATACTGTTTCTTGTACTTGATCTTGGCGCCACCGGCCTGCATCTTAACTACAGTACCATTCTCACCGCGGGCCGTAAGTTTACCGATAACTACTAGGTCATCTTCTACGCGCTCAGTACTGATAATCTCAAAGTCCCAGTCAAAGCCAAACAATATGTCTAGCTCCCTTCGGACATAGCCACCGGACACATAGTTGAAGGTCGTGCCACCCTTAGATAGCTGACCAACGAACTGCTGTGGGGTTCTTTGGAATAGTCGAGCCAGTTGCTTGTCGCCGAATATAGACTTGCTTGCGGCAGTGGTCTTATCGGCAGACAAAGTCATAATCTGGTCAACGTTCTTCTTGACTAACTTGTTAGCATTTTCCATTATCGTACCTCAATAAACGGCGAGCTAGGCAAGTGTATTGCGTTCTCTTCGATTAGTTTGATAGCGTTGTTTGGTACATGTCCATGCTCAGCTAATTCAGCCAGCATGTTCTTGGCATCGGTCTTCTTGACGGTAGTTATTAGCGAGATCTGATCTTCGTCTAAATACTTCCTAAGGTCGGCCAGTTGCCATTCAGTTCTAACACGATGGACCCTTTTAACTTTCATGCCGTTAGGTAACACAGATTCTTCATATGTTCCAAGCCATGTGTCCAGTCTAGCGTCAATAACTTTTAGTGCTTTCTCGATAGCCGATTTGCTAGCCTTTAGTTCTTGGCGTAGACTTGCTGCCTGGGTAGCAGACTTAACTTCAATCTCGCTGATCTCACCAGTAAGGTTGTTCATCACCTTAATGGAAAAAGATAGCTCAGACTGACTTACATTGTCATCTTCCACTTCGTTGTCCTCCGTTACCGTTGATGTGCTTTGGTGAAATGATATACGACTATGCCGATTGCTTCACCGAGCAATAGGATGCCGGCCATGATCGCAGGGATTACAGCCTTGCCGTGAGCATGAGTAGCTAGGAATATACCAGCCACACTTATAAGAATAGTGTGGACCAGGATTGCCATAGCTAGCAAGCCTCCGTCATCATTAGATTTAGTATTTTTGTTTGTTGATATTGGTGTAGCCATTACGTTGTCCTTTCGTTTTTGGTTTACATTTTTTATGTTACGCTGAGACTTTAGGTTTGTCAACACTTTTTTAGGTTTTTTAAATAAATCAAACGGCATATCTTCAAAGTGTTCCCAGTCTGTAATACCCTTCTGTTTATATTTCATCTGAATAATTACGCCGGTTCTCACCATTTTTTTTTGTGTGGTGATCAATTGCATTGCGTTGCTTACGCTTCCATTGCTGTAAGTTAGATTCACCGTTCCGAGAAGCTAATATTTTCTTACGACGTTGCGCCCTTTTCCACTTATTGTTTGCAAGCCTTACCTTATCTACCGCCATGCCTATCGTCCTCCTATTTTTTAATTTGTATTTCTGCTGTTTTAACTGAATCAATAAAACGTTTTAATCCACGTTTTGCGTTCCATCGTGTCAAATAGCCTTCACCGCTGTCTGCTTGAATCAAACCATTTGATGATTTAAAGTGCCAATACCAATTTCTACGTTTACTTAATTTACTTTTATATATTACAAATTTTGACATTCTATACCTCACTTAATTCTTTATGGTAGCGCTCAACCTCTGATTCCGGTACTAACCAGTAATTTAGTTTCGTACCAGTACTATAGTTTTTAGCACCTAATTTTCCGCTTTTAATTAAATTTAATATAAATATATAGTTACTTGCCTCGTTGTCACCCCCTGTGCTGTTTTTAATTAAGCCAAGCCTAGCGATTTCGCGGGGCCGATAATATTTCTTGTTTGCAATTTCTTTCATTAACTACCTCCCAGTAATTTAACTATTGGTGTGGTTATGACCCAAAGGACATTACCGATGTTGACCACCAAGTAACGGACTATGGCTATAGCAATGCTCAGAACGATAGCCCATAACATGGCGTTCACTATTGTCTTGAATGTTTTTTGTACCTGGTTCAACCTGTCTAGGGTGTCCAAGTGTTTTTGGTTTTCGAGTGGTTGCATAACGTTGCTCCTTTCTTTTGTTAAATATCATCGTTACTACCCAAACTAAATGTTTCATCATGTGACTTTTCGCCACTACCTTTGCATGTCTCGCAGAACTCCCAGAGAACAACCTGATCGCCTTCGTCATCAATGACAATCTTTTGGACCGATCCTTTACCGTTGCAAGTAGGGCATACAACTTCACTCATACGTAATACCAGCTTTTCGGGTTAAGCCGTTTAAGCACCCTTACTAATTCTTTTTTATACATGTCGGTAGCAAGCCTATTATCTTCATGTGGCTTTATGGCTTTCATGCGTTGTAGCTTTTCTTCAAGTAGTGGTATGAGCAACTTCTTATCTGCTGGGTTGATTACTACGTTCACGACTTAAGCCCCCTTGTTTCAAACATTTCAAATAGATCTTCTTCCTGTTCCATGATGAGCCGAGCATAGCGACTACAGTAATCGTTGTTGAGCTTATAGTCAGTATCGGTAGTCCGCATCATTGAGCGCCAGCGTAGTACCTCAAACAGCATCTGCATACCGATCTTGCGGTGGCCCTGGGCCTTGAGGTCCCTGGTCATCTGCACTAGCTTACGGTAGACGTGCGGGTTATCTGCGTGGAACTTATCAAACTTAATCTCGGCCGGCGTCTTTGCATGGAATAAATCCATTTGTGCAGTCATTTCAATAGCTCCGGATTCTCGTAGATATTTCCAATAACTTCACAATCATAAACCTCCCAATTATCGGTACGACCACGCATAGCATCAAAAGACTCATACTGCTCACCTTCCTGAATTATGCCAAAAGCACCATTTTGAAAAACAACTTGATTAATAGCGACCATGTTGCCATCGTCGTCCCAAATAGTGTCATTAGGAAAATCCAATTCTCTATCACCATCAGTAGTTTCATCATGCTCAAATACTTCTTTGACAATATCACCCTCATAAATCTCTTTGCCGTTTTTGTCTTTTAGACCAGTAAATTGCATGAGAGTCATATCCCTGTCGCCAAACATATCAACCATTTCGCCATCGTAACGGCTGCGTAGCTCTTCAAAATTCAGCATTCCTATATCTGGCTCTTTTGACCAGCTACTTTGGTTTTGCCACGCTCTAAATTTAATTTCCCTCATATGACGTGACTATCCATTTCTTGAATTTGAAGTTGTTGGTAATATTGCTTAATCAATCGGCGCTGTTCAAGTCGAGTGTTGATAACATTTAACTGCCAGCCAATAGCAACTAGTATTAAGGCGATGATAATATTCATTCCCCAAAGGATTGCCCGTTCAGTACTACGCTTGATGCGTAGGTGTGTGGTTCGGGCGCGGTAGCTATTTGGGTGAAAGATACAGTAGGCCCATTCGTTTACGTAGTTCATTATTTAATTCCTTTCCGCATCATGCGGCGAACCATTACTTTGCTATAACTTGTGCGTGGTCGCATAGGCTCAATCTTAGTTGTCATGTCTGTAGCCTTCAGGGTAGTCGCCCCCATCTAATCCAACTTGACTGTGGTTAAACCATGAGCAATCTGGGTTTTTGCATTTAGTCATAGAAGATCTTGGGTCGCAAGCAACCTTAGTCTCTACGGCTTTAGGCTGGCCCAGTAGGTTACGCATGAGCGCAACGTACGGGCTTTCACCCTTTACTAGTTTTATTTTTGTTGCCATTTGAGTTGTCCTTTCAAATGCTTAATTGATAGTACTTAAAGCATAAGCCATAGATTTAGGTTTGTCAACACTTATTTATAGTACCTCAGGTGGTAACAGGGGTCTAGTGTAGTTTGTAGTATTTACAACCATATTGCTTTAGCTTTGGAATAAGAGTTATATTTAGCCTACTATTTGCTTCACCCGCAATAGAAAAACCCGCCATCACTGACGGGCTGCTTCACCTGTATTTTATTATAGGTAATGGTATTCTATTGTCAACAGCATCTGGTAACTTAAATAACTATCAGGTGTTGTACGAGCACCTCAGTAAGTTATAATGTTATTGAACATTAACATCTATATCCCCCATCTGCCGCCAAGTTGAAAGGAATAGCTATGCATATCCAAAGCAACATTTTAACTTTCTATAGAGACATAGGTAATAATTTACTTAAACAGTTTCCAGAAGGTACAGCCAAGATAATGATTGAATACGATGAAAGTGCTTTTGGTGAACAAAAGTGGAAGATACGATGCTATGATAGCAAAGGAAATAGACTTGATAGTCTGAGACTAATAAACGAAGAATAATAACAATTAACTATCTTGGCGGTAGTTTAGGGATATAGATACTTACTAATTAAACAAAGACGTATTTGAGAACAGACCACAAACCCAGGCTCTGTCAGCCCCCGCAACCTGGTCCCTGGCTTGTTCTTAAACTAAGATAGTTCAAACTCCACTTCCCGCTAGACCGATGCTGTCTAGTACTAACCAGGGAAATGGGGGCGTAATGGTAAAATTTATTTATGGAACAAAGAACAGTAAAAGAATGGCTAGAACGCTGTATATTAGCAAACAAAAAGAGATCTCTTAAAGATCAGTTACCTTTAGCTCATTTGTATAAACTACTAAAGTGAATCGCGTACCGAGATGGTTACAAGTTCGTAGACACGCTCAACATCACCGCCTGAGTAAGTAATTTCTGCTTCTGCTAGGTATCGTCCTTCGCTTGGAAAGTCATTGGCCTGTGGTGAATAAGTAATTATCCCACTTGCTGCTGTAGTTATAGTGACCGTTTCGTGGCCGGTGTTAGTGAACACGTCAGCCATTTCCTTGCGGATATATACCTTAACGGTTGCACCGGTTAAATTGATTGCCGTACCGTCACGCTTCAAAGTTATCTGAAAATCTGGGGCCTGGTTGTTTTTTACTGTTAGTAAGATTGTACTCATGCTTTTACCTCTGTGTCGATTATAGCACTGTTAGATTCACTCTGAATGGATACTGGCGACCCGTCGCTATTGATAGTCACTACTTCTAATGCGGCGTCTACGATTATGGATACGATCTGCGATACTATTTCTGCGTTGGTGTAGGTAAGGTTATCTACTGCTGTAACTAAATCTGACAGGCTCTTCTGCAAGTTCTGGCCTTGGCTGGCAGTTATATTGTCTGAGGCAGTAACACTGTCAGACAGAGTCCGTATGTAGCTTACAACTGCGTTTATAGAATCCGCAGGCGTGACAGAATCAGCCAACCTTTTAGATAGTGCCTTTGTTAAAGCATCACTAACCGTAACAGCATCACCCTTCAATAGCCCGATTGTTTTGGTAAAGCTATCGTTAGTGGATGACGTATCACTTAAGAACTTACCAATTGCTTTAATAACGGCATCGGATGTCGTAACTGAGTCATTAAGACTTTGAGTCCAGTTATTGCCAGAAAGTGTATAAGTTAATGGGGGCAATACAAAATCTTGATCACTAGCATCGTAAAGCCAGTTACTAAATGTTGGACCCATCGTCAGGTCGAACATGCTATCAGCTAAATCATCCATCGCTATATATCCATTACTGTTTGGATTTTCACATAGGCCGTCAAAGTAGTACCAGAACCTGTGACTTTTATAGTTGATTTCATATCAGCAGTCCCAGAGGTAGCAACTCCTGGGCTGACTAGTGGAATGTTAGGTGAGTTTACTACACTGTTTCGGTAGCCAGCACCAAAGGTACTTGGGGTGCCTAAGTTTTCTACTATCTCAGCTAGGTAGACGTTTGCAGCACCGGCGCTTGCAGCAACGCTAATTTTAATGTCGGTAATATCACGAACACCGCTATCACCAACCTCAAGTGGTAATCTGAACAATGCACCTGCGCTTGTTGCAGCAGCCGGAAGCGTGAAAGTTATAGTGCCAGTAACGCTGTTACCATCCTGGTTTACATAATCATATGTTAGCTGTACTGGCGTAACGGTGGTAGATGTAGTTATATATAGCAAAGGTGTTAGATTAATTGGCTGGCTGGCTTGGCCCATTTTTGTACGCAAGATAGGGAATGTTGCAGCGTCATGTGTAAACTCACCACTTGTTGTGGCCAAGTTTAGTGTTCCAACTTTATAGAGATTAACCATTTCAAACCCTGACGCCCTAGCAGCAATCACGTTATAACCCACTAAGCGTTCATTGCTTGCGCCAGTAGGTTCTACCGGTGGCACAAGAGTTGAATGTAGTGTAGTACCTATCTGGTTCCATAGAAGCAAACCAGAAATAAAGCCACTTGCAGCCACAGCGTTTGTACCTGTACCAGTAGTAACTGGCTTAAATGGCATATTAGCCTGTTTACCGGCTTGAATAGCTGCCTGTAATGCTGTTATGTCTGCAAAGCTCATGTCGTTGGTACCATTACCCAATCTACATAAAGACCAGAGGCCGTGTTTAACCCAAACTGATAAAATGCAATTGTTTCGCTGGCCGATACTGGGTAAATAGGCTTAGCTGTATTGCGGATGTCATTCTGAGCGGCACCATAGGTAGTCGACATCACAGCTTCGGCCAATTCTAGCAAGCCCATAATCTTAATCGAACCAGCAGAACCAGTTGATATTGATACACCTGTGATTGCTCTAATGCCAGTGTCGCCAGCAGCTAGATGTGGATAGACCATATAGCAGGAGTTGATTGTCGCGTTTGTAGGCAATGTTAGGGTGGCAGTGTTACCAGTATTACCCGCTTGGTCAGTATAGGTTATTGTTAAGACTGGGTTTGTAGCCGTTAGTGCAGTAGCAATATAAACTACAACAGCGCTAAATACGCATACCGCACTAGAGCCACCATTTATAGCTTTAGTTGGTGCAGAAACACCGGCAGAAAAACTGTTACCAGAGACAGTGTGTGTGCCAAGGTCATATTCAAGGTATGCTCCCATAATCGCCTGACCGTTGTTAGCAATTATAAAGTTAAAGTCGTAAGCAAAACTGTCATCAACACTTGCATAGTTGGTAAACACTTGCGGAAAGCGCATACAAGTTGTATAACCAGAGTTTGCGGTTGCATCTGTTGGACCGGCGGTCGTGAACGCATGTATAGCTTGATAGAGCGCGCCTCGACTTACTGCCTGTGCATTTGCGGTTGCAAGTGATTTTAGTGGATTAGCCATTAGTTATCCCCCACGAATCTAACAGAACCCTCAACGCCCTGTCCGTTAGTAGTGATGAATGTTAACCCACCAGTTTCAGCGTCAGCCGGAAGTCTATACAGTGGGCGCTTATTAAACAGGTTTATAACAAAGCCGCCATGAGTGGAATCTGATATAGCAGCTCCGATAGGTATCAAGCCCCAAAACTTTATGATGCCAGTCGGTGTTGTACCGGCGCCTCTAGTTGCGTTAGTAATGTCTCTGACTCCTATATCGGTCGAGTTAAGCCTCATCAAACTGCCAGAACCTACTACTGCGGAAGCACTTAGGTTTAATGCACTAGTTGTCTCTGCTGTATTACCATCTTGATCGACGTAAGTGATAGTTAAGTTTCCAGGAGTTGCGTTAAGTGCTGTCGTCACCTCCATCCAAACAGGTCCATAACGATTTATAGTTTGACCACCGAATGTTGATGTGCCCATATTTGAGCCATCTGTAAAAGTTCCCGAGGCTCCAGAAATATCTAAAGTGCCAAGTAATATCATGTGGTAGTAGCCCATCATAGAACCAACCTGGCTAACCGAACCTATGACTTGTTCTGGTATATGAGCCGTCACACCTGTTTCTAAAGACGATGGTCTTTTCTGCACAAAAAAACCTCTACCAGCATAAAGACCAGCAGCTATAGGTGAGCTTCTTGTTGCTGGCGCCCAGAGGTGTATAGGCTCGGTTGACTCAAAGCCATTAGTTATCCTGCTAATTAAATCGTTGTGGGTCTGTAAGCTCATTTGACTACCTTTATATGTTGGAAGTCTTCGGTGATTTCATTCAAATCATGGACTGCCATAACGTTATTATTCACCGGTAGATATATCAGGTTATAGGGTCGGGTTATATTAGGAACAGTTTGCCAAACACCCTTTGACAAATCTTTTACTAATAGTTCTCCGTTGTCCTGTTCTTCGTATGTGTATGCCATAAACAGTCACCTCCTTGGTTCCTAGCTTATGGTTAGTGTCCAGGTAATACTAAGGGTATCGCCCGCTGCTTTGTTTATGACCGAGAAGCTTGAATATAGGTGCATGTTTCCTGAGCTTGAAGCATCAAAGATACCAGCCTCAGTTATTGCACCGGTACCATCACCCGCGGCCCAGTCACCAACCATAGTTACGACCGCGTTGGATCGGGTCTTGGATGTTAGCGCGTTACGGTCCAGCTCAGTGTTCAGGGATGTAGTACCGCCAGTACCAGTACCGATAGCCATGTGGGTAGGAACGCCCAGTGTAGGCGATGCAAGTAGCCTGTCAGCAATCATGTTCTTACCGGCTGTCGTTACCGTGTTATGGATCTTACGACTTTCTTTAAGGTTACCAAAAGCATCTCGCAATGCTAACTCAAGGGTATAGCTTAGCTTCTGGCTGTTCGCTTCAATAGTATCGCCTACGTGATTTTTCATTCTACTTCTCCAAGATCAATAAAGTTTTGGGCTGTCTTGGCATCTAACTCAACGGTGTCACCTTCTTTATAATGCTTGCCGTTCTTAAAAAGTCCAGCTTCAGAAGTGACAGTATACTTCTGTCGGGCAGGTTGACTGCTTTCAAGTATATTAGTTTCTGCATTGTCTTCGGTGTTGATTGTGTCTATAGCCATAACATAAGCTCCTTGATTTGATAATACTACAATTCGGACTGATAAGCCATTGCCTCTTTAATAATCTGATCGGCTGCAAATTCAATTGTCTCAACTGTTGGTACGTTTTGCTCAACGTTCCAGCCATAGCCTTCAAGCGTATCCAGGAATCCACCGTTACCCATAGTTGGGAAAGCGATAAACGTATGGTCGTCTTCGAGTATAACAAGGTGATCTACTAGTGGATTAGCATGACGCATTATTAAAGAGTTACCCCAGTGTATCAAAAGCTCACCCTCTTCCACAGTCACGGAAAATATTGGGGGATTTTCAAACGCTCTTCTTATTTCTTCTGGGTAAGCCATAAGCGTTATTATACTCCCAAAAACAAAAGACCCTAGAAAACCCAGGGTCTTTATAAGTGCTTCCCAAAACACCTAACACACAGCGACGTACTCATGCTTTTATGGGTCTTGTACATGAACAGCGCACCGCTTCGTCGAGGAAGCCCATAGCCTACTGGCTAGTTTTTCCAGTGCTGTCGCATAGACATAATACCTGCTTAGGCTAAGTAGTCAAGTATCAAATCTTACTATCTTTGAACTAGATTACTTGGGGTGGGCGTACTCTTATTGCCGGCCGAACCGAGAACCTTTAACAGTCCAGATCCAGTGAATCCAGCAGCGATACCGCTGACAAAATCTACGTGATAGTAGAGTGCAATCAGACCACCTAATACAGCGGCCGATACAATCGTACCTGCTACCCAATAATCCTTAGCACGTAGTCGGCTAAGCAATTCGGTAACACCGATTATGAGTGTCGTTAGAAAACCTATTTGTAACGCACTTAATTGTAATACTTCCATATTGAACCCCTTAATTTAACTTAAGTACTTGTCCTGGATAGATAGTGTATGGCGCACCGATGCCATTTAGCCTAGCAATAGTTTGCCATTCAACACCTACCTTGGGACCTATTATACTCAGGTAATCGCCAGGCTGCACGGTATATGTTCGTACTACAGGGGCAGGTGCAGATCCGCCACCAGGTAACTTAAGAAGCTGACCAGGATAGATCACGTATGGCGAACTAATACCGTTGAGGTCCGCAATTGCTTTCCAGTTTTGACCGGTCTTGAGGCCGATACCAGATAGTGTGTCGCCGGAAATAACTTTGTATACGCCACCTGTTGCTGGTGCAGATCCAGCGTTTGAACTACCGCCGTATACCTTAAGCCGTTGGCCTGGGTAAATTGTGTAAGGTGATACAATGCCGTTCCATGCTGCGATGTCCTGCCACTTGAGGCCGAGCTTACTGCCAATACCCGAAAGAGTATCGCCACTATTAACAACATAAACACCACCGCTAGATGGTGGGGTAGGTGTTGGGTTTGGTGCAGGCGACGGTGCCGGTACATTGCTCTTAGATCCATAAGCCTTGAACTGATCGACGCTACCATAAAAGATGTTCATGTCTACGGTATTAGCTGTAACGCCTGGGACACGCGCTTGTGAGGTGTACTGCCACATGACAATAGACATCCCGTTAATAGATGGCGGGTTGCCAGCACCTTCAACGGTTCCAGTATTTGCACCGTACTTAGCGACCCATGCGCCAATGTCCCGATCTGCTAATGCCTTTAGGTCCACGCCACTGTAGCGGGATTGGTTAGAGTAGTGAACAATGTTTAACCCAGTAGCTTGCTTGATTGTATCTGCGAACTCACCTGAGAATCCTACATTTACTTTGCCTTCGTTCTCGTCGTCAAGCACTATGGCTTCACCACTGCGAAGACCACCTATAGCGTTAAGCATATACTTTGCTTGCTCAGACGCACTGGCCCCACTGCCTTTATAGTGATAGAACCAAATTGGTAAACCTACTCGGCGTGCTTCATCTCGGTTGCGGGCCAGCATACCATCGGTATAAAGTCCGCCATCTGCACCAGTAGCCTTGATGACTACGCCATCAACGTGCTTTCTAAATTCGTCCCAATTGATATTGCCCTGCCATCGGCTGACATCTGCTATTCTGATTTCCATATTTCCCCCTAACTTAGTAATTCTAATTATACTCTTACTTATCCAGCCTCTTTACGTACAGTAGTGCAGCCAAGATGATGGATGCCAAGCCAGCTAGTGATGTAGATATTTGGCTGAAGTGCCTAGCGTTTACACTCAGGTTGCCATCACCTTGCCTAAAAAAGTTCAGGAATAAAGCCTGACCATAATTGAAGAACATAAATATAAGTAACCCCAGCATCACGTAACGAATCCACTGGTTAAGAACTGGTGGTTTGAGTAACCTTATTTGGTGGACTATCAGTGTCAAAGCAATCGTTATTGATATGATCCTAAGTACAATAGCTACCCACGCATAACTATCTATCATCGGTGTGTCGCCCTTCCTAGCTCAAGCACAATGCCATTGCTAAGTATTTCGTTTAATCTGTCTAACTTCTTTATGTCTTTGTCCATAGATTTACCCAACTTTGTTTTAGAACGTTCAATAAGAACTTCTTTTATATTAACATTTTGCTGGTGTTGCTTACGCTTAAAAAACATTATTTCCCCTTAGCATCTAACTTAGCAACAAATAAATCAAAAGACAGTGAGAATTTTCCCATTACCTCGTCGTAACGGTCACGTACAGCATTGGCATCAGCAAGCCTGGCATCTTGTAGGTCGCTCTTTTCCTTGTAGAGTTTGTCTATCTTCTTCTGTTGATAAACAATTACCCCCGCTAGTGTTGTCACCATGAGTGCCAGAAGTCCAAATACGGTTGAGGGTATAGTCACCATAGCGTTACATCAGTTCTACTTTTAAGTATGCTGGGTTGGTCGCCGAGGCGTTACCAGTTGTCGTAGCAGCGTTGGTACCTCTACCAAGTCGGGCCTTGATATTGCGCGCACCCGTGGCAAATGTCTTGATAACCGATGCTTCAACAGAAGCTGTGTCACCTGAAGCGTTGGTAGGGTTCTTTGCTGCCGCCAAGTTGCCGGCCGCCGTAACGTCGTATATCAGTACATAGCCACCGTTGTTAGCTACAGAAGCTGTTATGTCACCTATGAAAGCAGTTATCTTTACCTTACGGTTGGCAACTGGGAAGAAGTTTAGGTTAAGAGGGGCAATGTCCGATTCGCTAGACGTGTTGAATGAAGATGTGGCCTGCCTATATGCGAGTAACCTACGCTGAGGGTCGCGCGGGCAGATTAGGTTACCGATCGAATCTGTCACCGTGTATGGGATGGATGAAGCAATCGGCAACACCTTATCTTCTTGCCCCTGGTTTATAGACGCTACACTCGCAATGTTAGAAGCGCCCGTGACGATAATAGCGATACGTATAGAGTTAGAGGCAAGCGCAGGCGAAGTGTTGTTGTTAGTGACTTCTGTATAAACCAATGTGCCTGTCCCGTCCAGGTTATCGAGCAAGTCTACATAAGTGTCACGGGAAGCAGTGAAGCTGCGAGAAACTACGGCGTCTACGGCTATAGTTCGGTTGTTAATATATACACTCATTGCGGTCATGCTTGCGTTCCTGGTAGAAGCATAAGCATCACCAGACCACACGCCACCTGAAATGACGTAGTCAAACACAGAACCAGGTATCGTACCGGCAGGGATATTATTAAAGAATAAGAGAATCAGCGAAGATAAAAGTTCGTAACTTGTTACTCCGCCACTAACAACAGGGACCTTATCCGAAGTCGTTGGCGTTGACTGCTGTGGAAGCTGCGAAATTTTTACTTGTTCTTGAGCCATGATGTTTGTCCTTAATGCTTATTCTAACTTGGGGTGTTCGGATTGTCCAACGTCTGCTGGTCGGTGACACCTTGAGCAAGCGCAGCGACGTAGTCTTCCTGCCTGAAGGGAAGCATACCAACAGTCAAAGATAGTGTGTCTCGTGCGCGCGTCAAGCTACTAGCCTGTAGCACTAGATCGTCTACGAAGGTTCCGGTGCCTGCGAACCCAATAGTATCACCAGGCTTGATTAGTGTGATGTCATACGTCTGGCTAGATATGGTGATGGGTGACATAAATTCTTCATCAGAGTGGCTACCCATTGTGTTGTCAGCAAGCTTTTGTGCGGCATCAACGTTTGCGGCAACAATCCTGTTATCGCTAAGTCGAGCCAATCCTACCCTGTCTTCAGAAAGCGATACAGTGTTCGTATATTTCTTAAGTAAGTTGACGCCAGCAGTAGGTCCACCGGTCACGTAGACTGTGTTTATGATATTCTCAATAGTCGCCTCGACCTCTAAGTCTGTGATATGAGTGCCTAGTATAAAGACATGGTCTGGTGTTGCAGATACTTGTTGGAACCAAAGCACCCTAGTCGCAACATCTACGAACCAGTACCAATCAGAACCCGCAAACTCACGGGCTTTCTTAACTATTTCCAGCATTGTAGCAAGGGAAAAGGTATAGTCTAGTGATTGGCCTGTCGAGGCAATGCTAGAAGCCGTGTACGATATTAAGCCACCGTACCCACTAAGACCCTCACGTACCATGTCGCTAGGGTCTGTAGCTGTGAACGCTGCGTCAGTCAGGATCGCACCAGAGTACAAACGAAATACCATGTCGCCACCGCTTGGTGGCGCATACAAAGCCACACCGAGGGGAATGGCATTTATCATCATGCTTCCATTTGCGTACGGATCACCGAACAAGTCTGTCGCGATAGTCACATAGTCATTTGAAGTGAGTACCCAGTAATAGGATTTAGAAGAATCAAGCGTTATCTGTGAAGACAGAACGAAGTCTACATCGCCGAGCGTAGGGTAGGCAGTACTTACACTAGCGGTTATGGTATCGCGCAGGGTGCCTGATAAATAGCCGCTTGGTGAGCTGCTTTCATATAGCTTTAAGGTTACGGTTACGGATGCCGGAATGGATGTTGAGCTGGTGCCTCTAGCCATAGACAGCCGGATCATTGATAGGTTATGCGACAAGCTACTAACTGTCTGACCTATCTGGTCAATTATGTACCCACCAATGTTTGTTCCGGCTGGTGGTGCCTGGCCGGTTGCACCCCATTCTAGTTCAAGGTTATTGGTGGTCTGACTAGTTTGCAATACAAAAGCGCTGTTACCGTAGACACGGTTGTTCATGTCAGTACCGTCACTACGGATAGTAACTACTGTCTGTGTGGTCTTGAAGCTACTACGCCACTTACTGATATACCCTCTAAAAACAATCACGCCATTAGGGTAGCGGTCGCTTACTTCCCACACTTCGATGTCGTTGCCGTTAGCTACAACCTTGCCTGAATCCTTGCCGCCAAGATAGGTGCGGGCAGATTCGGTAGTGATTAGCTTATCATTCTCTGTTACCAGAGGGGTGCCATCTTCGGTCACAATGACTTCAACCGGATCGCCGGCAGTGGCTAAAGAAATATCTAGTATTACTTCCATCTCAACATACGAACTATTAGTGTCCTGTGAGTAGCCAAAATCGCTCGACACCTTAGGAAGCAAACCAAGAAATATACCATTCTTGAACGACTTGTAGTAATGCTTTGTCTCAACCATTATACGTACCTAAATTTACAGCCAATGTTCCCTGTCCACGACCTAGTCGTAAAGTTGTCGTTTATGTACCAAGTGCCTGGACCGGTAGCCCACTCAGGCACGGCACCATCGAAGGTTACTGGCGAGTTATTTACCAAAACTGGTGTATCGCTGGTCGGGTCTATAACAATGCGGTCACCTCCAAGCCAGGTGCGGGTTATAGTGACCTGTTGACCGGTAGACCCGTTGCCGATTACTACCGATTTATTGGTGGCCCCAGTAACTGCGGAAAATGTAATTCTGATAATTGGTGCCTGGGTCAAACCGCTACCACCGAATGTGAGGTTATCGCTACGCGATGCGCTAGTGTACGGCGTAGTCACTGCAAGTAGCGTTGTCTCGGTGACGTCGTAGCCAAAACGATCCGTAAGCTTAAACTTCAGATCGAACTCTGCATAGCTACCACCGTCCTTACCTGGGATTGCGTCCTCAAGAGAAGCGTAGTACAGGCGTTGCTTACCGCTCTGGTCGAATATAAGCTCTTTGTCTAGTGGCTGTAAGATGTTATTGAGTTGGTCTATCGCTTGTTCAAGCAAGGCGCGGGTCGAACGTTGGACTGCGACTTTGACAGTTATTATCTTCTCGTTATAGTACCCTGAATTAACCTTAGACCGGTTTGTACGGACAAGGTTTGTTAAAGACAGTTCGCGCTTTGGTAACCGGTAAGGGTCTGTGGCAAGCACGCTCACGCCAGCTATGCTATTGAGGTCCACACCGTTATATAAGACTG
>ERZ724505.248-NODE-248-length-37545-cov-59.562390_pt1 | contig 37545 bp, 45 predicted proteins | sample MGYA00376038_ERZ724505 | MGnify/ENA primary metagenome ERZ724505 (study PRJEB28724, sample SAMN07190884) | wastewater metagenome | isolation source: effluent of sewage treatment plant in Hong Hong | place: Hong Kong | collected 2016-03-17 ...
TGTTCTCTCACCTGTTCTTGCACCTGACCTCACACCTGTTCTCGCAACTGGTCTCTCACCTGTTCTCGCACCTGGAGTCTCACCTGTCCTCTCACCTGGTCTCGCACTTGGTCTCTCACCCGTTCTCGCAACTGACCTCTCACCTGTTCTCTCACCTGTTCTTGCACCTGGTCTCGCACCTGTTCTTGCAACTGGTCTTGCATCTGTTCTTGCACCTGACCTCTCACTTGGTCTCTCACCTGACCTCTCACCTGTTCTTGCACCTGACCTCACACCTGTTCTCGCAACTGGTCTCGCAACTGGTCTCTCACCTGGAGTCTCACCTGTCCTCTCACCTGTCCTCGCACTTGGTGTCACACATGTTCTTGCGCCTGTCCTCTCACCTGTCCTCGCACCTGTTCTCACACTTGGTCTCACAATTTTTTCATCATATTAGCTGAATATTGTGCTCCTAATGGGGAGTCTAAGAATATGATAATAGGTTTTTTCAAACCTGAGAACTCATATAACCACTCAATATATTCTTTAGATTTCATTTTATCCAGCTTTTGCGGATTATTTAATTTATTTATTCGTTTATCCCTAATTATAGGAAGTAACTTTTCTTGTTTTGCAGTTAGTTTTTCCATCATACACACTTACAATCTAAATATCTCTGCAGATGAAAATTTGCTCGCCTGCCCAGAGTTCTCTGAATGTTCTTCTCAATCTACCCATAAAAGTAAGTTCAATGTATTCTCACTCTTGGACAGTGATTGTTATTTCTCTACATACTTTCTTAACTTTTTGAGTTGTTTCCATTTTGAGGGTATCTTGAACTATTAGGTTTTCCTAATAGTTGGGTATTCGCTTGCAATAATTGGTACTGAACTAATCCAGTTAAAACATCATTTGCCCTCAACCGTGTGAGTGCTAGAAGTGGGATTAGTTTTTTCATCTTGTGAAGGTTGATAATTTTAAAAATTAATTTTCATTTCTCTTCCGGCATATTTCACCACAATATTTATTTCCTTTTTTACTCACTTTAATATTTGTGCTTTTGCACTTTGTACAATAGTCTTTCTCTACCACATATCAATTTTCAATAACTTTGATAGAATCAATTAGTGTGTTTTGTCATTTCATGCTATCCAAATCGTAGCAATCATATCACATGTCATCTGCAAATGTCATCTTATAATTTTTTAATAGTTTAAATAAGTGAACTTAATATAGTATACTAATTTATTTTGATAATTCAAGAGAATATTTACTATTTATTTGATAATAAACTTACTAACATCTAATCATGCCTTAATAAGCTTATTCAAAGTATTATTACCTAACATTGGTTTTGAGTTAAGTAGATATATTCTTTGAATAGTGAAATCATACTTAGCACAGAATTGTTTTAAGTTCATGAGATTATTGTAATTATTCTCTGCCTCTTCTTTTTTTCGTGCTTTTCTTAGTTCTATCATAAGCTGATTATAATCTACTTGATAGCTTGAGTTCATTCTTTGTTTTTTGTTCATAAGTTTGTTAAATTATTTATAAATTCATTTACTTCTTTTTGATTCTTTGGAGTTGTTATTTTATATTCCAATCAATTATCATGGAAGTATTTTTTGAGTAGCTTAGTCTTGATAGGATAGGTATCATTTGCAAAACCTTTGGTATCTAATATTATATTATGTTCATACAGAAAGAAATCTGGATAGTGAGATATTTCTCTGATAGACTCTCACATATATTTGAATTTTTCTACAGAAACAAACTTCTTTTTAAGTTCAAAGGGTATCTTAGCTTCTCTTAAAGCTTTATAGCAATAAAGCTCTAGCTTGCTATCGAACTTTACTCAGTCAAATTCTACCTTAGTGGCATTACGGATTTTTCTATTTATCATTGATAAGGTGTGAAGAGGTGATTTCTAAAGTTCGTGTGCTTTGTTTTTGTTTTCACTTGAAATTTATTTCGTTTCTAATAGGTCGTCATTCTTTTTGTAGTTCGTGTAGTCTTGCTCAATATCTCATTATCCCCATATTATTGGCGAAATAATAACAAGGAGTCTTCTTGTTTAAGTTATCTAACATATAGGAGAGTATTCTTTCCCTTTGTGTTCAGAACTTATTAGGCGAAGTAATCATCAGCAACGAATAAGGAATAAAATTTTTCATCTAAAATTGTATCAAGGTGGTCTACTAATCCTGTTATCTCTTCTCAATTCTCCTCATTGGTGTAATCTATTCTATACTCTTCTTTAAGATAGGGAGCTATGAAGTTGTAAACCATTTTAGGTACTATAAGTTGATTTTTCATAACTTTGCATACTCCATCTGATTTCTTATCTAAGATATTGATTGTTTTTTCGTATTTCAATACATCGATCTCAAAATGTTCAGATTGGAGTATTAGCATTGGTTATGAATTACAAATTAAAATGGTAAATCATCTTCTGGGATAATTTCTTTTTCTTCTTTTACTTCAAATTTTTCGTCTTCTGTTTCCTTTGGAGTAATTTTTTCGCAAAGTTCAAATAACTTATCATCAAGTTTATCGTAGTAGTAGTTTGTTCCTTTTTTTGTTTCCTCTTTTTCTACTAGTTTATCTTGTTCTTCTCTAGGGATAGCTATTTCTTCTTTTGGTATTTTTCTTCCGTCCACTTGTACTGATACTCGTGGATAAACTTTACCATCATCAGCAGTTGTAGCTCCAAGAACTAACTTGAGTTTACCTACTTCTTTTACAGAAGCTAGTTTGTTCATAAGTTGTCTTGTGATGCTTGATACATTGCATTTTAGAGTTTCCTCATCACCATTATCTGCAGTAAAATGAATAAGCATTTGAGTTTTATCTCCATACTCTTCTGACTTCCATACTCCTTTTTCAACTTTTACAAAGTTTCCTTCGTAACTGTCAAAGATTTCAACTCATCGTTGGTTTGACTTTCAGTCCTTGTCCACAATTCTCTTTACTTTAGTTTCAGCAAAATAAGGAATTTGTCCTGATGCTAGGTCTTCTCTTTTCAATCCGTCAATTTTCCATGTTGTCCCATATTGGGTAGCGTTCATAATTCATCACATAATTAGTAGCAAATAATATAAAATATGTCTAATATAAAGACTATTGGTTTTGTGATTTCTGTAAAGTGTCTAATCTTTTGAGATCAGCCATTTCAGAAATCAATCTTGATTTAATTACTTCTCCATATCTACGGTAGGCATTGAGAATACTTTTATTTGTATCATCCATTGACTCTTGTTTCTTTTGGAGTGAATTTTTTTCTAAGAACTGAAATTCAGTGGCTCTTGCACCATCTGCAATAACATATTTTCCTGTTTCTTCTATCTTATTTTTATAGTCATCTTGTCGTACAGCCATTTCTTTTATCAAATCTAATTTTTTGAAAGTAGTATCATTCTCAATGTTTGCTAGTGCGATTGAAAAATGTAAGATTTCAAATTCATAATTTTCATAGAAGTCCTGATCTATGAATTTTCATTCGTCTAGTTGTGTCATTAATCTATTAAGATTAGCTATTGATTTTGATATTGTGTTCTGGAATGTTTCTTTAGTTTCCATCGTAAAAAATTGAATAAATAAAAAGTGTAGGAATATATAATCTTGTATTTGAATTACTTGTACTCGTTATGTTCTTGATGTTCCATAAATTCTTGAGCTTTGTCATATTGTTTCGCTTCATTATCCATTTCTCGTCTATTTATATCAGCTATAATGTCATCAACTGTATCTTTGAAAGTTGTATTGGTTTTTCTTACACTTCCAAATTTCTTTTTTAGTTGTGAAATTCTTTGTTCTTTTGTAATGTTTTCCATAGTTAAAAGAGTTAATAAACAAATACTTCTTCTCCTTGTAATACTCCTTGAGTAGCGGTAGTAAGTCTTTCAGCTAATTCCTTTTCTGATAATTCATCACATTCATCAACTGGTAGATAAACTTGTTTGTTTGTGATTGGTAGTGATTGAATAGTGAATTTCATCTGCTTGTCTTTTGTACCAAGATACACTGCTCAATGTTTCATTTTTAAAATAAATAAATATTTAAATAATTTTATTAATTATTTATGAATCTGTAATCAGATCCATTAATTCTTTTTTTCCATGCACCATGAAAAAATGGAACATCTAATCGTTTAGCCCCTCCACCACGATGGAAAGACATCTGTTGTATTCCATACTGTATGTATAGAATACTTCTATCAGATGAGCAACCTCGTCTGATTTTATTTTTTTTGTATTTTTTTAGCGCACCCACTGCGATACGCAGACATTTATCTTTCTTGTCATACCAGTCAAGATGGCTGGTTCTTCCGAGAAGTATCATATCGTTATACGACAGATATCCTTTTGAATTCTCTCGTTGTGCTTCGTGAGCCTGTACATTACAGGCGAATGCACGATCTATCATTGTAAGAATTTGTCTTTCTTTTTTATTCATTTTTTTAATAAAAAATAATATAAAATAGGAGGGTATGCGACTCTAATGAGTCACTGCTTCAATTAGCACTTCGTAGTAAAGTGCCTCCCTGCGTCCGTCCTCTGCCCCTCCAAGCGTACGGCGACACGTATCCACACAGCATATATGGATACTAAGTCCATCGGATTCAATAGCATTCTACCTCGTGAGATAGTCTACCAATACTATTGATCTCTACTTGTAGTGCTGTACTACAGTACCAGCAGTCCCACTACTGGATGGCTTGGGGTATCTGTGCTGATGCACCTTCGTCCCTTCAATACGAAGTGTTAAAATTTATATAAGCATACAGGTTATGCCTGCATTATCTGCATACGCTGACAACTCCTCAAGAGAGGAAATATCTGATACCGCATCAGCGATATCGTCCCTGTCATCGTCATCATCATCTAATCAATCATAATTGAGCGTAATGATCGCTATATATCTATCATCCTCATCGTAGATAGATATCGATGGCGTCTTCGTATTCCAGTAATGTTTTTCTATTTTCATGTTTTATAATTTTTTATAAGATAAATTAGTGGCTTCCAATCTGTCAGTGACCTCCCTGAATATCATTTGCTCCCTCTAGGTTGCTTATTGATATGATAACAGTATAATCAAATAATTTCAAAAATCAAGTGATTATTTACTATTTATTTGACTTCTTACTATTTAGTTATGTATTCATCAGTAAGTAGTCATCAATATGTAACTATATTTCTTTTTCGGTCCATATTTAATATCCAAGCATGGTTATTTTTTTCACCAAACTTATTTTTTATCATCCTGCAGCACAGAATTTTGTCACCATTTCAAAGCGTTTCAGTATAAAGGAGTTGAATAACATCACTACTTGCAAAATATTCTCCGGCATTCTTAGGTGTGATACTATCATAATCTCTAGCTTTTAAATAAGATAATCAAGTATTTGGTAGCTGTGCAAGTGAAAACATTGTGCATCATGTTTCAATTCATATTCTTTGTATTCATCTTGCGATTGCTGAATGTTTTTCATAATCCGATCCTTTGTGTTCTACGTTTTGTATAAAATCAATAAAACAAATGTCTGGTTGGTAACTTCTTATGCAAGTTTCAATATCTTTCAACTCTCTTACATCATCTTTGATAATTAGGTTTTTGTATAACTTTTCATTTGGTTGAAAGTCAGAGGAAGCCTCAAAAGTTGTAACTCATTCTACGTTTGCAATAATATTCGCAAGACAAGTAACTTTATCGACTTCAAGATTTATAAATAGTACTTTTTTCTTTTGCTCAAGGAAAAACTTGATATGAGAATAAGCATACTTTGATTTACCTGTGTTACTGAAAGCACAAATACAATATGTTCTACCTTCTACTACTCAACTACAAGTATCATAGATTTCTTTTATCGGTCCATCAAAGCCAAGCTTTCCTCTCTCCTTAATTGTCTTCTGCCTCTCCTTTAGTTCCTTGAACAAAGGTTTTATAGGCGTATCATAAACTGCATTTTCTTGTAAGATATTGATAAGTAAGTCTCAAGCTTCTGTTCAACAAGATATTGCTTGATAAAAATCATTTATATCTTTCAACTTCAAATCTTCGGTCTCATATTCCTTGAGATCAAATACTCTATGATTGATGTTTTGCATATACTTCGTGGTGGCATTCCCCACATCATCATTGTCAGGAATATAAATTATATCATATCAAGCATATCTTGGAAGTTCCTCAAATCAATCAGTTGCACTTTTCAATCAGATCACATTCGTCTCAAACTGTCTAATGGTCAAGAAATCAATAAGACCCTCCACTACGATCAGATACTTTTTAGTGATGTCAATTTTATGCTTATATACCCCCTTGGTAGAATAACCAGACAGAGCAATAAACCTCTTGGCATGGTCGTTAGATAAAGTTCTAGCATTCAATCCTCTAGGAATATCTCCTTCATATATCAGACAACCAATAGAACCATTGTAGTTCCTTGTGAAGTCCTTAACTTTTTCAGGATCGATACCTCTTCACAAAAGATATTGTGATTGTTGATCTGTTATAGTAGGTAAAGTTACTCGTATATCAGAAATACTTTTTTTAGTAATCAGCAACCCTTTCTCCTGGAACCACTCGATAGCCTCTTTTTTATCAAGCTTCAAATAATCCATAACAAACTTGAGATTGCCGCCAGATCCTCTGTTCTTGGAGAAATCTTTTACAATATTTTCATCGGTATTAAAAGTCCAACCATCGGTGACCTCTCAACCCTCCAAGAGCTTATACTCACACTCAGATACTTTTTTATAGGCTAGTCCTAGGCTATCAATCGTCTTAATGATAGGAATTTCAACAAGATCAGAGTACATTAGACAAACTTACTAGGGGATAAAAACTTATACATCGTGGACCAGAAGTCCTTGACCTCTCTCTTAGCCTTAGGCAATCGAACCTCGAAGTCCAAGACTTTCAACTGTATCTTCTTCCAATCGGGTAGCTTACTCTGAACCGTAGAGTATATAGGGTGTCCACCATCATCAGTACCAACTTGTTGCAAACCTCAATCACCCTGGATAAAGTAACCCTCCAGGACCGCACGCTCGCCCAGAAGCTTCAGCTTGTGTTCATAAGCAAGAGAATCAAGAGGAGCGAATCAGCATCTCTCGTAAATCTGAATAATTCAATCTGGTCATTCTAATAGTTTATTATCCTTTACTTTACTATCCTTACCTATACTATCCTTACCTGCGCCCACCAGTGGTAGTACATTTGGTATACCACTGGTATACCACTGGTATCTTTCGCCTTCTAGATTGAGTTTTTTTAGGTGTTCTTGATATATTGTTGGGGCGTATCTATCTGGTCTGAGGTAATTATTTGTTTTTCGATGTGTAATAACAATAACTCCATCTTCAAACATTATACAGAATCATTTTGCAATCAAAACATCAAGATCATTTTTATTTGCGTTTATGCCTCTCATCACTCTTTGTGGAGATATGAATCAATCGTCATCAGCTCATATTCCTAGGTGAAAATAAAGAGCTTGTGATGAAAGAGGCATATCAACGAAACGATCTGAATCTGTTATTTGCTTGCTGAACATTCTACGATTTGCCATAATAATTGAGGTTAAGATATAAATCAAAGCATTGAAAAACCGCTCCTATTGTGTAGTAGCGGTGAATTGATATAGTCTACTAGAGGCTACTACCTCTCCACCAGACAATAAAAGCGGTTTTCCATTCCCCTTACTTATTCAACTTTCGTTGAACGAGGAGTAAATGCAACGACAGTATAATCAGAAGATTTTAAATTGCAAGAGATTTTTTACTTTTCAAAACAAAAATTAATATTTATTTTTATTAGCTAATACCCCTTGTTCTAAGCAGTTTTCCATACAAATGGTATGAATAATCTGGGGAAAGTTACTCATATCTTTCTTCAATTTCATCATTCTTTGTTTATGACTTTCAAAGATTTCTTGATAATCTGAAAGAGCAACAAATAAATTGTTAGATAACTTTCTGAATTGGTTGTCTTTTGTAATTACTACTTCTGGTGTTTCAGTGTTAATTTCTAGGTCATTTCTTTTGTAGATTGTCATTCGTGCAAGGAAAAAAAATAAATATAATACCATTATATATTTTTATAAATAAAAAGTCAAATAAAAAGTATTTTATTTCTTGAAAAAATACTTATAATATTAGATTATACCAATGGATGTGGCTTTACTATTAGAATTATATTAGCTTGAATAATATTATTGTTTTCGTATAGTGTAGTTGCAAGGAAAACAAAAAGTACCCCGAACAGTGTTAGTGCTTAAGGGGCTTTTTGTTTATAAAATTTTTCAAAAATTGTTTTTTTGTTTCTCTATAATTATACTAATACAATGATAAGTATATTATATTAGTAACTAGATAAGTAAAATGATATACAGAAATACAATAAAATCCAAAAACAAGAAAATAAAAGTAGTCAAAATAAAAGAAAAAAAATTTTATAACTATCCGTCAAGCGTTTTCAAGTTTCTACTTTGCACAATATTTTATAATAACAAAAACTGAATCTCTATAATAAGCCATAATCTTACTTTGCACAATATTATTGTGAAAAATTGATTATAGGTGAAAAGCCAATAATAATACTATTCTACTTTGCACAATATATTTTATTGTATTGCAGATTGACAATAAAATAATCCATTGATTAAGATATAGCCTCTCAATAAAATCTACTCTAAACTAATAAATAATACAATGATCAGATTATATATTCTGTAACTACAAAAAATAACTCTTAAAAGGTGCATATCTCTTTTACAAGAAATGAAAATAACGAATAAAAAAACTCCTAGAGTGTATTACTACTCTGGAGCATTTTATATGTTAGTTTTGCGAACTACAATTAGTTCAAATACACCGTAATTCTTACTGGTTTTTCTTCTCCATCTCTATTCACTCTGTGGTCATAGTTGATAATATCACTACTATTACCGTCAGGATCTGCTACAGTTCTTGTGTACATAAGAGTGATCAAATCTGGATCTTCAATCTTTAGTTCATCGTTGAATTTAAGTTCTTGTCCTACTACTTCTTCAACTTCTTCTTTAGTAGTATCTACAATAGTTCTACCTCCTTCTTCTTCGATAATTGGTCTTGATTCTAAAAATTCTTCTACTGCTTTCCAGTTTTTGAATGTCATAATGAATAATTTATAATATAAATAAGTTTGTATCTACGGATATTTAATTACTTTTCAAGCCTAAAAAATCTTAGTATATTTCTTTCACTTCGCTTGTAATAGTTTACTCTTACTGCATCGTTACCACTTCCACCACCTGTACCAGTAACAGCGTTTTCTTCAATCAGATAATAACCAAATCTATCTGCTTTATGTACTATTCCTACATGTCCATATCTATTACTTGCTGTTGGTCATTGAATAAGAATATCTCCTTGTTTCAAATCTTTTCAAGGTCAGGGGAGATATATCTTAGTTCAAGGGAAAGTAGATTGTTTTGCATCTTTAGCAGAACCTCAAAAGGTTCAAGGTCTTATTCATCGTACTTCCTTTGCATAAGCCTTGCTCAAATCTGTGCATTGATACCCGTAGGCTCAATCATAATCAACTTTTTCAGATAGATATTTAATTATAAAGTCGTTATGGTTCATAGTAGTATATAATAAATAAATTATCTTCCATACTCTGAAATCTTACCTTCTTTCTTGTCAAAGCTATTACCATATATCTTACCTTTTTTATTCCAACCATTCCTTAGACTCCAATCATCATTATTAGCAGGAGAAGGATAAGTATCAATTAAACAATTACCAATCTCTTTAGTGGTCTTTACATGCTTATCTCCTTTCATAGCATAGATGAATTTTTTAGTATTTCCTTCTGTTACTAAGTTAGGAAGAATTTGATTATCCTTAATCATATCTCCGTGCATAGTTGCAATAGTATTATTACCTCGATTCATTCTTTTGATAGGTTTATCTGTACTATCTACATTCACTCCTTCAGTCTTACTGAAAGCTAAATCAATAGCTTGTCCTAAATAATTGGTAGTATATTCATCATGATTTCCTGATACATACATTACATCTACTGGTAGTTCACTTGCAAAGGTAGCAATTAAGTCCCTTTGGTGTTGTAGCCCTATACCAAAAGCTTCTTGTTCTTTAAGACTATTAAGTTGGTCTGTACCCTTAGTAGTTCTGGATTTTATATCACTATTAAAGTAATCACCGCCATTAATGTATAAAAGCTTAGCAGGGTTGTCTCTCAACAATAACTCAAACAATCTCATAGTCTTATCGTTTATATCTTTGAGATATTTCTTGGTATTATTAGCGTATCTGTTTATGTGGAGATCAAAGTGATTGATATTAGCTAGTACCTCTCATTCTTTTTCTGGAACTTTTACAAGTGGTCTTATATTGCTGTCCAGTATCTCCTTGAGCTTAGCCATTATATCAGGCTTAACTAATTGTGATAGTGGTTTCATTGTAGCTTTAATCTGGTGGTTCTCTACTGTTGTTATCTTTCAATCTTTTCTATTCGTGCTACTGCAGTCTCGTTTGTTGTTTACTACATTCAGTATCTCCCATAATTCAGGGTTCATATTAGTAGCTTGTAGTAAGTCCTCCAGTGTGAGTATTCTCTTATCGCTTATTGCCTCAATAGTGTGTCAGTTGTGTAGTTTGATTTGCATAGAAGGAGGTAATTAAGCAGTAAATAAAGCTAAACTCTATATTATGAATGTTGACTTAAGTACTATTATTTCTTATTCTTTTGTAGTATCAGTAATAGAAGCTGTATTAGGTTCTTTAGTAACTTCTGATCATCTACTACCAAAAAAATATCAAAAAACTACCAATGCAATATCTTTGAAGATAGTTATTTCTGCTGTACCATTATAAGTAAATACAATAAGTCCAACAGTTAGAATAACAAGAATAAGTCTTGGAGTTGAAACAATCCATTCAGGTGCTTTCATTAGTCATCATTAAAATCTAAAGTGATTTGTTCTATTTCTTTAAGTTTTCTATTGTTGAGTTCTTCTTGAAGCATAGCAATATCATGCTCTTGTTTCATTACTCCTTCACTATCATCATTTCTTAGAGCTTCACTGAGCATAATCTTACATCTGTGAATAACATCTTTGATGTAGTGGGTTTCTTCTCTATACAGATTGGTAATTCTAGCTGGTGCGTTCATGTTCAGATTATAATTAAAATAAATCAGCTCCTGTTTTAGGGAGTTCTTGTGGGAGTACTAATTTCGTAACATCAGAATCAGGACAGCTAAAATAAATAATATCACTCGTTTCATTTTTATGACTAAGAAGATAAAATACTATCAATCCACCAATAGCCATAAGTAATAATACATAACCAATATCACCTACTGCTATTCCTGCTTTTGCTAAAAAAGAACCACCGAAGTTTTTATACTTCTTGTCCCAGTACTGATGCCTTTGCTTTCTCAAGTTAGCTAATGCGTCTGCTACATTCCTTTTTTCTGATGCTAAATCTTCTGCATCTGTCATGTCTACTGAATTTGGATAGATTTTTGTCATTAGTTTTCTAAAAATAATAAAGACTATTTCCTGTTTTTGATTTCTTTTATATCGTTGTGCATATCAGATAGTTTAGGGCTAATACCTTCTATAGATTGTATTTGTTTCTGCATAAACTCATGTGTTTTATCTACTAATCCTATAAACTTATCAAGATTGGATTGATTCTGTGTATCTTTTCTTTCAACCACACCCATAAAGTAACGCACAATAAAGTATCACCCAACTGCTAGTACTACAACTGTAGGTCATTGAGTAAATAAGAAATTAACTAGTGATTGTTGTACTCCTTGTTCCATAGTAAATATAAATATCTATAATAAAATTTTCTTCTATTTTAAGCTACTCAATTTCGAGATTTGATATTAGCATTTACAGTGCCATTTTTTGATTTTATGCTGGCTTTTAATACTCCGTTTGCACTTTTTATATTAGTACTAACAAATGGATAAGTTAATCAAGCTCCACCATTATATAGTTGTGTTACTTCAGCCGTAGTTAATACTCTATCTCGAACTCATACTTCATCAATGTTTCAATTAAAACTGTATGTTGATACACTGTAATATCTACCACCTATATATATTCATAGAGATGAAGTAGCAAGACTTCAAGAAGAAGACACATTAACTTCAGGAGTTCAAGTATTTCAGTCAAGATAAACCTTAACCGTAGCCGAAGCATAAACTACAACAATATGATGTCGATTTCAATCATTTACTGATGTAGTCCCCGTATGTCGTCATTGTGGAGATTTATTTACCGCATATACACTTATTTTACCAGCGGATGCAGTACTAACTCAAATCAGTATTCTTTCATTTGTGTTGTTACCCATAATAGTAAAGAGATTACTTACTTGGGTATTTGCAGATGGTATTTTAAACCAAAGAGATATACTTGTTTCTGCACCATTTATTACATTAGTACCACAGCTAAGATATTTGTCATTCGTATAATTGTTTGTTATTCCGTTTCAGATTTTACCTGTAGCAAATCCTATAGTTCAAACATTCACTCATGTACTTGTTCATACGGAATCCGCAGCATTTCAAGATGCTTCATCGAGTTTCCAATATGCGGTGATATTTGTTGTTAAAGCCATTTATTATTTTTATTTGAAATAGTAAATTATTAAGTTCTTACTATCCAATCGTTTGAAGGATTGAACATTAAATCATCAGCAGACAATGCAAATCCTACTATTCTGATAGCATGATTACTTGTAGCTGGTTGTGTCCCTGTTATATCTCCGTCTGTATTACTTAAGTATAGAGGACTTCCTGTTGTGAATGAAGGGAATGCCGCACTTCTAACCTTACCATACAATAACATTTCTGTTGGATTTGTATTAGTAGAAGCTAAAATACATATTCCTAGTTGTTTACTAAATCCTGTATCTGTACCATCTAATATTCCATCAGTTAGTAACCATTTACCAGAAGAGGCAAGATAACAAATATCACCAACTGCTATTGTAGCACCTGCTGTACCTGTTGTAGTTATACCACTTCGTGTTTCATCTGCTGAAAGAGCAGGGTCTAATTTAATACTAGACTCTCCTAATTGTGTAGTAGGTAAGGTAACTGTACCTGTGAAAGTAGGATTCGCAACATCAGCTTTACTAGCAGCTAATCCAGAGTATTGTGTGTTAGTAGCATTATCACCAGTATTAGTTCCACTTGTATTACTTAATACTGTTAAATCTGCATCTGTAACATATCTTTTATTTGTAACATCTGATACATCATTTGTATCTAAGGTAACAGTTCCTGTCTTACCAGCTACGCTTAATACTTGGTCTGTATAATCTAGTTTAAACCAGTTTCCAGAAAATGTAGTAGTAGAAGCATTATCAACAATAGCTAATATTCTATCGTTTATATTGAAAGCTACTCAATCAACAGTACCAGCAACACTAACAATATATGTCCATCCTGCCTGTGCAACTCCTGCACCTGGAAATGTACCAGCTGAAGCATCCCATGATCCTTTAAGGATTGTTGCTTGGTCTAATGCAGCTACAGCTGTAGCCATAGTATCAAGATTAACTGCACTAGTGACAGTAATATAATCTATTTTAGTTTCATCTGCTGTTGTATAGGAAGCTGTTGTAGCTGATATAATAGCCTTTTCCGCATCCGTAACATAATTCTTATCTGTACTGGCAGCTATATCAGCTGTAGTAGCATCTGCTCCTGCTGTTACTAAACCTTTAGCATCGTATGTAATTTTAGTCTTTGTAGCTCCCGTGATTGGAGAATTAGCTGCTGTAAAACTTGCGGCATTATAACCACTATCTTTAATAATCTTACCTGTAGTAAGATTGAAAGAAGCAAAGTTATTATCGACAGCACTTGCAGGTCAAACTACATCTCCACTACCACTTCATCCCGCCATTCCTACAAAATCTCAGTTCATATCTCTATAAACATAATTTGAATTAGCTACATCTGAAAGTTGTTCAACAATTTCAATTTCTTCATTTGTGAGCTGTTCTGAAGTACGAGCCATCTATAAGGGTTTTACTGAGTTAAATCTTCTTCTGAATACTCTTTTTTCTCTGATTAATACATCTCTTTCTTTTCTACTGATTTGGGTTTTCATTTCCTCTATCCATACTAAGTCCTTTGTTATACCCTCCTTTTTCTTTTCTAGTTGAGCGAGTTCTTTTTGCCTCTCTCAAATGGTGCTTTCTATCGTTTGTAAAAGTGTTCTTTTGTTTGTTATTTCTTCCTCTAGTGATTTATTAATGGGTCAGTAGTCAATGGGCTTTATTTTATTTACTTCATCTAATTCAAGCACTTTTTCAGATAACTTATTCTCTAGTAGATTTATACTTTGTGTAAGTTCTTTATTTTTATTCTCATACACTGATTGTAGTCCTTTCAATCTAGTTTCTAAAGACTGGATTAGTTCATTCAGACTATCTACTCTCTCTCATTGTTCTCTTATCTGATTGTTGAGGTTTGTACTTACTGTACGATTTTCTGCTATGCTTTGAGTAAGTAAGGATTTCTCATTACTAAGTAGTGAAACCTCAGACTTTAATTTATTTATATCAGCAAGGAGTCTTTCTTTTGTGTCTTCTAGCTCTTGTCTACTGATATTCATCTTATGTATTATCAGCTAATGAAATATTAAGTACTGTTACACTACCTGCTGATCTTGCAGTCATCTTTAATCCTACCCATCCATTTGAATTATCATTTACTTCAAATCTGTATATACCATCACTTGAACCAGTGGCAACAAAACCTGTATCACCTTCAATACTTGTTCCACTCATTAAGTTAATTGATTTTACAGTTGAATAAAAGTTACTAGCGGAAGCTGTAGCACTAATATCAGGTTTAGTATCCTGATTACTTGCATAGAATTTTATAGTTCCTGAAAATGAACTAGCCAATTGTAAAGTGATAGTACAGTTTCTAAAATCTCTTGTAAAGATAAAAGGCTGATATTCACCAGCAGCATCCATTACAATTCCTGTGTTGTACGATTTTGTATCTCTAAGGGACATATTATTGAAGTTAATGATAAATATTTCTTGATACCCTCATTTTCAGAATATCAAGAAATATCCTAATCACGAGGACTAGGACATTAAATAACTAAGCATAAATTCTTGATCCTGCTTGAAGTGGTTTGTAACTTACTAACCAACGAACGTTACCTGTATCATCAGGAATCATAAGTTGTTGAAGGTTATTTTGATTAGCTCCTGCTGAAGCTACTACGTAGAATGTTTTACCTGCTGTTTTAGCAGTAATTCTACCAGCTTCTAAGCTACCATATCCTGCGTTTAGATTCAAAGACATTATAGTTTTGATTTAGTAAGTGAACTACTCGGTGGCTAAAGACCACTCGAGCTTCTCGCTTCAACGCTTCCTACTCTTACGATTGCTCGTCTTTCAGACAGCTCAGCTGAGCTTAGTTTATACTGTTTCCGCAATACCTGCGGTACAGTCCCTATTACACAATAGTTCTAAAACTGATGTAATATGACAGATGTTTGATTTATAGTCCTTCTCTGGTAGACTTGTATTAGTAATTAACTATCTCCGCTTGGTTTTCACTTTGATAGTCACTTACATCTCCTACACTAAAGATGTAGGAGTTTTCCGCTTTACCTTATAAATAGATTATTGGGAGAGATGTAAGCCTTAACATTACATCTCTATTATGGGAGCTAACCAACCAAAACTCTCAAAAGGTGCTTACTAACTTCAATCTCATTTACTAAAGCGAATCCATTTACCAGTTACTACACAGATTCCATAAGTAGCTCCTGATACATAAGTAAGATTCTCAGTAGAGATATCTATACCGTTACCAGCTACTGATGGAGTGAGTACATAAGGGTCTTCAAGAATTTCCAAGTGGAAATCTGAATAATCAGATGCAGCTAATGCCCAATATTTAGCTTTAGTTGTGTCTGGTGCTCCAGTAGCTGTAGTAGCAATTCTTGATACTGCTAAATGTTTGTATTTGTTTTTGTAAACGTTGAATGTTCCACTATTAGAACTTGAAGTATCAGCAGTAGCGTTCATCAATTTAGCAACTGCGTTACAAGTGTTAGGGTCAAGAGTAGTAATGATCGTGTCAGGTTTCAAAGCCATCAATTCTCCTAAGTTGTTGTAAGTAGCTTCTACAAATTGTTTTTCTAATGCTTCTAAAGCTCCTTCGCTGAATTGAGGATTACCAGTTGCAATATTAGAGTAAGTAGTACCTGAACCAGTAAGTGTGTGAGCTGTTGAACCCCACGCTAATCCATCTCCTACAGTAATATTTACTGTTTCTCCATCTTTATTAACGTAACTAGTTGAAGCGAAGAATGAGAATCTATTAGCAAGATCTTGTTCGATTCTGTTTGGAACAGTCTCTACGAATTTTTTGATGATTCTGTCTAATTCACCTCCTTTGTTTGAGAGTTTCATTAACTTAGTAACTCCAAGTGCAAGTGCAAAAGGTTTTACTTCTAAATCTTTCTCATATCCGTATTGTACTCTTGCTTGTCTTGAAGCATCTCCTTCTGGTCTTGAAGAAGCTAGTTCATTAACATCAATTTGTTCTGCATATCTAGTGAAAACTCCACTATTCATAGGCATTTGTGTTTCAAGTACGATGTTAGATTCTCTTAATTCCCAATCCATGCTTTTCAAGGCATCCTTAAAATCTCTTTCAATTAAGTCGTTTAGTTGAGGTAACTCAAACGTACTTATATTTGGTGTTGTAGCCATTTTTAGTATAAGTAAAATAAAATAAAATTAGTTATTCGATTACGCAGTTTCAGTTGCAGGCATTGGGAACGAACATAGTCCTCTAGTAGAAGAAATGTAACCCATAATTCTAGCTCCTTTACCAGCTGTATCTACAGCTAATCCAAGAGAGTCAGAGTGGAATTCTACAGTTTTGAATACATCAGCTTTTGTGAATGTACCAGCTCCTACAGCAAATTCAGCTAATGCTGAGTAAGTAAGTGGAACTTTAACTTGTTTCATTTTCCCAGATGTTGCATAATCAGCATCCGTAGATACGATAGGTTCAGCCATGATACCAACAAAGTCAGCACCAGCTGCATTCTCAACTCCCATAAGAGTAAGTTCACCAGTCGTTGTATTAGAAGTAATTTTGATTCCTACCGCTGCTCCTTGTGGAATTGCTACTGAAGCGATGAATGGAAAAGATTTCTCTACCCATTGATCATCAGCAGGTCGAAAGTATTGTGATTTGTTAGGCGTATTTAACGCCACTACTGATTTAGCCATATTGGTTGTAAGTAAATTAAATAAAAGGTTTGAAATGAGCATAAGTTAGCTCAGATCGGTAAGTATTAAATGGTTCGCCTTCAACATACGTTCATAATGCTTTACCAACTGCAATACACATGATTCTCTTGTGGCTATCATCGAGTGTTTGACATATATCTTTATATCTGACTAAGTTTTTATTAAATTCTTCAATTTCTTTTCAAACTTTTTCTTCCATAAAGGCGTTATGTCTTGCAATCAAAGATGATACAATCCTCTGTTGAACCCAGTGCATTTGTTCTTGAGTTAGATTATGGTCTACTGCTATTTCTAATAGTTTTGCTACTGTTTCAACTTCTTCAAGATTTTGGTCTATCACAGGTTGCATTTCTAGCATCAAATTAGTCATAACTAGTTCCATGTATGCTGTTAGGTCTTGTTCTTCTTCAGTAACAATATAACTTAATTGTTTAGGAGTATATTCCTTTTGCATCCCGTCCGCAAATAAGACAGTAGAGCCGTCTATGCTCTTCACTTCTTTAAGTCCTATATACATTAGTTGATGATATTAGGAGATACTTCAATTACTCCATGTTCCTTAGTATTCAAGATATACACTTCTACCTCTTCAAAGAGTGGAACGTGTTTTGGTACTTGTAGTTCTTTGATTATAGTTCAGTCTTTCAATCTAGCACCAGCTGTCATTTTCTCACTTCTTTCAAATCACATATTAAAGTCGTACAAGAGTACAGGTTTTTTTAATTCACCTTCACTAGTTACTAATTCAATTAAATGATTGTCTAGGAGTTCTCCAGTAACAGATCTATAGGCTAATGCCTTAGTGTTATCTTTCTTTACTGATTTATAATCTAATACTGCGTTACCATCCCAAATCTTATAACTAAACATTGCAGGTCATTCATAGTGAGCCTTCTTGTCTTTAGCTGTAGTAGGTTTATCTTGTGCCTTATAGTCTTGGAGTTCTTTCTGCATACTCATAACCATATTTAGCAGGTCTTTGTTACTAATTTCTACATTAGCCACTTCCTGAGTAGCTTCTGTTTTAGGTGTTTCTAGTGTTTTAATAGTTGCCATTGTTGTAAAATTAAAAGATTAAAAAAGATTAGATTTTTACCCACTTACCATTCTCTCTCTTAAATCCGTTCACAATTAGTTCATCGGGATCAGAAGAGCCTCCAGTAGTGCTAGGAACTCAAGAACTCGACAATTCTTTGATAGCCTGAGTCTTTTTGTCCTTACTTATCTTGTCTTTATTCACATAAAGAGTCGCCATTTCTGCAAACTTGAGTGCTTTATCCTCAGTCAAAGTTTTACCTTCTGTTATCTCATCAAAATAAGCCTTAGCTTCTTCTTGGAGATTTTCTGGTACTTTGTCTAAAATTTTCTGAGCTTTTTTGAGTGATTCTTCGTGTACTTCTTGTGCTCTTCTTTTTTCGTACTTAGAATCAAAGTCATCGACTCCGTTCTTGTTACCTTTTAAGAAGTTTTCATAAGTTCAGTACTCGCTAGTTCACCAATCAAACCTTTCAGCAACTCTTTTTGCTAGTTTTGGATCTTTAGCATGATAATCTAATAACTTCATAATGTCATTTTCAACTACTTCAAACGCAATTTGTGCAGTTTGATTTCTAGCTTGAGCCAGCTCTTGTTCTTTACCATGTAAAAGTTCTTTATGGCGTTTTTTGTCCATGAGTTCTGTCTCTTCGCTTTCTTCATGTTGAGAGTCTTCCACTTCTGGGGTCTCGATAACTGCTTGTTCGTTATCGATCACCACGTCTTCCTTAGTCATGGGGGCGGTAATACGATATAAAAAAAGCTGTAACATTTGTTACTCGCTTATTGGAAAATGTATTGCCCGACAGCCATACACTCTCTAATAAACAAGTAACAGATAAATTAAGGATAGTGTCGGCTATCCAATCTGTTAAGTGTCCTTGTAGTTACTTTAATTATACACTTAGCTTAAGCTGTGTCAAGAGGGGTCTTTTTCTTTCTCTCCTCTGCTTTATAAAATCCTCTTACTGTTTCTTCTACCTTGCTTAAGCGTTCTATTGCAGTTCATAAACATTTGATTGAGATTTCAGCTTCAATAGAATTACCTACGAATCAAAGATTACCTAGTTTTACTTGATAGAGTCTTTGTTCGTGTTGTAGCCACTTAATAAGTAAGTCTTTATGCTCTACAATGAGTAGAACATCATCACCTGTAATCTCATTGATTTTATTTTCTCTCAGCATTTCTATCTCTTTTTTGCTGACTAATACCATTTCATCCATAGGTTTATATTTGAGGAACTAAAGAGGGCGTACTTGGCGCTTCCTGTCATTGTATTTGTTGTTCTGGGGCTTGTTCTTCTCATTCCATAGGTTGACCACCCTGTTGTCATAACATCATTCCTGACAATCCGTCAATGAAATCAGCACCTTGTGTTTGAAGAGCTTTCATATCTACGTCTTCTCCAATGATAGATTCCATGTTGTATTCGTCCGCAAGTTCTTTCACTACTGTATCGAAAGGTATGAAGGACATATCTACTCCTGCTTGAGTTGCTAGCATATATCCATTAGCTACTTCACCTATTGATTGAGCAAACTCTAGTTTAGATTGTCTATTTGCTATATCACTTACTGGTCTACTTACATTTGTATATACATCAATATAAGTTTCACCCTGCATAAGTTCTGGAGTAATAGCCAATAGTCCACTTGAGCCTTTTTTCCATACAATACTTTGTTTCATCTCACCATTCTCATCGGCTTCTTCTTGTACTTCATAATCCTTGATTTCTATTTCTGGAGTAATACCTTCTGCAATTTCTCTTGGGAAGAATCTTACTAGGTTTTCCATGTGTTGATCAGCCATTCTCTCGAAAGCCATATCTCTATTAGTGAGCCATACATTCACCCTCTCTTGGCTTGATTCTTGTTGTACGTTAGTCTGATACGCTGTTTGCTGTGGATCTCCTAGAATATTTTTAACATCTATCCCTACGAATACTGCAATTTGTTCAAAGAGTTTCTCCATATATTCAAATATAGCTTGATTTGGTGGAACTCCTGCTATTTGTTGCATATTGTTTATATCTCCTGTGAACTCTAATATTTCATTATCAAATGAGAATTTACGTCCATTGAAAGTAAGTCCATTACCAATAGCTATAGTAGGACTATTGCTCTTGCGTACTGAATCCATAAGCATTTCTCTCAAATCATTCAATTCAGAATTGAATCTGATAAGAGCTTCACAGAATCCTCTACCTGTATCATATCTTCCTATTTTCTTACTAAGTACACGAGTTGTAAATGGTAGTACCTTTCTACCTTTAACAGTGGACATAATGTGGTGTTCTCTAATGATAATACCATTAGCCCATACACAATACACATCATCTTTTAAATTCCAGTATTCTCTAAGCTCTACGAATTTACCTTGTTTGCTTGCTTCTTCTCTTGTAGTGAAAGGCATATAGTTTGCTGTATAGCCTTTTGGTCTTACATATTCTATATTTTTATATAGTTTGTTGTTCTCCAAATCTAAGAACTCATCATATCCCATTCGTTTTCTTACCATACATTTTTTAGCTGTTTCAATACCTCTTGTAGCGTTATTATCCATATAGAAGTTTCTAGGGTCTATATTTTCTAGGATGATTTTTTCATCTGTTATGATATTTTCTTTCCAAATCATCTCACCATCTTCTTTTACTTCTTCTAGTTCAAATTGCTTAATCTTTTCAATTTCAAATCCTGTACGCAGTACACTTCGTCCAAATCCTGCTGTAGTGTACTCGTTATCAATGATTTCTTTTCTACGTTTATTAGTTCTCCAATCATAATCCCAAACATTCTGTCTGATTCTAGCAGCCTTCTTGTATTTGGAGTTATCCTCTTTAATAATAAACTCGGTTTGGATTTTACTTGCCTTAGCTACAAATAATTCAATTACGGCAGTAGCCAAAGGAACAGTAGAACTCGATCTATCGTCTCCATAGAATTTAGGAATTGCGTCCATCATAGTTTGATAGTATTTCCATTCTTTGTCAATAACAGCTCTCGCTCTTATCATATCCTGAAAATCCTTCTCGATTCTAGCGAGTTTTAGTGCATCCTCTTTAGAGGGTGTATACTGAGGTCGGTCTTTTTGTTCTTTGTAATCTGATACTGGGAGTGATTTAGCCATAGTTTAGCGTCTGTTTGTATATAAATAACTATTGTGGTGTGGTCTATCTGATAAGTGTGGATTAGCTTCTTTCTTTGCTGTAGGGTTCTCTAGGTGTCGTGTGATACCATATTCCATTGCTGTTCTAAAGTGTGAAGTCCAATCGTGTATAGGGTTAGCGTTCTCTGCTGTTGAACTATTATTTTCTGTTCTTTCTGGGTATCTTGCATTCATAATAGCACTTGCTGCATCAAGACAATTCTCATTGTATCTTATTTTATATACTTGTCCTTTAGTCTTTTGTATTTGCTCCTTTTTCTTCCTTTCGGTTGGTGTATTTAAGTATATTCCTACCTTTCTATATTCTTCGTAGATTGTACTTTGATTAAGTCTGCTATGTGTATCATAAGGGTCGTCAATAAATGTAGCTTTCTGCCGATTATAGGTTCTATATCTATCCAAGAATACGAGGTGATTATCAGTAAGATTAGTAAGGGTAGCTTTAGGTTTACCTGTCATAAACTCAGCCATATCCGTTACACTACAATTCACCTCAATACTATCTATAAAATCAATAGTGTTTTCTTTGAACTGTACTAATATAACTGCATGAGGGTCAGCTCATCAATGGCTATTATCTAACCATACATACAGTGGTAGGTTTGGGTCGTATTCAATGTGTACTGCTTCTGTAGGGAAGTCTGGATATACTCTACCTACGATTGCTGTATTGTATTGAATATCTAACTCTTGAGCCACTTGTTCTCTACTCATACCTTTCTTTTCATTTTCATACCATGCTTCATCTCTTAGTGGGTGGTCTTTCCAGTGGTATCTTAATCACTTAATCTGTGGTGGTGTTACATCTCCATATACATTTACTGTGGGTACTGTTAGTTTACGCATTCTATAATGTTCGTTTCCTTCTCCATTAGGTGTTGAGTTGAATATTCTTGTAGGTGTTGCTGATGCAGCTGACTTATTGATAGCGGTAGCATTACTTTGGAAGGCGTACTCATCCAGCAAGATTGCATTAAATGTTCCTGATCTAGCTGCATTTGGATTCGCTGATTCTCCTGTAATACTTCCTGTACCATCTGGTCTACTTATTACCATATATTTTAAGTGTTTACCTCATTCTTTCCTGTCAAATCCTTTAGGGAGCATCCACTTAGGTAGATTGTTTATTATGAATCTAGCCTTAGCAAAGAGTGATTTAATATCTCCTATTTTGTCTACATAGTCCTCCTTCTGACTAATCACATGATACTTGTGGTTATAAAATATAAATCAGTACACAAATATTGCTATAATAAGCCACGATAGTCCCATTTGTCTGGACTTCTCAATGAATATATTAGTGAGTTCAGTCCTTTCAGATAGTGGCTTAGTACCATCCATAATACTACTTCGTATTTCAGCTATAGCCTCTTCCTGAAAAGGAAAAGGAATAAAAGGTAATATACTTGGGTCTTCCTCACTAAACATTCTAGTATTCTTATCTGTATAGGCAAAGTTTCTAAATCGAAATAGGATGTCCCTTTTACACATCTCAAACAGATCGTTCTGTAATTCTACAGACTTATTAGCTTCTTCAATGAGTTTACATCTTTTACTCATTTCTTGGTGCATATCTGGTTCTACTCGTGTCATACTACCAACTTAAAATAAATTACTTCTTCACTTTTACTTTAGTTTTACCATTAGCTTCTTCTCGGATTTTTTCTAAACCACCATTATATTTTTCACCTCCTCTTAATTTTTCTGGTGAGTATATCCACTCATTAAAGTCATTTCCTTGTCGTACTACATCCTTTGCTGGTACTTTGAGAGTTAATAGTTTTTCTCAATCATTGTGAGATAAAGCATAATCTTTAGAGAATGATACAAAATCTCAAGGTAACATTTCTTTTTGTGTCTTTTTTGTACCACGATATATTGTTACTATATCTTCTTTACTCTTAGGATTAGGTAAATTAGCTTCTTTATACCATTTATATTCAGATCAATATAATTCAGCTGTATATTTAGCATCCATATATCTCATAGTATCATCGTATACTCCATCTTCCAATAATCTTCAATATCTATGTTTTGCGGTATCAGACAAATCTAAAAGAGAATTTGCAGTGTAAGCAGCTACAAACTCCTCAGCACTCTTATACTTCTTAGCTTCTTGGAGTAGTGGGTTAGCTTCTTTAACTGGTACTTTAACTTTAGTATCTGGTATTGCTTCTACATATACATCTGTAACTCTATTACCATTATCAACTTGATAAAAAGATCATTTCTTTTCTTTAACCTTTCAAAATTGTTCAGCATACTTCCTATCAGGAGTCCAAAACTGTCATCAATCTCATCATCTATATAGTGTTGTGTTATCTACCATACGAATTACTGGTACATCTTTATATGATCACTTATCAGAGAACTTACTCTTTGTCCAAACACTAACTGTTTTAGGAGTTTTAGAACTATTCACTGGTACTTTTGATACTGTAGTACCTTGTGGTTTTTCTTTAGGCATTACCATTGTTTTAGAAGTAGTTACTTGTCCTTTTATAGGCTCACTTGTAGCTTCCTTAACAGGTACTTTTGATTTTGGTTTACTTAAAACTTCCTCTGATGCTTTCACAGGAACTGTACTATTTGGGTATGGTTTTCAGATAACTCAAATCTCACGAGTAGTTATATTACCTTTAGGTGTTGGTTTTGGAGTATTTACTCCTATTGTATTTGTTAGGACTCCCTTATTAGTACTAGAATTAGCCAAATTAAGAGAAGTAGTAGTACTCACATCATCTAAGTAAGGTAATGATAAATTACTTTTTATATTTGTTAGTTCATCAATAGTATTTTTTGTAAGAACTGCTGTACTTGGTGCTTTAATATATTGTAATAGATTATTTCTACTTCACATACTTAGTTTATCTACCATCTTTGCTATTTTACCTAGAACAGCAGGATTACCAAGAACTTTACCTATTTGTCTTCCCATAAAAGCTCCTACAAGGAATTTAGCTATACCTTCTGGACTAGAGAAATCTCATTGGTTACCTACTAATCCTCATACAGATCACTGTATAGCGTATTGTTTAAGCTCATTAGCTACAGATTTGCTTAAAATACCTTTTTCAAATGCTTTTGCAACAGCTACATCTCTATTGAGTTCTTTGAGGTTTATACCTCCATTTGTTCCTATAGTTACTTTATCTTCAATAAATTTTCTAATGTTAGTTCTTAGTTTAGCTCCTTCTTTTGCTAACTGAGTAGAAAGCACATCTTGAGATTTCTTGTAGATATTCTGGAACTCATCAATAAGTTCTTTACTTTTTTGAGCTTGATTAAGAGTAAGCGTTCAGTCTTTAGCTGCTTGTTGAATAGCTTTAGCTTCTGCTAAATCATAAGCCTTATATCCAATATCTTTATTAGCTTTAGCCATAGACTTAGTAACAAGCTCCATTGATTTTTCTACATCAGCATTTTTACCTAAAGCTCCTAATTTATTAGAGGTTTCATCTACAACTTCTCTTACTTGTGTATAAGTATCACCATGTATCTTTTGTAGTGATTTAACAGCATCTTCTGTCTTTTGTCCTGCTACTCATTTATTGAGTGCCCATCTACCAATACTACCTACATCACCATCTGCTGTTTCATCTAAGGTTCTTAGTATGTTTTTAGCATCAGAAGTATTAAGTAGTCCTTTAACTGCTAAATTCTCTGCTTGTTTACCAAAGAATTGAGGTAGTTTTTTTACTCCTTTCATTATCCCCTTAGCTGCTGCTCCTGCTCATGGTATAGCAGCTCCTATTACTCAAGCTGTGGCTAATTCTTTACCAGTAGACATTCTTCATTCAGTTGCAAGGTTATATTGCTCTTGCCCTACTATACCTTGTAAAGCTCCCTTTACTATACTACTAGCTACTGGTGCTTTACTAGCTACTTTAGCTACAGCTGGTATTTTACTAAGAGTAGATACCCCTGTAGGCATAACTAATGCTTGCCCTACTGTTCCTACTGCTTCTCATACTCCTCCAGCTATAGTTTCTTTTTGTTCTGGAGTTTGTCGGTTAGTAATTTGATCTACTGTGGTATCGCTATTGTCATACATAGCTGATAATTCATCTTTAGAATATTTTTCTTTACCAAATACAGGTCTAAGTGCATTACCTGCTTTAATACCTAGTTTTTTACCTAATTTACCATAACTAGCTGCTGATTGTCCTACTCATGAACCTAAATCTGTAATAAAGTTATCAGTAAGTATATTTCATTCTCCTATTGATTTACCTCCTAGCTCTGGGTATGCTTCTATAATTTCTTCTAATGTTGCTCATCTACTTATATCAGCTCATAGTTCACCTAATACACTATCGTCTAAGTCTTGAAATTCAGGATAAGACTCTTTAACTTCTTGTAGGGTAGCTCCTTTCTTTATGTCAGTACCTAATTCAGCAATAGCACTTTTTATATCTACTTTTTGAGGCACAGTTTTATCTACTCCTGTTTCAGGGAGTACTTCTGGTGTTTTTGGCTGGCTATTGATAATCTTTTGTTGTTTTCCTATGTCCTGAACAGTCGCTCATCCTAGTTTTGGTTCTGCATTTATATTAGTAGCACCAAATGATGATGAAATACCACCTATTTTAGGAGTTACAACTGGGGATGGAGTAGCTACAGTTGGTGCTTGCGACTGTTGTGGTGGAACTTTTAAGAGAGGTTGTGAACTCATTGGGGTACTAAGTACCTCAGCCTCTTTTTTCTTCTTTTTTGGAACAGCAGCTAAACCCGCTTGAATTGCAAACGCTTGTGGGTTGATTGTTTGTTGTGGTCTTTCTCCCATTTTTAGTAAGTTTTATAATAAATTATTTCTTAACTCTTCCACTTGTTGCTCGTCCTCAAGCTGTAGTTCATCCACTTGTAGTTGTAGTACCTCCTGAATATTTCTTGATAGTTTCTTTTGGAACATATACTGACATATCTAATCCTCTTTCGTCAAATTCTTGTGAAGAAGAAGTAATAAAGTCTCTCATATTATTCTCATAAGCGTTTACAATGATTCAGATAGTATCTTGTAACTCTTTTCTTTGTTCAGTAGATAATTTCTTACCACTCTTAAGTTTTTCTAGTTTTGTTGAGAGAGTATCAAGTAGTCCCCTAGCACTTTCAACACTTTCAACTTCAGATTCTCTTGCAACTGAACTTGGGTCAATAGTCTTGAGGAATCCTACAATAGTTGCTACATCCCCTACAGCTGTTTGAGGAGCTGCTAATAATGTAAGAGCTGATTTACCTTTAGTAATAGCTTCGTTATTTTTAGCTATGTTGGTAAATTGTTCTTTTCTGCTCTTTCCAAACTCTATATCATCTCCTGATTTATAACCTAATTTCTTTTTAGCTTCTTGTAGTGTTATTCATTCTGCTTGTGCTTTCTTTAGGATATTACTAGCAAACTTAGCTCTTTCTCCTTCTGTTCCTCCTAATCCTTGAGTAAGTCCTAATACTTGCATTTCTTGGTCTGCCTTACTTACTGGTGTAACTCAAGGAATATTCTTAGTAGCATCCCACGCTGCATTCACTCCTGCTTCAGCTTCTTTTTGCCCTGCTGGAGCTTGAGAGAATACCCAATTTTTATACTTACTTGCTGGGTAAGTTGTAACTTTTGGTGGTCATCCTGCTTCACTACCTTTTACGTTAGCCTCTAATACTTCAATACTTCCATCATTATTTATTTTGGTCACAATACCTGTATGTCCGTATTGATTATTTGTATCGTAAGCAAATATACCTCCTTCTACTGGTCTATCTGATCTACCAATATTATCAATAGCAGTTATTTTACTCTCTAAGCTATCTTGGAATCTATTATCTCCACTTGGATTTTGTCCAGTAACTTTAAGAATATAATCATTTACTAACATTCCGCATTGTACCTTATCACTATTTCTCTTATCAGTACAGAAATCTATAATCTGTTGTAATGTTTGTGGGTTAGATATTTCTAATGTTTTAGGATTATTTACAGGGTCGCTACTTGTATCAAATGAATTATTTGTACTTCCGTTTATTCTAATTGGAGTCGCATTACCATTCTCATCTACTGTACCATAGATAGCTAATCCTGTCATATCATCATATCCAATAATTTGAACGTCTTTAGGCTTCTTCCATAGTTGTTGGAAGCTAGCTACTATTTTACCAGTAACTGGGTCTTTAGAAAATGTTACTACTTGTCCATCAGCTGTAACTGTTGGTTTTTCTGCTGCGAAAGGATCATAAGCAATAGGCATACCAGTCTTTTTATCTACCATTACTTCTCCATTTCCATCAGTTAAGTAACCAGTCTGAGCAGATAATTTCTCATTAACAGTGTTAGCTTGTTTCTTAAATTCAATATCAGCCGCTACTTTTTCTTGTCTCATTGTTTCTTGAGTTTTTCTGTCTTCTTCTAAGAGTTTCATATTTGTTTCTGCTTGTTTAGCATAGAAGTCTTGTCTTGATTTAAGCTGTTGTACTGTTCTGTTTGTGATACCAGTTACTGAGTTATCTACACTATTGAGGTATCTATTTTGAGCTTCAAACATCTTTTGAGGAGTATCTAAGTAACCTCTCATTTGTTCTGAGGTGAATCCTTGAATAGCTAATAAAATACTTGCATCAATTTCTTTCTTCATCTTTTGATTGATTTGGAAAATTTGCTCTTCAAACTGTTTAGAATCAAATTCCATTCCTAGCTTCATCATAGTTTGTTTATTAGCTTCTAGTCTTTTAATATCATTCACAAGTGCTTGTGCATCTACTAATTGTCTAGCCATAGAGTTCATAGAGGCTGTACTCTTAACTGGTCTTCCTCCTGTACCTAAAAATCCTAGATTTTGTTGTAAAGTATCAAAATCCTTTTGTGCATTCTTTACTGTTCGTGCTGAATTAATATCAGCATTCTCTTTATTAAGTCCTGATATTTGTGTATTTATGTCATTGAGTTCTGTTGCATACTCTTTTTGATGAGTAAGATCAGCAGCAAGATTTACTTGGTCTTGCATCCATTGTTTTTGATTTACATCCAATGCAGCTTGGTCTATTAGAGCTTGTTGTTGTTCAAAAGGTAATGTGAAAAATTCATCTTCTGTAATATTCATACCAAGATAGTTACCCTTATCAAAGATACCTGTTTTCATATCCCATCCTTCAGGTGCTCATTCAGTGGCTGTAGGAGGTAAGAGTTGTGCATTTCTTTCAGCTTCAACTCTAGCTCTTGTTTCAGCATTTACCTTATCTACTCCTGTAAGTTCTGGTGTTGTAGGTGTAGTAACTGGAGTAGTTGGTGGTGTAACTACTGGAGCTTTACCAGTATTCGTTGTGGTAGGTGCTGGTGTTGTAGTTGGTGGTAGTATTGGCTTTGTCATATTATCAGAAAAAACAGGAGCAGGCGTTTGCCCTGTTGTTTTAGGTGGAGTAGTTGTAGGATTAAGACTAGCGGGGTTTGATATACTAGGTGGTACTTTAACTGTTACTCCATTATTTACTACACCATTACCTCAAATAACACTAGACTGTCATGGTTGAGCAGCTAATGTTGTCTGAGGAGTGTTTATCATCCTTTGAGTCGTCTGATTTTTAGCCATTTGATATGTAAGTTTTGATTAAATTACTATTGAAATTGTTTCCCCTGTTGCACCTGTTGTTCCTGCTACTCCAGCTGAAGCAGTTCACGAAGCAGCTCCTCAACTTCCGCCTGCACCGCCTGTTTGAATTATGGTTGCTTCACTTGTAAGAGTGTGGTATATTCTGAATAGAATACCTCAGTTACCTCATCCTCATCCTCCTCCACCTCATCCATTCGCTCCTCCTGTTCTTTTACCACCATTACCTCCTGCCCCTCCTACTTGACTTATGGTAGTACCAGCAAGATCCCATTCATACGCTGCAATCCAAATTAAACCTCCATTTCCTCCACCTCATCCTCCTCCATTACCTACTGTACCACTACCTCATCCTCCACCTCATCCTCCACTACCTGCTATTGATTTATAATTAAGTCCTCCAAATGTTGTTTGTGCTGTCGCTGGATGAATAAGTAAAGGAAAGAAGGTTTTATTATATAATGCACCTCTTGTGCTCGTACCTCACCCTCATCCTATTCCTCCTCCATTTCCTCCACCTCATCCTCCTCCATTACCTCCTGCTGCTCAATTTATATTAGTAAGACTTGGGTTAGCTGCTGCGCCTCCTGCTCCTCATTCTCAAGCAGCATTATTACCACCATTACCTCCTGCTCCTGCTGCTACTTCTGCATTTAGTGAGCCTTGTCCAAGTGTAGTTGCTGCTGCTGCTCCTGTTGCGCTATCATTTGCTGCATTAGTCCCATCATTACCATTTCTTCTTATAGTTCCTGCCCCTGATATTTTACTCTTTACGAATATTCTATACCCATTAGGGTCTAGTATCTGTCCTGATGGTATTTCTAAATTATTATAGTACATATCTCTCGTGAGCGTAACTGTACCTGAAATAGATACATTACCATCGCTACCATCTCCATATACTGAACCTTTTAATGCACTTATGAAATTAGAAAGTAAAGTAACATCAGCATCAATATTATCAGTAACTACTTTTAATGTACTAGGAATAACTACCAAAGGGTCTCCTGCTTCAGTATCGGTTCCATTATTTACTTGTGTTTGGTCTGCTAATCTTACTTTACCAGTAATTGCATCTGTTGCATTAGCTACAGTGCTTGTTCCTGCGTCATTCCATTGTCCACCATAATATGTTTGTTCTGTGCCTGTTGTGCTGTTATATATCTTATCTCCGTTAGCTGGAGTAAGTGCATCTCTTTGTGCTGTTGTAAGGCTTTTTAATCTCACTCATGGTGTATCTGTTCCAGTGAACGATAGCAGTCCATCTACTGTTAAAGCTCAATCTATTGTTTGGTCTCCTACAAAAGTATTAGCTACTTTCTTATTAGGTAATTGATCGTGCATAGCTACTAATACAATAGGAGTTCCAGCATTAAATTGTAACCCTGTACCTCCTGTTGCTGGGTCATCAAATGAATCTAGGTTTCTTGTTACTCCTGTAAGAGTTGTACCACTTACTCCTGTATAAGAAATCCACTCTCTTTGAGATCAGTCTGTAATATACATTCTACCTGATAGAGCTTCTGGTGCTACTGCTAGAGTTATTGAAGTATCAGCTGGATTAAGAGTAACTGCAATAATCGTGCTAAATCCTGATTCGTATTGTTGAGCCATTATGTTGTATAATAAATAGTTAAAGGGGGGCTATTTGATTAGCCCATTTATTAGTGGTTTAATTGCATTTACTTCAATGTGTGAAGCATTAATTTTTACAATAGCTTCTTGTAGGAGTTCTTCCCAGTTGTCTTTTAATTCAATAGCTTCTGATTTCTTACTAATTGGTTCTTTGCCTGCAATCAAACCTCAATTTAATTGTGCAGTTTTTTCTTTTTTAGTTGTCTCCATAATTAATATGTTAAAGATAAATTATTCTGTTAAGTTAGTTGCTTGTGGTGGTGCTGATTCTAATCTTGGTAAGAAGTTCTTGAGTCTTACTCTACCTCATACTACTCACATCCTCCACCTTCGTTGATATTTTACTCATCTTTTACTACTTACATTCCCTTTTGTTCTTAAGATATATGTTTCATACATATCACTATTAGGTGTTATACTTAATCCTTCAGTACCAATAGCATAAGTTCCTATCTCTTGAATACCAATACCTGTAAGTAGTTGTTCTGGTAGATTATCCATATCTATTGTCTTTGTATCTATCATTTTTCAGTCCATCCAAATTTCTTGAATAACTACAGCAAGGATATTCATATCTAAGAGTGTTCTTGATTCCCGTAGAGTATTCTTGAATGTTGCTCCACTGACATAGAAGTACTTACTTCGATATTCAAATGGTATTGGTGTTCCTTGATCGTCATAGCTATACTCATCACGGAATACTTTAGGTTCGAGGTTGCTGATAGTAAAGTTCTTACCTTCAAAGAATAATCCACCATAGAAGTATCTATTTGTGTCAATGAGGAATTTTTTATTGATTACATCGTATACTACTGTCTTATTGTATATGCTACTGTCTTGTCCTTTGAAAAACCAATGTATTAGGTTGGTATCTTCTTGATAATATCATCGACTATCTGTTTGTCATTTTGGTATTTGTTTCATGTATTCAGTAATTCCTTCTCATTCTCTATCTGATAGGTTTATATTATCGTATCAGTTCACATTAGCTCATCTTGTTATCTGGCTTATTGAATTACTTGGTGTTACATAAAATACTTCAGTTCCTACTACAACAATACTATCATGATTTACTGCCCCTTCTTGAGTCTGTAAGTAAGTAGAGTTATAACTTACTGTTCATCCTGAAGTCACTATATCTCCTTTATCTGTTACTGCGATTGTATTCTTGGTGAAGTAGAATAGAGCTTGATTGGTACTTGCAAGTCCTGTTACTGTTTCTATTGTTGTACCTGTATCTGTTCCAGCACTTGTAAAGTCTTCATAATTATCTGCTACACTATAGTATATTTTGTTAGGGTTAGCTGGTCGTCCACTTGCTACCATCTTTCAATCAAATGGTACAGCGAATGCTGGTGCAAAATTACTTGGTACTGTTGATGGCGTTGTATAGGCAGTGCCACTGAGTTTACCAAATTTATCTACTCAATTCATACAATATACTACATCATTTACATTGAAGAACCTCATACGCTCATCACTAGTTATATTAGATCCAGTGTTAATTGATGTTGCTACTCCATCTGAATCTATAGTGTAAAGTTTTTCATCTGCATCTTTATTGTGTCTTACTACTAATCTATTATTAGCTTGTATTGTTCTTAAATAACTTCCTATTCATCTTGGATAATCTCAAGGCTCTAATGTAGAAAATAATTGATGTCAAGGTCTACTTACTACTGATTGTCCATCTAGTCTACAGTTTCTTAGATAAGGACTATAACATCAAGCCATATCAATCTCAGCTACATTATCTACAAAACCACCACTGAATATTCCTGTTTTCAGTCCTTTTGCTAAATCATAATATTTTGAAGAATCGTAGCTCATTTTAGGATAATTCTATAATAAGAGGTCGTAGATTTTCTTTATCTTTGTGATAGATTTCTAAATACTTTTCTAATGATATTGTAAATCAATCTTCATCAGTATATTCATTTTTACTCTTGAGTTTTAAACTTTTTACAAATGCAATTTGATTATCTGAGTATCTAGACATATCAAAAGTGCTTTCTTCCTGTATTACTTCTTCTTGTCTAGATACTTCTGTAGATTGTCTAGACAGTTTAGATTCCATTACTTTCTTATATATTCCTTCTATACCTGTAGTAAAACTACCCTCTCATTTACTTGCTACCCAGTTATAAACCTCTTCTTCAATCCTTATTCAGTATTTCTTTTTCATGAATTAGTAAGTTTAGAATAAATAGAGAGTGTCTAGACATACTACTATAAAGTGTCTAGACATAGGTATTAGATATTATACCTTCTTCAGCTCTTAGATGCTGCTGGTCTTGTTCAGTTAATATCTTCATACATACTGTTGTTATAGAAGTCGTAACTGGCTCTTGCTCTTCTTATTACTGATTCATTGATAATCATCTTAGCTCTTTGGTCTTCTCATCTAAAGCTTAGTACTTCTGCTGCTGCAAATGATGGTAGTATTGTCTTAGCATATATATCATTATCTATAGTAGCTAGGTCATTTACTCCTACCATTTCACTAGGCTTCTTTTCATATCTTAGGTGTATCATTCATTCATCTGATCTATTCCATATAATTAAGTATTGATTATCTTTTATGGTATAGAATGGGGCTTTTATTAAGTTAGTATTGTTATAATCATAGTATCAGTCTCAAGAGCTATAAGCTGAGTCTCAATAATTTACTTCTTTTATATCTCTTAGGCTATCAAATACCTTATCATATTCCATTGCTGGTAATTTATATCTGTTGTTGTAAATAACCTGAATAGGACTCATATAGTTAGTAGGTAGAGTGAACGCAAAAGATACCTGATGCCCAGTTTGGAATGGATAGAGTACATTACTGCACCCAGTGAATGTATTGCCCGTCCTTGCTAAATATGGAATGGTATCACCTGCTATAAATAGAGTTCCTCCATTATCAGGATAAAATGAAGCATCACCTGATACAGTTATTACTGTATCTCCTGCTTCTAAGTCTGCATCTAAATATACTGGTGGAATATTCTTATAGAAAATATCTGTATTCAAAAAAGGCAATGTTTGTTTCTTTATAACTTGCCCTGTTAGTGTATCAATCATCATTCAACTACAGTAGTCTTGTTGAGTTGAGTTGAGGAACATATCTACTAAGCTATATGGATAAGCTGAGGTATCAGCTTCTTCTCTCATTATAGCGTATGTTAAATTTCTTAGTTCACCTAGAGTTACCATAGGATTGTGAAATTAAGATCATAAAGCTTTCTTTATTCTTTCTTCTATTTCTCTTGTAGTTGCACTTGATAAGTCTTTGAGCCCTCCTTCATCATCAGTTACACTTCATCAGAATATAGTTACTCTTGTTAAGTCATCCTTTACAATATCTTTAGTAAGTGATATGTCTCATCTATCTAGTTTAGATTTTTCTTCTACTTCGTCTAAATATCTATTGAAAATCTTTTGTGCTCTTTCTATTCTTTTTCTTGATTCATCCACTATATAACGTATAGCTTCGTCCTTGCTTCAATTATGTTTCAATTCTTCTGTAGCCTTTTGTATAGTCTCATGAGCTAATCATGTTTTGCTTCTTATCTCTCTTACTGTTATGTGTGGGTTCTTTGCCTTTAGTTCAGCCACTTTTCAAACGTTCTTAGGTTTTACTTTTGTATTTCTTTTTTTTGATTTTGTTTTGTCGGGCATCCTTATATTTTGAAAATAAAAAAAAGCATAAGCTATATACTATAATTATAGTGTTAGCTTAAGCTGTGTCAAGTATGTAAGGTGTTTTTGTTTATATTATGTTTGTTTATTTTCTTTATAGATTGTTATTAGACATAATCATCTGCTTCTAATTCATTAGTTAGTTTTACTCGTCTTCTTTGTTTAGGACTTGAGATTGTTATCAAATTAAGTTTCTGGTCTGTTCTATTTACATCACTCAACATATCTATTTGTCATCCTACTCGGTGTTGAAAGTTCATTATACTTATAGCTGCAATATGTGGTGGTGTATTGTGTAGTAGTTCTTGTTGTTGTAAAAACTTTGCGATCATCTCGAGAGTTTGTTTTAGTCTTAGTTGTTCTCTGTGATATTCTTTATCAAATACTTTTTCTTTAGACATATCCTTATTAATTTGGTTATAGGATAAAGATTTAGTTCTTGTCTGTTATGTGTAAAGTTCTTCTACATCTTTCATAGCTATTTGCATTCTATTGAGCTTACCACTAGATAGTTTTCAATTTGGTTTTATGATAGTCATGTAAGAGAAAGTAGAAATAATCAGAACTGTAGTGAGCGAGCCTTGTTTCGTTGTTTGTTAGTAATTGTATACTGTTATTTTTTTATTTTTCAAGAGGTATTATTTATAGTATTTTATATTTATTTTATAAGTCAAACTATATCTAAAAGGGATACTTTGTATAATCTTTAATATGTACGGAACTTGTGAAGTATATATTTATTAGATTATGCTAGGTAGAACTTTTTTATCAGGATAAATACTCTCAAGAAATTCTAAAACTTTAGTTCTTGCTTCTTCAAAAGTATGATAATATCATAGCGACTTTCATCTTACTTTTGCTTGATATTTTCTTTCTTTAGCTAATTTTTGAAAATATACAAATTTTGGTAGTTTTTCTTTCTGAGAATCTATGATAGCTTCTTCTATAGACATTCATTTTGTATATATTCTCCTTCTTACTTTAGCACAAGATACATTATTTTCTTCGCACCAGTCTATCAGTGATATTCACTTATACCTTAATGTTTTCTTTTGATTACGACATTGCTCTTTCTTTGAAGCTCGTCTACAGTTTTGTTTACAATAATGTCAATCATTATTAATACGATCTATTGAAGCTAGTTTATTTGGTCTATCTCACATATCTTCATAAAACTCTTCAAAGTTTTTCCATAAACATTTTATTCAACGCCCTCAGTAATTATGATAATTTATATGATTTTTATTATTACATCTTTCCAATATACCATTATATGCAAAATATATGGGTTCTTTAGATAGTCAATGAGTGCCTTTATTTTTCATACAGCCACAGCTTTTTACTTCTCTATTTTTTACTTTACTTAAAATAATTTCTTTATAATTACCACATATACATTTGAATATTCAAGCTCTTCTTCTTCCATTTCAGACTCAAACAGAATAAGGCTCAGACATTAAAACTAAATTACTAGTTTCTCAAAGCTCTTGTATTCTTAGTTGGGTTGGGTTCATTAACGAGGTATAAATGATAAAATATGTGCTACAACATCAACATTAAATGCGTTTCATAGTGTTTTATATCTTTGAGTGTTGCTTACTCATTCTGTATAATTATCTGGTATGCCCTGTAATCTCTCACACTCTATAGGTGTGAGTTTTCTAATTCTACCATGTTGTAATATCTTTGGCTGTCTATAACCACCTTGCATTGTATTGAGAGTACAACACTTTCAGTCTAACGGATATAGTCTAGCATTAGATTCAAATTTCTTTAGTTTTTCAAATACTTCATTTGATATATAATATTTTTCCTCTACATCTTCTTCAATTATTTGTATCAAAATAGTTCCTTTATCTTTTGGTGAAGTTATATTAGGTATATTAGTCCAAAACAATCTCTTACGATTTTGTGCTGAGAATAAAGAAGCATTAATCATGATAGGTTCTACTCATAATTCCTGAGTAATTATATCTCTAGCTTCTTTAGGCATACCCACTACATTTTCCAATACAAAGTACTTTGGTTTTACCTCCTTGAGTACTCTAAGATATTCTCGAAATAATCAGCTCCTTTCTCAATCAAGTCCTTTTCTATTCTTCTTGGCTATTGATAAATCTTGACAAGGTGAACCTCAAATAAGTAAATCAATATCAGTTTTTCGCATTGTATCTACCAATAGTGGTCTATCTGGGTCTCATAATAAATAATATCATTCATTATTTTTAGAACCCTTCATATATTTATATTCAATCTTTTTAACATCTCCAATTTGCACGATATCTGGATAATTTTTCTGACTCACTTGGATAGCATATTTATTAACTTCTGAAGCATAATAATTTTCAACTTCTATTCAAACCCTTTCCAGAGCAATTCTTGCACAACTTATTCAGTCAAATAGAGATAGTACTTTCATGGGGGTTTGTAAAGTATTAAAATAATCATACTTGAGTATATTGTAAGCGTTTATTTGCTGAATCACAATAACCCTTATCTATTTCTATACCTATATATCACCTTGAAGACTCTTTTGCTCATACACAAGTGGTTCAACTTCATACAAAGGGATCTAAAACTATATCTCATTTATTTGACGATTTCTCTATAAGATATCTTATCATTTGTTTGCTTTTGACTGTTGGATGATCATCACAACTTTCTCTATCATAATACAAAGTGTTTCTATCCCTTCATCAATTCAATTCTTTTCTTCACTTATGAAAGAATAAACAAAATTCAGTTATATTTGCATAATCTCATTCTAAATCGCCACTTGAATGATTGTTTTTTATTCGCACTAATGTTCTTTTAGGAGTAAATCATATATTTTCCGCTAGTTTTCTAAAGTCTGATATAGCATAATCATTACAAAATATATAACAATGAGTATCATCTTTTAGTACCCTATATGCCTCAATAAGAAATGGCTCTATAAAATCTATATTTTCATCGTTCTCTATCTTATTATGCTTATCAATCCTCCAGGAGGATTGATAAGACATCCCATAAGGTGGGTCAGTAAGAACCAAATCAATACTCTTGTCTGGAATAAGCCTCATCAACTCTAAACAATCTCAATGATGTATTTTGTTTATTTCAAGCATTATTTCCTCTTAT
>ERZ724505.251-NODE-251-length-37345-cov-6.748968_pt1 | contig 37345 bp, 31 predicted proteins | sample MGYA00376038_ERZ724505 | MGnify/ENA primary metagenome ERZ724505 (study PRJEB28724, sample SAMN07190884) | wastewater metagenome | isolation source: effluent of sewage treatment plant in Hong Hong | place: Hong Kong | collected 2016-03-17 ...
CCATTCTCGAAACCGTGCGCACCGGGACCAGCGGGATCGGGCGCGGCGAGCGCATTCTGCGCGTCTGACTCTCCGCAGTCTCTTTTTCTTTATCCCGCTTTTCTCGACTTGCTTCCTGTTTGACTGGATCAAGTCACACCAACAGTTTTTCCGACGGAGCTATACATGAAGGTCTATTACGACAAGGATGCAGATCTGAGCCTGATCAAGGGCAAGAACGTTTCCATCATCGGCTACGGCTCGCAAGGCCACGCCCACGCACAAAACCTGCGTGACTCTGGTGTGAACGTGACCGTGGGTCTGCGCAAGGGCGGTGCCTCTTGGGCCAAGGTTGAAGCCGCTGGCATCAAGGTGGCCGAAGTCAACGAAGCCGTGAAGAACGCTGACGTTGTCATGATTCTGTTGCCCGACGAGAACATCCCTGAGGTGTACAACAACAACGTCGCCCCCAATATCAAGCAAGGCGCTGTGCTGGCTTTCGCTCACGGCTTCAACGTGCATTACAACCAAGTCGTGCCTCGCGCTGACCTGGACGTGATCATGGTTGCCCCCAAGGGCCCTGGCCACACCGTGCGTTCCGAGTACCTGAAGGGCGGCGGCGTGCCTTCCTTGATCGCTGTGTACCAAGACAAGTCCGGCAAGGCCCGTGATATCGCTCTGTCGTACGCTGCTGCCAACGGCGGCACCAAGGGTGGCGTGATCGAAACCAACTTCCGTGAAGAAACCGAAACCGACCTGTTCGGCGAACAAGCCGTTCTGTGCGGTGGCGCTGTGGAGCTGGTGAAGATGGGCTTCGAAACCCTGACCGAAGCTGGTTACGCTCCTGAAATGGCCTACTTCGAGTGCCTGCACGAGCTCAAGCTGATCGTCGACCTGATGTACGAAGGCGGCATCGCCAACATGAACTACTCCATCTCGAATAACGCCGAGTATGGTGAGTACGTGACCGGTACCGAAGTGATCAACGAGAAGTCGCGCGAAGCCATGCGCAACGCTCTGAAGCGCATCCAGACTGGCGAATACGCCAAGATGTTCATCCTGGAAGGCCGCACGAACTATCCAAGCATGACCGCTCGCCGTCGTCTGAACGCTGCTCACCCCATCGAGACCGTGGGTGCCGAGCTGCGCGCCATGATGCCTTGGATTGCCAAGAACAAGCTGGTTGACCAGTCGAAGAACTGATCTGGTGCCGGCGTGAGCCGGTTCCTGTCAGCAAGAGCAAGCCGCCCAGGTGTAAGCCGGGCGGCTTGTTTGTTTTGAGCGGGCGTCCAGGCTCAGGCTGTGGATGCGGTGTCGGTCTGGAGGCTCAAGGCGATCAGGTCAAGGCACAGCGATGACGCCAAGTGCGAACGCGCCAAGGGCAGGCATTGCGCCGCCGTTTTCTGTCGGGTCTGCTGGAAAAGGTGCCAGGCACGCTGACGCAATATCCCGTGTGTGGCCGTGTGTTCGGGGTGGGCTTGCAGCAGCAAGGTCAGGCGACGCAGCCCCACCAGCCAGGCATGTTGCCATGGGGCTTTGTCAAAGTCGGCATGGTGGCTGGGTGAGGCCAGCTCGCTCATGTTGAAGCTGATCTGTTCGGTGATGGCATGCAGTGCCGCAGCCCAATTTGGGGCTTTGGCGCGTGGGCGAATGGGTTTGGCTGGGGCGAATGTGTTGCTGGCAGCTTGGCGTGCCAATTGGTCGCCTCGGTGGGCCTTGGTCTGTACATCCAGCCACAGGCCGAACCGTTCAACCCAATCTCTGCCGCAGGCGAGCACCGCTTCCGGGCTGCCACTGACCAGTTCGATTTCCAGTTCCTGAACGCGTACGCTTTGCTGCCCGGCGTGGATGCTGCCCAGGTCGACGGCCAACTCCACCCAGCCCAGGCTGTGTCCATCGGGGCCTTTGACTTGAAACTCGGCGCGATGGCGGTGCATATCGGTTCGATACAGCTGAGTCAGACCGCAGTGGCGACCTTGGGGGTCTGTTTCCGGATGCCAGCCCAGGTCACGCTGCAGTGAAATGCGCGCATCGCCATGGTGCAGAGACAGATTGGGCTCGATGATGCCGCCTTCTTCGGGCGGTGTGGCGGCCACATTGTCTTCCAGCCGGATCATGGGGTTGGCGGCAGAGGCTTTGAGCGTCTGTACCCATTCCTCGTCTTCCTGGCGAACACGCAGGGCAGCACGGGCTCGGGCAAGTTTGCGGCTCATGGTGTCGAAATAGGCCGCTTGCAAGCGCTGAACTGGCGGACGGTCGGGCAGGTGATTCAGGGCCGACAGGACGGTGTCCAGCGAGGAGTCTGGAATCTGAAATTTGAGCTCGATTTCTTGCATAAACATCATTGTCTGCTTCATCAGGCTGGCGCGCATGATTCAGACCGATAAAATGGCAAGTTCACCTGATTTACGGTACCCGCCATGCCTCTTTTCTGGAAACCCTACAAGTCCGACGTGACTCAGTTCATCGACAGCCTCAAGCAGCGCGATCCGCAGTTGGAAGAGCGTCAGCGCCAGGGCCGTGCATTGCTGTGGGACAAGCCACTTGACCGCCAGGCCGAGCAAGACTATGCCGACAGCCGCGTGGCGCAAACCGCCTACGTGTATCAGACCAAGGGCTGAGCCTCGTTGATCCGTGTCGATTGAATCCACCTCCGACCAGGCTCCCGCCCCGTTGGACGAGCAGGGCGTGCCCGAGCTCGTTGACAACGTGGCCGTGGCGCGGCTGTATGGCGAACCTTTGTTTGCCATGCCGCAGGATCTCTACATCCCGCCTGATGCGCTGGAGGTGTTTCTGGAGACCTTTGAAGGGCCTCTGGACCTGCTGCTGTACCTGATCCGCAAGCAGAACTTCAACATTCTGGATATTCCGCTGGCCGATGTAACCAGGCAATATCTGAACTATGTGGATCAGATTCGCAAGCGCAACCTGGAGTTGGCTTCTGAGTACCTGCTGATGGCAGCCATGCTCATTGAGATCAAGTCCCGGATGCTGTTGCCGCCCAAGAAGACGGATGAGGGCGACGAGGTGGAAGACCCACGCGCCGAACTGGTGCGCCGCCTCATTGAGTATGAGCAGATGAAGCTGGCGGCCGCCAAGCTCGACCAGGTGCCCTTGCTGGGGCGCGATTTTCTTCGCGTGCAGGTGCAAAACGACCCGACTGTGCGGGTGCGGCATCCCGATGTCAGCCTGGACGATCTGCGAGACGCCTGGCGCGATATCTTGCAGCGTGCCCGCCTGCATACCCATCACCACATTTCTCGCGAAGAGTTGTCCGTGCGTGAGCACATGGGCATGGTGCTGCGCACTCTGCAGGGCAAACGATTTGTGGAATTCGAAGACCTGTTTGACGTGACGCGGGGCGCGCCGGTCATGGTGGTGACGTTCATCGCCATGCTGGAGTTGGCCAAGGAGCGCCTGCTCGAAATCACACAGGCGGAGGCGTTTGCCCCGATTTATGTGCGTCTGGCCTATCAGCCCGCCTGACCACCTTATATAGGGGGGCGATGAAACGCCGCCTCGCCGTCTGTGATTTATTCACTGCGGCGTATTCATTCGGCTGACTAACATCGATTCTGCTTTCGCGCTGGCGTGAGCTTGAATGCAAGGATGTTGGTGATGTTGAAGTGCCTGGTTGACGATGCTCCTTTCGAACTCCATGATCGATTGGCATACAAATTTCGACACCAGTTGCATGACCAGTCGGTCTTGACGCTGGAGAGCTTGTGCAAGTTCATTCCGAGCCTGCCAGAAAAGCATGTGTTCTATTCCAAGGGCTTGCTCAAGACGCAAGACAACTTTGATCGTGCACCAAAAGACCACCCCAATGGTCTCTCGATCGAAGAGACTGTCGAGAATATGCGCACCTCGAATTCCTACATCATGGTGCGCGAGCCCGAAATCAGCCCGGCGTTCAAGGACATCCACGCTGCTTTGATTGATGACATTCGCGAGGTGATTGGCCGCCGTGGTTGGGGCGACAGGGTGCTCAACCCCATGCTCTTCCTGTTCGTGTCTTCGCCCAATAGCGTGACGCCGTTCCACATTGATCGGGCCTCGAATTTCTTGCTGCAGATTCGCGGCAGCAAAACGGTCACCGTTTTCCCTCCCTGGGATGAGCGCGTGGTGACGCAGGAAGAAAGCGAGCGCCGTTTGGCATACGAAGGCAACCCGGCCTGGAAGCCTGAACATGCGGCTCTGGGGCATGACTTCCATTTCGAGCCGGGCGAAGCCATTCACATTCCCTTTCTGGCGGGGCACCATGTGAAGAATGGCGCAGAAGATGTGTCCATCTCGCTGTCGATTTTTTTCAACCATCAGGAGTCAGCGCACCGGCTGCGCGCCCTGATGTTCAACCACCATATGCGCGGTCCTTTGAGCCGCATTGGCATGACGCCTGCCCCCGTGGCGGCCAATGACTTCAGGGATCACCTCAAGTCACAGACCTATCGGGCCAGCAGTTGGCTGTTCAGAGGGCTGCAAAAGCAGGCTTGATCCACTCAGATCCCCTCATCGTGTCAGTGTGATTGCACATGCCGTGGCGCCAGCGCTTGATGGCTCTAGAATCGCCGCACTGAGAGGATCAGATCAATGAGCGCTTCTGCTGTAGCCACCCCCGTCCGCAAGCCCATGACCCTGCATCGCCTGCGCGAGATGCATGCGCAGGGCGACAAGATCACCATGCTGACCAGCTACGACGCGACGTTTGCGCGCCTGTCGGACGAGTGTGGTGTGGATTGCCTGCTCGTGGGCGATTCGCTGGGCATGCTGGTGCAGGGAGCGTCCAGCACGGTGCCTGTGACGCTGGAGCAGATGGTCTACCACACCCGTTGCGTGGCCCAGGGTAACCGCACGGCCTGGGTGGTGGGCGATCTACCGTTTGGCAGCTATCAGGAAGGCAAGGAGCAGGCTTTGCGCTCCAGTGTGGCCCTGATGCAAGCGGGGGCCCACATGGTCAAACTGGAAGGCGGTGGCTGGACCGCCGAAACCGTTCACTTCCTGACCGAGCGAGGCATTCCCGTGTGTGCCCACCTGGGCTTGACTCCTCAGAGCGTGCATGCACTGGGGGGCTATCGCATTCAAGGCCGAGACGAGGCTGGAGCTGAAACCATGCGTCGCCATGCACGCGAGTTGGCCCAGGCCGGTGCGGCCATGATGGTGCTGGAGTTGATGCCCTCTGCCGTGGCGGCGCAAGTGCAAACCGACAACCCCGGCATGATGACCATTGGCATTGGGGCCGGTTCGGCAACCGCCGGGCAAGTGCTGGTTCTGCACGACATGCTGAACGTAACCCGCGGCAAATTGCCCCGTTTCGTTCGCAACTTCATGGCCGAGGGCGGATCCATTGAAGACGCCATTCGTCGCTATGTGGCCGCTGTCAAAGACGGCAGCTTCCCCGACGAAACCATTCACGCCTACTGATTTTCCTTTTTGACCCATGCGCATCATTCACAGCATTTCCGAGCTGCGCTCGGCCCTGGCTGCTTGTCAATACGCTCCCGCTTTTGTGCCCACCATGGGCAATCTGCATGAGGGCCATCTGGACCTGATTCGCCGCGCCAAGGCGCATGTGGCGGGCACCGACAGCCCCGTGGTGGCGTCCATTTTCGTGAATCGCCTGCAGTTCGGTCCCAACGAAGATTTTGATCGCTACCCACGTACGCTGGAGCGTGACGCCCAGTTGCTGGAAGGCGCGGGCTGCGACATTTTGTTTGCGCCAGACGAGGCCGAGCTGTACCCCGAGCCGCAAGGCTACAAGGTGATGCCGCCCGATACCTTGGCCAATTTGCTGGAAGGCGAATTCCGTCCAGGGTTCTTCACTGGCGTGTGTACCGTGGTGCACAAGCTGTTCAACATAGTGGGGCCGCGTGTTGCCTTTTTTGGCAAGAAGGACTATCAGCAGCTCATGATCATCCGCACCATGGTGCGACAGATGGCCTTGCCCATCGAAATCATGGCTGGCGAGACCACACGCTCCGACGCAGGTTTGGCCTTGTCCTCACGCAATGGCTATCTCAGCGACGCCGAACGCGCTGAAGCGCTGGAGTTGATTCGCGGGCTCAAGGCCATTCAGGCCGCAGTGCAGGCCTTGAGGGCCGGTGAGCAGAAGCAGATTGATGCGACCGCGTGGCTTGCGCAGAGCGAGTCTGCATCCATGGCCCAATTGGCGACGAGAGGCTGGAAGCCTGACTACATGACTCTGCGCCGGCAGTTCGATCTGCTGCCCCCCACGGCTGAGCAATTGCTGGGTCAAGAGCCCTTGGTTGCCTTGGTTGCGGCCAAGCTGGGCAACACCCGCCTGATCGACAATCTGGAAATCTGACCCGGGCTGACTTTAGCGGGGCGAAGGACTCAAAGCGTGCGCAGGAAGTCGATCACGTCGGCTTCTACGCGGCTGCGTTTCATCGGTGGCAAGCTTTGCCAGATGCGACGGCCATAAGGGCGGTCGATCAGGCGTGTGTCGCCAATCATCAGCACCCCCCGGTCGGTTTCGCTGCGAATGAGTCGTCCCGCGCCTTGCTTCAGCGCAATGATGGCCTGGGGGACCTGGTGCTCCATGAAGGGGTTGCCTCCGCTCTTTTCGAGCAGTTCGAGGCGCTTGGCCAGCACCGGGTCGTCCGGTGGGGCAAAGGGCAACTTGTCGATCACCACCAGCGTCAGGGCGTCGCCTTTGACGTCGATGCCTTCCCAAAAGCTGTGGCTGCCCACCAGCACCGCGTTGCCTGCACGACGGAAGTCTTCCAGTAGCGTGGGGCGGGGTGCATCGCCTTGCTGCAAGATGGGGTAAGGCCAGTCGCGCTCTTTGGCGATTTGCTTGAGCCGCTCGGTGGCCTTGCCTACGGCGCGCAAACTGGTGCACAGCACAAAGGCACGCCCGCGGTTGGCTTCAATCAACGGTAAGGCTGCGTCGACCACTGCTTGCGTGTGATCCGGGTGATTGGGGGCCGGTAGGTGCGGTGGCACATACAGCATGGCCTGAGATGGGTAGTCATAAGGGCTAGCCCAGGACGCGCAGGTCGCGTCGTCTAACCCCAGCCCTTCGGTGAAATGGCTGAAATTGTTCTTCACAGCCAAGGTCGCAGAAGTGAAGATCCAGGCGCGTTGGGGTGGCGCTGGCTTGCGCGCTTCGTCGCTTGGTTCGCTGTCTGCCGTGTCATCTTCATCGGCGAAGGCAGTGTCGCCCAGTCGCTGCCGCGTGAAGACATCAGCCACCGAGATCGGCGTGCGGTGCAATTGAATGCCATGCGTGCCCACGTCCACCCAGCACAACTCGGGCTCGTTGCTGCGCTCGGGAGCTCCCCAGGCGATCAGGTTCTGGCGAAGGGCCTGAGCACGGCGGTGCAACTGGTTGAGTTCGGGGCTGCGTTCGGCCTGGGTTTCCAGCGCCTCATCGACTTCATACAGGGCATCACGCAAGCGCTCGAGCGTGGCGAAAAGGGCATGGTCAGCCCCCAACTGGGCATGCGACAGGCGTTGATTCTGTGCGCCAAAGCTTAGCCGCAGGTCGCGCGTGGCGCGGTCGAGTGGGGCGAGCAGGTCAGGCCAATGGGCGGCATCGCGCGCTTGCGCCATGCCGGTGGCCAAGGCATCTCGCAGGAAGTCGAGCAACTGCGCTGTTGACAAGGTGTCGCCGAAAAAGAGGGTGGCCGTATCAGGCAGTTGGTGCGCTTCGTCAAAGATGATGGTTTGTGCGGTGGGCAGCAGCTCGGGTACGCCCTCTTCGCGCAGCATCAGGTCGGCAAAGAACAGGTGGTGGTTGACCACCACGACATCGGCGTCTTGTGCTTCTCGACGCGCCTTCATGACGAAGCAGTCGTTGTAGCGCTGGCACTCGCTGCCCAGGCAGTTTTCGCGTGTGGAGGTGACTCGCGCCCAGATGCTGGCGTGCTCGGGCACCGACGGACACTCGGCCTTGTCGCCGGTCTGGCTGAGGTGAATGAAGCGGTTGATGAGGCTGAGGTCTTTGACCTCTTGGCGGCTGGCCAGCAAAGTGGCATCTTGGTTGGTTCGATCCAGGTGGTGCCAACACAGATAGTTGCTGCGGCCTTTGAGCAAGGCGGTTTTGACGGGAACGGCCAGTGCATCGCGCACGGCGGGCAGGTCTCGGTGATAGAGCTGGTCCTGCAAGGCCTTGGTGCCGGTAGAGATGATGACCTTGCCGCCTTCCAACAGGGAGGGCACCAGGTAGGCTGCGGTTTTGCCCACGCCGGTTCCGGCCTCAAGCACCACCGTTTTGGCGTTGCGAATGGCGTCCAGAATGGCCTGCGACATTTCGATCTGTTCGATGCGCACGCAATAGCCCTCGAAAGCACGAGCCAAGGGGCCTGAGGCAGAAAACAGTTCGGGCAGATCCATGAGTGAAGGAGCGAGGGTCAAGCCTCTATTGTCTCCTTGATCACCCATCGGGCTGGGCGCTCCGATGGGTGACGCACCCCGTCAGGGGGTGGCGCGGATCACACTGGCTTGTAGGGCGCGTTCCAGTGTTTCGAGGCAGTCGGCGCGGTGCGCTTCCCAGGCCGCTTGTTCGGCAGCCGAAGCCGCGCCATGGCGGAGCGGTTGCTTGAGTGTGCGCACCGTGGTCTTGGCTTGTTCGCGAATGGTGGAGCGTGTATCGGCTCGCACCGTGGCCGCACGCAGCAAGATCACCGACAGGCGATTGACGTACTCGCGCTGCAGGTTGCGCTGCCAGGCTGATTGGTCAGCTCCGACACTCTTTGATGACCAGATGGCTTGGTGCACACGTTGATGCACTTCGCGGGCATCCAGCCCATTTTTTTCGCGGTCGCGAACCTTGTCGAGGTTGTCGCTCAGCCGGTCGGCCAAGCCTTCGCTCATCAGGAATGCCAGCACCTCACGTTGCCTTTGCAGCATTTGGTCGGCCACCGAGAAGTCGGTGGCGACAGCGCCAGCCGCATCGTCCTGGCTGGCATCGGCGCGTTCCAGGTAGTCGGGTGCGAGCCGACGCTGCAGTGTGGCCGGAATGGCGACGGCATCGGTCGACAGGTAGGACTGAATCAGCACGTCCAAGGCTTTGCGCTGTTGTGCTGCTGGCAGGGGTTCCAGCAGATCGCGTTTGCTCAGGGGCCCGTCTCGGCGTGTGATGAGGCCTCCTACTTGGCGCTGCAGGATGCCAGCGGTGCGGCCCAGCTCACGCAGGGCATAGGCCACGCTGCGACGCAGATCAGCAGGCGATTCATCGGCGGCCAATTGACGGCGAGCTTGAGTCTCCAGATGAGACTTCACGATGGCCATTCGGGTCTGGGCAAAGGCGATGGGGTCACGCCCCAGGTCGAAGGTCAGGCTTTCGGGGTCTAGGCCAAACGCAGAGTCTTCGTCTGAACCATAAGCCAGATCCCAGGCGTGGGCAGGCTCGTCGCTGCGTTGGGCCAGCTCGCGCAGGGCTTGCTCTCCGTCCTTCCCTTCAGGAACGGATTTGTAGCCGTATTCAATGGCCCAGTAATCGTAAGGCCCCAGTGTGGTCTGGAACGGTGCGCCAGCTTTCTGCCCAGGCAGGGGCAGGTTGATGGGGGCATAGTCCATCACCGAGGCGCTGTTGCCGTATTTCTCGGTCAGCTCAAGATCGTTCAACTCGGCATTGGTGCGCCAGCGTGAAGCTCGGAAGTTGTGGCGTAGCCCCAGGGTATGACCCACCTCGTGCATGGTGGTGTCTTTCAGATAGGCCTGAACGAAGGCTTCCACCTCGGGGCTGTCGGGCGGCAAGCCAGCCTGCACCGCGCGCAGATCGAGGGCAAAGTCGAGTTGCTCTGCACCGCGGGCGCCATGTTCACATTGGTCCAGTTTGGCGCTGGTGTCTCCACCATCATCCATGAACTGGCTGCGAATGGCGCGAATGCCTCGAGTGGAGAGGCTTTCCAGCGCAATGTTGGCGTCCAGAATTTCGCCCGAACGTGGGTCGACGTGCGTGGGGCCGATGGCGCCAAAGCGGGGCTGGGCATTGGTCATCCAGCGAATGGCGGCGTGGCCCGTGGCCAGTGTGTCGAAAGGCTGGTCAGCAGGGGCGTCTTTGGCCTCGATGGCGTTGATGAACCCGATGGCCTCGAAGGCCTTGTTCCATTCCAGGATGCCGGCCTTGATGGCTCCTCGGTAGGCCACAGGAATGCTGGGGTCCAGCCAGAAGGTGATCGGCTTGACCGGCTCAGACTTGGCTGCTGCCGGGTCCTTCTTTTCCAAAGGCCAGCGGTTAATGAAGCGCTTGCGTGGGCTGCGCGACAGGTCGTTGCTGAAGTCGGCAACGGTTGAGGTGAAATAACCCACCCGCTGATCGGCTGGGCGCGGCGTCATGGCTTTGGCTGGCAGTGGGGTCAGGCTGTAATGCACCGTCACGAACAGGCTGCGTGGGTCAGGAACCGAGACTGGGTAACTGGGGGCAGGGCCCGGGGCGCCCGAAGGTTGCGCCAGGTTGGCTGTGCCAAAGTGGTGTTGAACTTCAAGGAAGAGCCCCTCTTTTTCGGGACGAGCTTCTGTCAGGCTGGTGTTTTTGGCGTCAAACGCATAAGCCTGTCGGTAGGTGCGCTGCAGTTGAGGTGCCAGACCCATCAGATCGGTCACGAACAGCGCTTGCGAATCGACCAGAATGGCGCCCGACTTGGCCTGCCCGGCGCTCAAGATGGGCGCGCTGCTCAACAGGCTGGGGGAAAATGCGGCATCTACGGCGCGTGCAGCCGGTGTTCCTGCTTGGGCGGTAAAGGCTGCGTTAACGGCAACCATCTGAATCTGCTGTTGAACCTTGCGGAACTCCACCCACTGTGGGCGGCCCATCTGCGCCCAACGGCTTTGCATCAATCCGCCAAAAATGCCAGCTTCGCCGAGCCCTGTTGCCAGCTTGGGTGACAAGAACATGGGTTTGCCCAACATGTCAGGCGTGAGCTCAAACAAGATCTTGTCTTGCTTTTTCCAGATAGGGATGAGGCCTTCTTGCCGCTCAGCTCCTTTGGTGACCAGCTCAAACGCAGGCAACCCGGAGGGGGGGGGAGCACTCGCTGGGGCGCTGGCGGCTGCAGCCTGCGGGGGCGCACCGGGCACCGTTGTCATAGCAGACGGCGTTCCACCGTTGTTTGGATTGGCTGGGGAACTTGGGGGTGACGGCTGGGTCGTACTGCAGCCGCTCAGGAGCACGATCAACGCCGCCGCCAGAGCGGTATTTTTTGGGGTAAGCCCTAATCCAAAGCGACCGTTTCCCTCTTGTTCGGGGGGATAGTTCGATACGAAAGTCATCCACAATTCAGAAAAATGGCTCATACGACTGACCATACCATCAGTCGAAGCTGTGCCTTATATAGAAGTTAAATTAAGGAGTGCAGATGTCCCGGGTTGTGTCCAGACGACGCATGAACGTTCTGGCAATGGCGTTTGCTGCGGCGGGGCTTTTGTCTGTGGTGCCTGACTCGGTACGGGCACAAAAAGGACCACTGAGTTTTGAGTCGAGTGTGCCCGAAGATCAGGCGCGGGAATTGGCCCAGTGGTTCAAGACTGAAAAGCTGCTCGGACTGCCTGATGACATGCTGGTGTGGTTTTTCAAGAATATTCCTGTGACCACCTATGTGTCCTTTTTGAAGCTCAGCGGACAGCTGTATCACGAGGCCGAATTTTGGGTGCGGAGGCAAGAACGCCTTCCACAGGGGTGGACTGAACAACCCTTCATCAACTACATCAAGTATCGACACCAACCCAGACAGGTCTATGTGAGCTGGCTGGACGGTGGCCCCGAGGCTGGTGCGGAAGTCATTTATGACGAAACCGTTGACAAGGACCGCGTCTACGGTCACGCCGGGGGCTTGTTAGGCATACAACCCTTCTGGGTGCCATTGAACAGCGCGTTGGCCAAAATCAGCTCCAACCATTCCTTGCGAGACCTGGGGCCGCCCTATCTGGCCGAGAAATTCGCTGCTGATACCGAGCGTTGGTTGAAGGCGGGGGGAACAGGCCGTCCGACTCGGGTGGAGGTGTTGCCCGAGGCAGGGCGCCGCTTGATACAAGTGACCTGGGATCGGCCGGGTGGTCGTCCAGCCTATTACGGCAAGAAAGTGCGTCTGGGCTTTGACCTGCGCAAGGTCTATGTTCGTACCGTTGAAACCTGGGACGACGATGGACAATTGCGGGAACGCATGATCATCGACAACGCTTTGGCGCGTAGGCTGGCCGACACCGAATTCCGCCCGACTAACCCTGAGTACAAGTTCTGAGAGCGGCTTTCATGGGCCGTGATGCAAGCGATAAAGCTTGCTTGCGATACAGCATAAAAAAACGGCGAGGGCCTGGGCCACTCGCCGTTTTTCATGGAGGGGTTAACCTCGATCAGTTCGCGTGCGCTGGCGCAAACCAGTCAGCGATGAACTGCAAAGACGGGTAGTCGTGAACGGCCAGCGGGCCAAACGAGACCACGACCAATCCTACGGTCATCACCACCAGAGGCAGGATCCAGCGCTCGTAGCGACGGTAGAAGCCTTGATTGGCGACTTCCTTGTCAGCCAGTTCCACTTCGTCTTCACCAATCACCTGACGAGTCAGGATCTGGTTGATCGCCACAGGTGGCAACAGGTATCCGAGTTCGAATGCCACCAACACCATCATCCAGAAGTGCAGGGGCTCAATGCCGTTGTTGTAGGCAATCGGAGCCAGGGTGCCAGACACCAGAACCACGGCGCCAAACGGATCCATGATCATGCCCAGCAGCACCTTGGTCACCACCAGGAAAGCCATCGCGGTCCAGTGGCTATCGAACACCTTGGGCGCGTAGCTCATGAGCTCCGAACGCTCGATCACACCGCCCATGGCCAGCGACAGAGTCATCAGGCTCAGCAGGGCGCCAATGTGGCCAATCGTTTCATTGGTGGCGTAGCGGATCGATTTTTCCACACCGATCTGACGATGGCTGGCGTAGTCAGGGGTCAGTTCGGCCTTGCCCTTGTTCGTGAACTTGTCGAACACCAGAATGATCAGCAGCATGACCGGCATGATGGTCGGTGCAGTGATTTCATTGAGCTTGGTGTCGAGCAGGTACTCGTACAGCGCCACGACAATGATCACCACCGCCACATAGGGCAGGGTAGGAATCATTTGACGCAGCATGGCGGGAATGGCCACGCCAAAAGCCTCGATGTTCGATTTTTCCTTGCGCAGCATTTGTGACGCCAGGAAGAACAGGGTCGAGGTCAGCAGGAACACATAGAAGCCCCAGTGGTACAGGCCATTGGTGGTCACTTGCTTGTTCAGCGCAGCGATCAGCACGACCAGCAGGCAAGGACGCAGCACCACCCCCAGCGAACCCGACATCGCCGTGGCGGCCAGTGCGAACTGACGCGAACCACCCGAAGCGCGCACCTCGTGATAAATGATGCCACCAGCGGCAATCACGAAGATACCGGACGCGCCGGTGTAGGCAGTGGCCACGGCTGCGGCCAGCAAGATGATGTAGGTCAGCAGTTGAGGCGACAGGCTCCATGGGCGCAGAACGTCCATGAACAGGTCCACCACACGGCTTTGCTTGAGCAACATGCCCGACCAGATGAACAGCCCCAGGTTCATGAAGATGCTGGGCAATTCCATCAACTGGTTGATGTAAATGGCCAGACCGGCATGGTGCCCCTTGTAGAGGAAATACAAGCCGGCAACCGAGCCCATTTGCGCATACAACGGCATGGACAGCAGCGCTGAGCCCCAAGTACCAGAGCCGTTGGGCGACTTGACTGGCATCACGGTGCGCTTCACGTTGATCAGCAGCAGGATGGCGAACAGACCCATCCAGATGTAATGCAGCAAAGGATGCTCGATCGGTACGCCGGACCCTTGCAGGATCTGATAGTAGCGAACGGTCGAGAACAACAACAGACCCGATGCCACAGCCTGACTAGCCGACTGAACAAAGTAGTCTTTGGTGTAGTGGCCTGGGCGAATACCGATGTGGTGGAAGCCCAGTGTGGTGGTGATGGCAGCAATGGCCACCATCAACAGCAGAATCAGAGGGCGGTTGTCAGTGCCCACTTGGAACAGACCGAAGAAGCTGGTTTCGATCGTGCGGTAGATCTTGACCTGAGTGGTTTGATGTTGAACCACGCGCTCATACAGCCCCATCTTCATTTGACAGATGGATTTAGCTTGTTCGACCGAGCGACGGATGACGGCTGGGTCGGCTGCTGCTGGTTCGGCGTCACCAAACAGGTTGTCGATTTCGTCACCACCGCCAGCGGCCTTGGTGCCCGACATCTGCTTTTGCACTTCGGCTTCGACATTCGGGTTGGGATCGCAGTCCGGCTTGACGGGGTCTGCCCGCAGCATGAAGTACTGAACCTGAGCGGAGGGGTCTCCAAACATGGATTCACCCAGTTTCAGCAACTGGCCGTGAACCATTTCCCCTGTGCCGATGATCAAGGTCAGCAGCAGTAAGGCGAAGACGGGGAGGCTGGAGAACCATTCAAGGATGGTTCGCCCGAGGAACTGTCGGGAGTTGGATGCGGTGGTCATGATGGCAGGGGTGACTTGGCTCGAACAACTGAGCCGTCAATCAAGAGGGGGCCGCAGCCCCCTCATTTCGGATGCCAGGTTGGGGCCTAGGCCCCACATGGTCAGGCTTATTTCCAGTCTTCTTCAGACTTGGTCGCGCATTCCGGATCAGCCGGGTTGACGCTGCAGCGAATCTTCTTGATCACTTTCAGGCCGCGCTTGTCGTACAGACCTTGCTGAGCAATGTCGATGCGGGATTCGCGCAGCATCAGGGTGTACTTGTAAGAGTTCTCGGAACTCAACTCAACCCAGGTGCCGGGAGGGATGCTGGCGTCGGCCTGCTTGATCAACTGCATGGCGCGGTCAAACTGGGTCGACCAGTATTCACGCGACTTGCCACCAAAGCCCTCGGGGAACTTGGTCTTGTTGAGCATGATCTGATAGGTCAGGATCAGCATGGGGAAGCGCACGATGCCGCCGTTCTTGCCAATGCCCTTGTGCAGTTCCAGCGGCTTGTAAGCCATGGATGGCGCGCCAACCATGTCGACCGAACCGTTGTTGAACTTGGTCGCGAAGTTGGTGATGTCGGCCGACACGGGTTGAGCGCCGATGCGCTGAATCATGACAGCCTGAGCCTTGTCATAGTCAAACGCAGCAATGCGCTTGCCTGCCAGGGCTTCCACCGTGTTGAACTTGCGGTCATTCACGACAGGGTAGGCGGCGCCCAGTGGCACGATGCCGCCCACTTCGTAGTTGCCCTCGACCATCAGCTTGGCTGCTTGAGGGGCGCTGTAGGTCTGGATGACGCGGCGAACCACGTCATAGCTTGCGGGCATGTCGATCTTGCCGTCGCGCACGATGGTGGTGGCACCCAGGGTGTCGATGGAGCCCGCCACGATGTTGAACTGACGTGTACGGAATGCTGTCGCGATCACGGCATCACATTGGCCGGTGCGGAAGTCTTCAGTGGCCACGCGCTCGTCGGTGTAGCCCTTCAGATCCAGCGAGACGCCTTGCTTTTGCATGGCCAATGCATAGTCCTTGGCCATGTTGTAGATGTCGCCGGAAGTTCCCAGCAGGTCGTAGACGCAGATTTTCTGGCCGGCCTGAACCTGGGCGGAGGCGCCCAGCATAGCCAGGGCGACAGCGCTGATCTTGCCGACGGACTGAACCAATTTCATGAATGCTCCTCGGTGCCAATGGGGGTGAATGTGTGCCCCTGCATTTCATCCTGAACTGGAATCTGAACACGCGTGTGATCGATATGCCAGCGGTTGGACTATAGCGGTCTGCAGAAAAAAACGAAGGGTTTCCCTCCCACATACGCGGGGAGGGAATTTACCTAGTGATACAAAGTGGCGTGCTGTGATGTCACTTCAGGAACTCGTCGGCATTGACGTCGCCGCCCACCTTGTCATCCCAGAATTTGCCCAGGCTGGCCAGCGGAGTACGGGTGCCAGCGTTCTGCGTCCACAGGCGGTCGGAGATGTTCATCAACTGTTGGTTCGCAATGGCGTCGATCAGTTGATAGTCTTCCGAGGGGGTGAAACTCTGAACGTTGACGAAGCGCTTGATGACCTCGCGGATGGTGGCCGAGTCGTCAGACGACTGGGCAGCCATGGCGGCCATCACGTGGGCCAGGCGCACGCCCTTGGCTTCACCCAAGGCCATGGACTTGTCGAAGGTGCCCTTGATGTCGCGACCCTGGCCAGAGCCGGGGATGATGCTCCACACCGTGGCGCGAGCGGCTTCGGGGGCACCCCACCACTTCGTGTTGTTCAGGCACTTCAGTGCAGCATCGGCCAGCGGTGCAATGTCGGTGGGCACGCCCACGGACTGCTGCGCGGCGATGTCGTTTTGCATGGCTTGCAGGCCCGAGATGGTGCCCATCAGGTACACGAACTCGTCGAAGTCGCGATTGAAGTCAGGGCAGGTGGCCGAACCGTACTTGAACGAGTACTTGGTCTCCAAGCGCGTTTGCATGCGCAGGAAGGCGGTGTACTGGCGCTGGGCAGTCAGGGCCAGCCAGCGCTTTTGAGAGATGCGGGCATCTTGCGCTTCGTCGGGGCGCTTGTCGCGCGAGGCGCGCAGGTAGCGCAATTCGTCGGAGACAGCCTGCGCGTCAGAGCAGACACCGCCAGCCGACAGCATCACGGTTTCCATCAGTTCGGGTTCGCCGTGGAAGCCACGCATGGCCGAGATCAGCGGGGTGTTCACATACGAGAAGTTGCACACCATGTCGACGTCATTGAGTTTCATGACCTGGGGTGTGATCTTCTCTTCGAAGACTTTTTTCAGTGCCAGGTTGGTGCCGGCTCGTTCGACCGAAGCGCACCCCCCGAGTGTGAGCACAGTGGCAGCCACAGCAGTCAAAGACAGAAGTCGGTTCATCCGGGAAAGCATCAATCAGTCTCCAGCAATTCGTAAGGGGTTTGCGATGTGTGGCTGCATCGCAATTCATGTGAGGAAAACCTGTTGGGCATGTGTTCGAAAAAGGAACGAGCACACCTCTTTGAGGTTCAAAGATCGAAGCAAATTCTAGTCATGGGGGGGGATTCACCCTCTGACGGAAACCCTAGTAATTGGCCCCCCGAAATCGGTGGTCTGGGCAAAAAAAATGACCCGCGTAATGCGGGCCATTTGATGCAGACCTGTATGGCCTGCGCATGAACTGAGCTGAATGGATTTCAGCGAATCGGCTTGAAGCGAACACGCTTGGGGCGCGCGCCTTCTTCACCCAGGCGCTTCTTCTTGTCGGCTTCGTACTCTTGGTAGTTGCCATCGAAGAAGAACCATTGCGAATCACCTTCGCAAGCCAGGATGTGCGTACAGATGCGATCCAGGAACCAGCGATCGTGGGAGATGATCATGGCGCTGCCGGCAAATTCCAGCAGTGCTTCTTCCAGGGCGCGCAGGGTTTCAACGTCCAAGTCGTTGGAAGGTTCGTCCAGCATCAGCACGTTGCCGCCTTGGGCCAGGGTCTTGGCCAAGTGCAGGCGGCCGCGCTCACCGCCGGACAAGTTGCCCACCAGCTTTTGCTGGTCATTGCCCTTGAAGTTGAAGCGGCCAATGTAGGCGCGCGAAGGCATCACGAACTTGCCGACGACGATGTTGTCCAGGCCGCCGGAAACGTCTTCCCATACGGTCTTGTCGGCGGCCAGGCCTTCACGGCTTTGGTCGACGAAGGCCAGTTGGGCGGTCTTGCCGATGCTGACTTCGCCGCTGTCGGGTTGCTCGACACCCTGGATCATGCGGAACAAGGTCGACTTACCGGCACCGTTGGGGCCAATGATGCCGACGATGGCGCCTGCAGGAATCTTGAAGCTCAGGTTGTCGATCAGGCAGCGATCGCCAAAGGACTTGGTGACGTTCTTGAACTCAATGACTTCGTTGCCCAGGCGCTCGGCCACGGGGATGAAGATTTCATTGGTTTCGTTGCGCTTCTGGTATTCGACGTCGCTCAGTTCTTCGAAGCGAGCCAGACGGGCCTTGCTCTTGGCTTGGCGACCCTTGGTGTTCTTGCGAACCCATTCCAGTTCTTGCTTCAGTGCCTTGGCGCGAGCGTCCTCAGTCTTCTGTTCCTGCTCCAGGCGGCGTTCCTTGGCATCCAACCAGTCGGTGTAGTTGCCCTTGTAGGGAATGCCCATGCCGCGGTCGAGTTCGAGAATCCACTCGGCGGCGTTGTCCAGGAAGTAGCGATCGTGGGTGATTGCCACCACGGTCCCGGGGAAGCGGCTGAGGAACTGCTCCAGCCAATCCACAGACTCGGCGTCCAAGTGGTTGGTGGGTTCGTCAAGCAGCAGCATGTCAGGCTTGGAGAGCAGCAGGCGGCACAGGGCCACACGGCGCTTTTCACCGCCGGACAGGTTGCCGATGACAGCATCCCAGGCCGGCAGGCGCAGGGCGTCAGCGGCCAACTCCAGTTGCAGGTCGGTGTTTTCGGAGCCGCCTGCAGCGATGATGGCTTCCAGTTCGCCTTGCTCTGTGGCCAGGGCATCGAAGTCGGCATCGGGTTCTGCGTAGAGCGCGTAAACCTCGTCCAGGCGCTTCTTGGCGGCCAATACGCCACCAATGCCTTCTTCCACCGCCTCACGCACGGTCTGTTCGGGGTTCATGACCGGTTCCTGTGGCAGGTATCCGATCTTCAGGCCGGGCATCGGGACGGCTTCGCCCTCGATGTCCTTGTCCACGCCTGCCATGATCTTCAGGAAGGTGGACTTGCCTGAGCCGTTCACGCCCAGCACGCCGATCTTGGCGCCTGGGAAGAAGCTCAGGGTGATGTCTTTGAGGATTTGCCGCTTCGGGGGAACAATTTTCCCGACGCGGTTCATGGTGTAAACGTACTGGGCCATGGAGGGTCAGCCTTTGCTGAGGGTCTTGCGACAAACCTCGTATTCTATCCGGCCTACATGTCGGCCAGAGTGCCTTTGTCACGCAGGCTTTGCAGCCACGATGCAATCGCTGGCGCTGGTCCGTTCAGCGCGAGTTGTTTGCGGCGTCCGGTGGCGCCGCGCAGCAGGGTCACGTTGGCCAGGGTCAGCTTGATCTCGTCGGCCAGCCAGCGCCGAAGGGCTTCGTTGGCTGCGCCATCGACGGGCGGGGCGTTCAGGCGAATACGCAAGGCGCCATCGTGCCAGCCGACCACTTCTGTTTTCTTGGCGTTGGGCGAGACGCTGACGTCGAGCACGATGTGTTCGCTGGGTTTGCCAGCGTCTGCCAGCCTCAGGCAGGGCCAATCCAGCGTGATCGCCAGGGCTAGGCCTGCATCGAGAGTGGGCGCGCGCGAGTTGGATTTCGATGTGGCCATGGGGATGGGGGAGAAAGAAAAAAGCCCGACCGGGGTCGGGCTTTGAGCGTATCAGGTGATACGGCGATCAGGGCTTGTTGCCTGTCGGGAAGGGCCATGCAGCTTGAGGGCTGAGTGTGGTCTTCGCGGCAGGGGCAGCAGGCTTTTTCGCAGTAGGGGCAGGGGCCGCAGGGGCAGGCTTGGAGGCAGGCTTCTTGGCTGCTGCCTTTTTGGCAGCAGGCTTCTTGGCTGCAGGTGCCTTCTTGGCAGGCGCAGCCTTTTTCACCGCAGCCTTTTTGGCGGGTGCAGCCTTCTTCACTGCTGCCTTTTTGGCAGGAGCGGCCTTCTTGGGGGCTGCCGCCTTCTTGGCGGGTGCAGCCTTCTTCACAACTGCCTTTTTGGCAGGAGCGGCCTTCTTCGGGGCTGCTGCCTTCTTGGCGGGTGCAGCCTTCTTCACTGCTGCCTTTTTAGCAGGAGCAGCCTTCTTGGGGGCTGCTGCCTTCTTGGCGGGTGCAGCCTTCTTCACTGCTGCCTTTTTAGCGGGAGCAGCCTTCTTCACAGCAGCCTTCTTGGCTGGGGCAGCTTTCTTCGATGCTACCTTTTTCGCAGTTGCCATACGTATCTCCTTGATCAAGTTGCAAAGAGCACTGTGCAGCGGTGTGCCACACAGAGATTCATCGCCCAACACCCCCTAGGATCTGAGTGCGGTGCAATGAATGGGTTATGTCGGGTAGACATGTTCCGGGTTGAAGCCTTTGCAACTTGCTGCAAGGTGATCAATCCCAGGACAGTGCGCCGCCCGACTGGTATTCGATGACGCGGGTTTCGAAGAAGTTACGTTCCTTCTTCAGATCAATCATTTCACTCATCCATGGGAAGGGGTTCTCTTCGTTCGGGAAGAGTTCTTCCAAACCAATTTGAGTGGCTCGGCGGTTAGCGATATAGCGCAGATAACCCTTGAACATGGATGCATTGAGGCCCAACACGCCACGTGGCATGGTGTCTTCAGCGTATCGGTATTCCAGTTCAACAGCTTTAAGGAAAAGCGCCTTGATTTCAGCCTTGAATTGCGGCGTCCACAGTTGTGGGTTTTCCAGTTTGATCTGGTTGATCAGGTCAATACCAAAATTGCAGTGCATCGATTCATCACGCAGGATGTATTGATACTGCTCTGCAGCGCCAGTCATTTTGTTTTGGCGACCCAGGGCCAGAATCTGGGTGAAGCCCACGTAGAAGAAAAGACCTTCCATCAGGCAGGCGAAAACGATGATGGATTTCAGCAGGGTCTGATCGGCTTCGAGGGTGCCGGTTTTGAAGTTGGGGTCCATGATCGCGTCGATGAACGGGATCAGGAACTCGTCCTTTTCGCGGATGGCCGAGACTTCGTGATAGGCATTGAAGATCTCGCCTTCATCCAGGCCCAGCGATTCAACGATGTATTGATAGGCGTGGGTGTGGATGGCTTCTTCAAAAGCCTGGCGCAGCAGGAACTGGCGGCACTCAGGCGCCGTGATGTGGCGATAGGTGCCCAGGGTGATGTTGTTGGCAGCCAGCGAGTCGGCGGTCACAAAGAAGCCGAGGTTGCGCTTGATGATGCGGCGCTCGTCTTCAGTCAGGCCATTGGGATCTTTCCACAAAGCGATGTCGCGAGACATGTTCACTTCTTGTGGCATCCAGTGGTTGGCGCAGGTGGCCAGATACTTTTCCCAGGCCCACTTGTACTTGAAGGGCACCAGTTGGTTCACATCGGTCTGACCGTTGATGATGCGCTTGTCGGCCACGTTGACACGACGGCCAGATGCGGCAGCAGGCGATTCGGTGCTGGATGCAGAAGGGGTTTGCAGAGTCGATGCTGCAGCGTTCCGTGCATCGCCGAGCGAAGGGGGCACAGAACCAAGATTCATCGAAGATGATTTCGAAGAGGAGTCGTCTTCCCAGACCAACATGGTGAACATCCTATGGATTCGGATTATGGAAGGGTGTTGTTAAAAACACCAAGCACTTCTTGACACAAATGGCGCAGGGTTGTTGCTGCCTTGCATCGAAGTGCACATGAATGAGAGACAAACAAGGCCTCGTGCGTCAGGGATGATGCCGAGGCCTTGTTCATGGATCACATGGATCGGATGCCTTGCTCTTTACTGACAGGCCTCGCAGTCGGGGTTGTCAATTGAGCAGAACTTGATGTCGGTGGCTGGTTCGCCAGACAGCTCAGGTGCAGCTTGTGGCACTGCAGCAGGCGCCATCGATGCGCTGGTCATGCCGCCAGTGCTGGGCACGGCGTTGAGTTGACCTCGCGACACAGTGGACTTCTCTGCGTGGGTGGCGCCGACTGTGCGGAGGTAGTAGGTCGTCTTCAAGCCACGCAGCCATGCCAGCTTGTAGGTTTCATCGAGCTTCTTGCCCGATGCGCCTGCCATGTAGATGTTGAGCGATTGAGCCTGATCGATCCACTTCTGGCGGCGCGATGCGGCTTCCACCAGCCACACGGGTTCGACTTCGAATGCCGTGGCGTAGAGGTTCTTGAGGTCTTCAGGCACGCGGTCGATGCGGCGCAGCGAACCGTCGAAGTGCTTGAGGTCCATGACCATCACGTCGTCCCACAGGCCCAGCTTCTTGAGGTCGCGCACCAGGTACTCGTTGACCACGGTGAACTCGCCCGACAGGTTGGACTTCACAGACAGGTTGCCAAAGCATGGTTCGATCGACGCATCCACGCCAACGATGTTGGAGATGGTGGCCGTAGGCGCGATGGCCACGCAGTTGGAGTTGCGCATGCCGAATTGGGCAATGCGAGCACGCAGGGCATCCCAATCGAGGGTGGTGGAGTTGTCGACTTCGACGTAGCCACCGCGTTGTTCGGCCAACAGTTTGAGAGAGTCGATGGGCAGGATGCCGCGATCCCACAGCGAACCACGGTAGCTGCTGTAACGGCCACGTTCTTCGGCCAGTTCGGTCGAGGCCATGTAGGCGTAGTAGCAGACGGCTTCCATCGAGCGGTCAGCGAACTCGACGGCGGCGTCAGAGGCGTATGGCACACGCAGTTGGTACAGCGAGTCCTGGAATGCCATGATGCCCAGGCCCACAGGGCGGTGGCGCAGGTTAGAGTCGCGAGCCTTCTTGACAGCGTAGTAGTTGATGTCGATCACGTTGTCGAGCATGCGCATGGCGGTGCGCACGGTCTTCTTCAGCTTGTCGTGATCGATGCCGCCGTCCTTCAGGTGCTGCGACAGATTGACCGAGCCTAGGTTGCACACGGCGATTTCACCGCCATTGGTGTTCAGGGTGATTTCGGTACACAGGTTGGACGAGTGAACCACGCCGACGTGCTGTTGAGGCGAACGCACATTGCAAGGATCCTTGAATGTGATCCATGGGTGGCCGGTTTCAAACAGCATCGACAGCATCTTGCGCCACAGGTCGACGGCCTTGATGCGCTTGAAGGGCTTGACTTCGCCGCGGTCGGCCTTGGCTTCGTAGTTGCTGTAAGCCTCTTCGAAGGCGATGCCGAACTTGTCGTGCAGGTCTGGGCAGGAAGAAGGCGAGAACAAGGTCCAGTCGCCACCTTCCATGACGCGCTTCATGAACAGGTCAGGGATCCAGTTGGCGGTGTTCATGTCGTGGGTACGACGACGATCGTCACCGGTGTTCTTGCGCAGTTCCAGGAATTCTTCGACGTCCAAGTGCCACGATTCCAGGTAGGCACAAACCGCGCCCTTGCGCTTGCCGCCTTGGTTCACGGCGACAGCGGTGTCGTTGACCACTTTGAGGAAGGGGACCACGCCTTGCGATTTGCCGTTGGTGCCCTTGATGTGCGACCCCAGAGCGCGCACTGGGGTCCAGTCGTTACCCAGGCCGCCAGCAAACTTCGACAGAAGGGCGTTTTCCTTGATGGCTTCATAGATGCCGTCGAGGTCGTCAGGGACGGTGGTCAGGTAGCAAGAAGACAGCTGCGAGCGACGGGTGCCCGAGTTGAACAGGGTGGGGGTGGACGACATGAAGTCGAACGACGACAGCAGTTCGTAGAACTCGATGGCGCGGGCTTCGCGGTCGATTTCGTTCAGAGCCAGACCCATGGCGACGCGCATGAAGAAGGCTTGTGGCATTTCAATGCGCTTGCCTTCGGTGTGCAGGAAGTAGCGGTCGTACAGGGTTTGCAGGCCCAGGTAGTCAAAGTTCAGGTCGCGGTCGAACTTCAGCGCGGCGCCCAGGCGAGCCAAGTCGAACTGGCCCATCTTGTCGTCGAGCAGTTCGGCTTCGATGCCCTTCTTGATGAAGGTGGGGAAGTACTCGGCGTAGCGAGTGGCCATCTCGGCGTGGGTGACTTCTTCACCCAGGATTTCGCGGCGGATGGTGTGTTGCAGCAGACGAGCTGTGGCGCGGGTGTAGGCTGGGTCGTGCTCGATGCGGGTACGAGCGGCCAGGATGGCGGCTTTGTAGACCTCGTCAATGGAGACGCCGTCATACAGGTTGCGCAGGGTTTCCGCAATGATCGGCGCGGCTTGCACGTCGGCGCCCAGGCCTTCGCAGGCGGATTCGATCAGGGCATGCAGGCGTGTGAGGTCCAGGGGGATGCGTTGGCCACGGTCTACCACGTGCATGGTGGGCAGGGCTGCGGCTTGTTGGTCTTCGGCCTGCTTGGCGCGTTCTTGCGAACGACGCTCGCGATACAGCACGTAGGCACGGGCTACTTCGTGATGGCCGCTGCGCATCAGACCCAGTTCAACCTGGTCTTGCACGTCTTCGATGTGGAAGGTGCCGCCACCTGGACGCGAGCGAACGAGGGCGCGCACGACGGTTTCGGTCAGGCCGTCAACGGTTTCGCGCACGCTGGCCGAGGCCGCGCCTTGCGTGCCGTGAACGGCCAAGAAGGCCTTCATCAAGGCCACGGCAATCTTGTTGGGCTCGAAGGAGACGACCGCACCATTGCGTCGGATGATCTGGTAGGACGAGAAGGCCGATTGACGTGCGGGCGCTGCTTCCTGGGCAGAGGTGCCAGGGAAGGCCGACGCAGTGGGCGACATGGTGCTGGTCGTTGTCGATTGCATGTTTAATCCTCTTAATGCTCGAAGGGCCTGCGACGTGCTGCATAGCCCTTTTGGAGGCCAGAATTTGTGCTACTGGCTGTCTGTGCTTGAACACTATATCTGGTGTCTGCTTGTCTTTTAAGCACTACCCGTAGTGTTCGGGTGTGACTATAACGCTAAAAGCGCGTGGCTCAAGAACTCTTGATGTAATTCAGGGAAACTGAGCATGGGACAACTCGGGATGGCCGAATTTGAAACGCCTTTTTAGAGGTTCAGGCGCGCGTTGGCAGCTCGGGAATCAGGCTTTGAAGGGGGCCTAATTGGTCGCCCAGCTCTGTCCAGTCAAAGGCCAAGCCTGGGTCTTTTTTGCGGCCAGGGGCGATGTGTTCGTGCCCCAGCACGGTATCGACGGGCCATTGCTGAGCCAGTGTGAGGACGAGGTGGCTCAGGGTTTCGTATTGTGGGGTGTCGAAGGGATGGTCTTCGAGGCCTTCGAGTTCGATGCCGACGGAGTAGTCATTGCAGTTGTCTTTGCCCATCCACGACGATTTGCCAGCGTGCCAGGCACGATCGTTGACGGAAACGAACTGGATCAGCGAGCCATCACGTCGAATGAAAAAGTGCGCAGAGACCTCCGCGCCTCGGATTTGCTCGAAATAGGGGTGGGCTGACCAATCAAGTTGGTTGAGGAACAACTGCTCGACTTCGTTGCCCCCATATTGGCCGGGGGGCAGGCTGATGGAGTGAATCACCACCATGCTGATGGGGGTGGCTTGAGGTCGTGGCCCGAAATTGGGTGACGGCAGATGACGGATGCCCATGAGCCACCCATCTTGCCAGGCGCTTGGCTCAGTCGGCATCTTGCTCGGGGTCAAAGCGTTCGCCCAGTTTGAGGCCCTGATCGGTGATCTGGATGCCCAGTCGCGCCATGCGGTAGCGCATCTGGCGCAAGGTCAGGCCCAGACTGGAACCTGCCGCCGTGCGGTTCAGCCGATGCTTTTCCAGGGCGCGAACCAGAATGTCTCGTTCGATGGTGTCGAGGTGGCAAGCCAGATCTGGGGGGAGTTCGGCGGCGCAGGGCGTTGTTTCTGGTGGCTGTGGGGAGATGCCTGGCGGCGGCGGACGGTTGTCGGGTGGGGGCATGCAGCCCGCAGCAGACAGGCCCAGATCATCAGGTTCGATCAGTTGCTGATTGCTGAGGGCCACAGCCCGTTGCAGCAGATTTTCCAACTCTCGCACATTGCCTGGGAAGGGATGGAGCGAGAGGGCATGCAGCGCCGCAGCACTCAGTTCGGGCACAGCTTCAAGGTGAGACTCGTTGGCGATTTTTTCAAGCAGACGCCGGCTCAGGTCCGGCAGGTCTGACAAGCGCTCCCTCAATGGCGGCAGCGCAATCTGGATCACGTTGAGTCGGTAATACAAATCTTGCCGGAAGGTGCCTTGCTGCACGGCTGCGGCCAGGTCTTTGTGGGTGGCACTGACGATGCGGACATCGACAGGGACTTCGGCGGTGGCACCCACGGCGCGTACCGCACGCTCTTGGATGGCGCGCAGCAACTTGGACTGCATTGACAAGGGCAGGTCGCCGATTTCGTCGAGAAACAAGGTGCCACTGCGAGCCGCTTGAAAGAAGCCCTCTCGGTCTTCCGATGCACCGGTGAAGGCCCCTTTGCGATAACCGAAGAATTCGGCTTCCAGCAGGTGCTCGGGAATGGCGCCACAGTTGACGGCAATGAACGGCCCCTTGTTGCGTGCGCTGACGTCGTGGATGGCGCGTGCCACCAGTTCTTTGCCTGTGCCAGATTCGCCCCACAGCAGGACGGGGGCCATGCTACGGGACACTTTTTCGATCAGGCCCCGCACGTGCTCAATGGCTGGGCTCTGGCCAGTCAGTCGGGTCAGTGCGACAGAGTGCGTTGCCGGTGGGAGCGCGCGCGCTGGGGCTTGTGTGGACTGGGCGAGCGGTGAGGCCGTGGCCGGCGCTTTCTCGGCACCACCCACAGCCGACAGCACGACCGATCTGAATTGTTTGAGGTCGACCGGTTTGGTGAGGTAGTCGTACGCACCGGCTTTCAAGGCTGTAACGGCGTTTTCTGCCGAGCCGTAGGCCGTGATGACAATGGCGCGCTCGGGTCTGCGAGAGGCATCTAGTCGTTGAATGAGGTCGAGTCCGTTGCCGTCTGGCAGCCGCATGTCGGTGATGACGGCGCTGTAGCTTTGCTGTTGCAGGTGCTGCCAGGCGTCGTCAATGGATCCGGCTGTATCAACGGCATAGCCCTCGCGTAAGAGCGTCAGTTCGTACAGAGTCCGCAGGTCCGGCTCGTCGTCAACAACCAGCAGGCGGTGGGAGGCGGGCGAAGTCATGCTTGAACAGCGGGGTGCGGTGAGGGCTCAACCGGAATCGTGACGAAGAATTCGTTACGGTGGCGGAAGCCAAAGGGGTGTTGGCGGTAGTCAATGTGCGCACCATGACGTTCGCACAACTCTCGGCAAATATACAGGCCCAAGCCCGTGCCCCGGCTACTGGTCGAGAAAAACGGCTCGAACAACGAGCGCTCGGTCTCGGTGGTGATGGGCTCGCCATCGCTGAGAACCGACAGCATCAGCAGGCCATGTGGCAATGCGCTGGCGCTCCAGTGCATCGACACCAACAGCGCGCCGGGAGCCCCACTGTTGTAGCGCAAAGCGTTGTCGAGCAGGTTGACCAGCACGCGTTGGAGATGGTCGGGTTCAAAGCGGATGAAAAGATGTGGGTAGGTGGGGGAAATTTTGCAGCCGCTGACATCCAGTTGCATCAGGCCGGGGGCATGAGCATGGGTTTGAATCTGTATTCCATGGGTGGCGGCCCATTCCTGGCAAAGTCCATCGACAGCGTCGAGTGCGTCGATCACAGGAGCAGGTGGTCGTACTCCTGGCGCCACTGTGAGGATGTCGTCAACAATGTGCTTGAGGCGGCTGACGTTGTCGCTGACCATCTGAGTCAATTTCAACTGTGCGGGTGACTGCAGGTCCTCGGCGAGCAGGGCATTCGCTTGCGAAATGGCTGCCAGCGGGTTGCGGATTTCGTGGGCAATGCCGGCAGACATGCGCCCCATGGCGGCCAGCTTGTCTTGCCGGAGGCGGGCCTGCAGTGTGCGCACATCTTCCAGGAACATCACGCACACATCTTCACTGTGATCCGGGTTGGGGCCTTGCCCGCGTGTGAACCGCACGCGCAGGCGCAAGGCGCGTCGAATCTCGTCATCGAAGGCCAGTTCGGCCACGAGGCCTTCTTCTGCCAGGGCGGGGTTGCCCACGGCTTTGTCAATGGCTCGCACCAGAGGCTGCCATGCCGGCACGCCGCGCAGTTGGAAGGGGGCTTTGGCCGTTTGGCCCTGGGCGGCCAAAAGTCGGCGGGCGGCAGGGTTGGCGCTGCGAACTCGGCCCACGCGATCGACCACGAGCACGCCTTCGCTCATTTGCTCGATCACCAGCTTGTTGAGTTGCGCTTGTTGGCGAGCCAGCTCCATGCTGCCTTTGGCGCTGCGCTCTTCCCGCGCCAGGCGAGACGAGAGCTCGCTGGCCAATACCGCAATCGCAAACAGGCCAAAACCAGTCAGGCCGGCCTGGGTGAACAGCAAAGTGGGGGCGCCGCCTGTGCCTTCGTATTGCAACCAGGCCGCCCCCAGAATGGTCAGGGTAGCGGTGGCAGCAACGCCCAGCGCCATCAACCTGGGCAGCAGAACCGATGCCATCAAAACCGGCAAGATCAGCAATGCTTGCGAGTTGAAGCTGGCACCGGCCAGATAGTGCAGCAAGGCAAATGCCGCCAGATCTAGCCCGATGGTGGCCAGTGATTGGCGGGTGCGCAGTGTGTGCTGAGCAGGGTTTTTCAGCCGACGCTGTGAGGGCAGCGCCCACCAGATCAGCGTGGCCACGCAGTAAAGCAGCGTCAAGGCCAGCATCCACCACGCTGGGCGGCTGCCGAACAGCGTGGCCCCAACCAGAATGCCCACCAGGGTCAGACCGAGGGCTGCGCGTGCCGCCAGAAATGCTCGGTAAATGCGAAAGAACGTGTTGGATTTCGCGGCGCTGGTATCCAGATCGACTCGTTCTGCGTCGGGGCGGGTGCTTGTGGGGGCGGTGAAATCGTCTTGAGCGACGGTGCTGGCATCGTCGTCAGGCCAGGCCAGATCGGTCAATGCCGGCCCACCGAACCAGGACCCCATGGTGCTGGACCAGGCGGCGGATGCGTCTGGCGTTTTGTCGGCGGGCTTTTTCGGGGGGCTCATGTCAGGCCTGCGATGCACGAGCGCCTGCGCGCATGTGCTCGGGGCAGCAGAAATAGTGTTGGTGACCTGCGACTTCCGCCATCAGGCCATCTGCCTGCGGGAAATGAACCCCGCAATGAGCGCACTGTCGCATGACCACTGGAGTGACCTCGCCGGCGGTGGGCGTCGAGGGTTGCGGTGTGGGGGGCTTGCGATGCAACTGGCGTCGAATGGCTGGTGAGTAGAAGAGCCAGACGATCAGCAGGGCCAGTAGCAAGTATTTCAACATAGGCAATCAGGCGGGGGTTGCTCGGTGCAGCAGAACCTCAAGCACGAAACGGGAGCCGACGTAAGACAGTAGCAGCAAGAGTGAGCCTGCGATCAGCCACCGTGTGGCGACACGGCCACGCCATCCAAAACGGGCCCGACCCAGCAGCAAGGTGGCAAACACCGCCCAGGACAAAACGGAGAAAACGGTCTTGTGGTCCCAGCGCCAATGCACCGAAAACAGCGCGCCGAGCACCAGGGTCAGCGTCAGCATGGCAAATCCGGCGCCAACGAAATGGAAGGTCAGAGACTCGAGTTTCAGCAAAGGCATGCCCAGGGCCAGTTGCAAGCCTGTCGGTGCTTTGTGCTGATTCGACTTGTTGCGCAGTTGTCGCTCTGCCTGGTTCAGGATGGCTGCATGCAGCAGCGCCGCACCAAAAAGCCCGTATGAAGCAAAACCTGTCAGCCAGTGCAAAGGCGCCCATTGACCTGCGGACAGGGGGTGAGCCTGACCCGGGAAGACCCACGCCAGAACCACGGTACCTGCTGCCAGCACGGCCAGTGCCCGGCGGATGTGCGGCAAACGCAGGCGGTGGCTTTCAATGGCATAGACGGCCAGCACCAACCAAGTCGTAACGGACAAAGCGGGGGCGAAGCCAAACCGGGCCCCGGGCTGAGGGAGACCAATGGCGAAGGCATCGACCAGAATGGACACCAGTTGCGCCAGCCACCCTAATGTCAGCGCGAGCCAGATGCCCCGATCCACCTGGTATTTCGACACCGACGGATCGGTGGCAGGGGCGGGCGGAATCACGGCGGCCAACATATAGGTCACCACAGCAACGACACTGGGCCAAAAGCTGGGGGTGGTGGGCGATAAAATCATCCCGACAGTTTAAAGTGGACTGGCCGCTGACAGCGGGTTCATATTTTTCGGCGCAGCATCGCGCCAACAGCTTTCACCATAGTTTCATGGCATCTAACCTCACCGAACGCCTCAGTCGACTCGTTAAAACCATGCGAGGGCAGGCTCGCATCACCGAGTCCAACGTGCAGGACATGCTGCGAGAAGTCCGCATGGCCCTGTTGGAGGCAGACGTTGCCTTGCCCGTGGTGCGCGACTTCGTGGCACGCGTCAAGGAAAAGGCCTTGGGGCAGGAGGTGGTGGCTTCGCTGACACCAGGGCAGGTACTGGTCAGCATTGTTCAGAAAGAGCTGGCCGCCACCATGGGCGAAGGTGTGGCTGACCTGGATCTGGCCACTCAGCCGCCCGCCATCATCTTGATGGCCGGTTTGCAAGGTGCCGGTAAAACAACCACCACGGCCAAGCTGGCCAAGCACCTGATCGAAAAGCGCAAGAAAAAGGTCTTGACCGTTTCGGCTGACATCTACCGCCCGGCGGCCATTGAGCAGTTGAAAACCGTCACAGCCCAGGCTGGTGCCGAATGGTTTCCCTCGGCACCTGACCAGAAGCCACATGACATTGCTGCGGCCGCCATTGACTACGCACGCAAGCACTACTTCGATGTGCTGCTGTTCGACACTGCAGGCCGCCTGGCGATCGACGAAGCCCTGATGGCCGAAATTCGCGACTTGCACGCGCAACTCAAGCCAGTCGAAACCCTGTTTGTGGTGGACGCCATGCAGGGCCAGGACGCGGTCAACACAGCCAAGGCCTTCAAGGACGCCTTGCCCCTGACCGGCATTGTGCTGACCAAGATGGACGGCGATTCCCGTGGTGGGGCGGCCTTGTCGGTGCGCCAGATCACTGGGGTGCCTATCAAATTCGCCGGCGTGTCCGAAAAGATCGACGGCCTGGAGGTGTTCGACGCCGACCGCCATGCTGGCCGCGTGCTGGGCATGGGCGACATCGTGGCCCTGGTGGAGGAGGTTCAGAAGGGTGTCGACATCGAAGCCGCGCAACGCTTGGCCGAGAAGGTCAAGTCTGGGGCCGACTTTGATTTCAATGACTTCCTGTCTCAAATCAGCCAGATGAAGAAAATGGGCGGCTTGTCTGGACTCATCGACAAACTGCCCACGGAGTTGGCGTCCAAAGCTGGGCAGGCCGACATGGACAAGGCCGAGCGCGACATGCGTCGCATGGAAGGCATCATCAGCGCAATGACGGCCAAGGAGCGCCGCCAACCCGCTTTGCTGATGGACGGTAAGACCAAGGCCAGCCGCAAGCGTCGCATTGCCCAAGGGGCGGGCGTGCAAATTCAGGACGTGAACCGTTTGCTCAATCAGTTTGAGCAAATGCAGACCATGATGAAAAAAATGAAGGGTGGCGGCCTTTTCAAGATGATGAAACGCATGGGCGGCATGAAAGGCCTGCCCGGCATGGGGCGCTGACGTTTGGCATTGACGCCTTTGCGTCCTGTGCTGTCCCCCATGGCGCCTGTCCGCCAAGACTGTTAGTTTCTGTTACGGGTGTAGCCCTTCATCTCAAGGGCTACATCTTCGGAGATTGCAGCCGAAAGCCTACGAAGCAACCGGATGTGTCTTTCATTCGGATTCTTTGCGGCAAGGAAAGGCGTCAATCATGGACGTGATCGCGACTTGGCCCCTGATGGTGGCTGGTATTTTTGGCACCCTGGGCCTAGGGGCTGCCTGGTGGTTCCGGCAACAGGCCGTGGGCGGTGGGGCGGAAAAGGCCGGCAAAAGCAAGCGGCGTGCACCAGAAGAGGCCATGGACACTCTGGCGGCTTGGGAGCCCATGGCCACCCGTGTGTTGACCACCGCTGAACGAGATGCCTACCTGGTGCTGCGCAAGGCCTTGCCAGATCACATCGTTCTGGCCCAAGTACCGCTGGCACGGTTCATCAAGGTGCCCACCCGAAATTCCTATGCCGAGTGGCTGCGCCGCGCTGGCTCGTTGTGCGCAGACCTGGTGGTGTGCGATGCCGCGTCGCAAGTCATTGCGGTGGTCGAAATTCGCCAACCCGCTTCACGTGAAAAAGAGCGCACCGCACGCCGCCATACCCGCATGGACCGGGTGCTGACCGCCGCACGCATTCCCGTGCATGTGTGGTTGGAGGGGGCATTGCCAGGGCATGCCATTGCGCGAGAAGCCATTTTGGGGGCGGCGGTCAACACCGTCACCCACTCGAAGGAACTCGATTCCGAGTCAGCTCGTCGCAGTGTGGAGGCTGCTTCTGTTGTGGCTTCCATGCAGTCGGCCAAGGCCGCACCAGCTGCGCCTGCCCAGAAGGTCATCAAGACGCCCCTGTCTTCGGTGGGGACCGCCAACGTGCCTGGTGCCAAGGGCCCGCAGAAAGTGGTCGTGCCCTATGGCATGCCGCCTGTCGAGGTGTCGCAGGTTGATTTCAACGTCGATGACTGGGCTGAGCCGCCTCCGGTCATGATGGATGAGCGCAAAGATCCGCCCCCTTCCACCTGGTTTGACGACATGGATTCGTCACCCATGCCACTGGATGCGCACGCCTCGGTGCGATGAGCGGCAGCAGGCATACATCGATGCCTGCAATAAGTACAAAGACAAAGGGCTGCCTAGGCAGCCCTTTTCCATACGGATCCGTTTGGTGTCCCTGACGTGGCTTTTCTCTCAGCTCAGCAGCGCTTGCGCAAACTCTCTGGCGTTGAAAGTTTGCAGGTCTTCCAGCTTTTCGCCTACGCCAATGAAATAGACCGGCACCGACTGATTGCGCTGTTGCGACCACAAGGCAATGGCGGCCAGCACACCACCTTTGGCCGTGCCATCCAGCTTGGTCACCACCAAGCCGGTCAGCCCCAAAGCTTCATCAAAGGCCTTGACCTGAGACAGCGCATTCTGGCCCGTGTTGCCATCGACCACCAGCAGCACCTCGTGCGGGGCGCTGTCCATGGCCTTCGCAATGACGCGCTTTACTTTGCGCAACTCATCCATCAAATGCATTTGCGTGGCCAGACGGCCGGCTGTGTCGGCAATGACCACATCGCAACCGCGCGCGCGCCCGGCTTGCACTGCATCGAAAGTGACCGCAGCAGGGTCGCCACCCTCCTGGCTGACGATGTCGACCTGGTTGCGATCAGCCCAGACCAGCAACTGCTCGCGCGCTGCGGCACGGAAGGTATCGGCAGCAGCCAGCAAGACACGTTGGCCGGCATCAGCCAAATGGCGAGTCAGCTTGCCAATCGTGGTGGTTTTACCTGCGCCATTGACCCCCGCCACCATGATCACCGTGGGCGTGTGGCGCCCCACTTCCAGGGGTTTTTCAAGCGGTGACAGCAGATCCGTGATGGCGTCGATCAGCAAATTCTTGACTTGTTCGGGCGCGGTGGCCTTGGCCTCCTTGACGCGCTTTTTCAGATCGTCCAGCAGCCACTCTGTGGCAGCCACGCCGGCATCGGCCATCAGCAAGGCTGACTCCAACTCCTCGTACAGCGCGTCGTCGATCTGAGTGCCTGTGAAGACCTGGGCAATGCTGGACCCGGTCTTGCGCAAGCCTTGGCGCAGCTTGTCTAGCCACGAGCGCCGCTCAGGGGCCGCAGGGCTAGGTTGTGCGGCAAGGGGGGCTGGCGTTGCGGGTGTTGCTGGTGAAACAACCGCCTCAGGCAAACTCGCGGCGATCGGCGCCTCGGGGGCTGGTGTAGCAGCGGGAACAGGCTGCGCTGGCGGAGCAGCCACGGGCGCCACTGCGGCGGCTGCAGCCGTTTCAGCGACCGGCGCGGGCTCTACGGGGGTGCTGGGCGCCTGCGGTGCGGACTCAGGCTGGTTTTGCCCCCATCCCAGCTTTTTCTTGATGAAACTGAACATGCCGCCATTGTAGGCGCCGGAGCTTTTTACAATGCTCACTTCGCCACATTCCGTGTTTGTTGAATGCGCAGTTCTCGCCCCCCAAAGTCTCCAGCCGAGGTGCGAGCACCCAAGCCCAGCGGCTTGCAAGCAGCACAGCAGGCCGGGCGCCATGCGGCACAAGAGGTGCGCATCATCGGTGGCCAATGGAAGCGCACGCCCTTGGCCGTGCCCGTGTCCGCAGGCTTGCGCCCTACGCCTAGCCGTGTTCGCGAAACCCTGTTCAATTGGTTGGGGCAAGATCTGTCTGGATGGACCATTCTGGATGCCTTTGCGGGCAGCGGCGCCTTGGGTCTGGAAGCCGCCTCGCGGGGGGCCAGTTCGGTGACCTTGATTGAGCGGGAGCCCGCTTTGGCGCATTCCATTCGGGCCAGCATCGACAAGCTCAAAGCACAGAATGTGGTCCGTCTGATTCAAACCGATGCCCTTTCCTGGATGGGGCAGGCAGCTCGTCAGCACACCCTGTTCGACCTGGTATTTCTGGATCCTCCCTTTGAAACCGACGCCTTCGAGGCCGCCGTGCAGGCTGCGGTGCACTGTGTGCCACCGGGTGGCTGGATTTATCTGGAGGCGTCCAAGCCTTTTGCGGCGACTGCTTTCGACGACCTCACCCTGGCGCGCGAAGGCAAGGCTGGGGCGGTGCACTTTCACCTCTTTCAGCGTAAGGCTGAACCTACAGCTGGCGCGTAACCCAATTCACAGGGCTACACTTCTTCTCGATTTCCATTCGCTTGTCGATTCATGACTGCTCCCTTAGCCACCCTGGCCATCTACCCTGGCACGTTTGATCCCATGACACTGGGGCATGTCGATTTGATGCGTCGTGCCAGCCGCCTGTTTGGGCGCCTCATCATTGCCGTGGCGGCCGGGCACCACAAAAAAACCATGTTCAGTCTGGAAGAGCGTTTGGCCATTGCCAAAGAGCTGGCAAAAGACTTTCCCAATGTGGAGGTCATTGCCTTTTCTGGCCTGTTGCGCGACTTCGTTGTGCAGCAAGGCGGACACGTCGTGGTGCGTGGCTTGCGGGCTGTCAGCGATTTCGAATACGAATTCCAGATGGCAGGCATGAACCGGCAACTCATGCCGGATGTGGAAACCGTCTTCCTGACCCCATCAGATCAATACCAGTTCGTATCAGGCACCTTCGTGCGTGAAATTGCCATGCTCGGGGGTGATGTGTCGAAATTCGTGGCGCCGAGTGTGCTCGAGCGCTTGCGTACCCGTGTGGCGCAGGCAAAGGCCTGAATCATGGCGCTGAAAATCACCGACGAATGCATCAACTGCGATGTGTGCGAGCCGGAGTGCCCCAACCAGGCCATCTCCATGGGCGAGACCATTTATGTCATCGACCCCAACAAGTGCACCGAGTGCGTCGGGCATTTTGATGAGCCGCAGTGCGTGCAGGTCTGCCCGGTCGAGTGCATTCCCGTTGATCCCGCTCGTGTTGAAACGCGTGAGCAGCTGATGAGCAAATACCTGAATTTGCAGAAGTTGGCGCGACGCGCCTGATCAACGCCCAGATACCGAAGGCGGGCGATGGGCCCGGGCCTTGGCTATGTTTGTCTTGTTGGCCGCATGGCGCTCGGGCTTGTGTACCGCCCGGAAGTCTCGCTTGCGTGGAATCCGCTTGAGGTCTGTTGTGGGGAGGCTGGGGTTAGCCTCGGCTTCGGCTCGTCGTGCCGTTACCGTCAAGGGCAGGGCGCGGGCTTGGTTTGCATCGTTTTGCCGAGACAGATTTCGCAAAAGCTTCTGCTCACGCTCGGCCATGTCGCTTGCATGGGTTCGCTGGGCGTCTGTTCGCGCATCGGCCACCAGAACCTGTCGTTGTGAGGCGGTTTGAGCGCAGGGCCATTGCTGATACTGGCTTTGGCCGCTGGCATCCTGGCAGAGATAGGCTTGTGCAAGCGCTGGGCTGCTGTTGAGCAGAAAACTGAACAAGGCCAAGCTGAGCGCCGTGAGGGCGCGAGCAGACGGAGTGGTCATGGTTGAGGGGGCGCAGGTGTCTCTGGCGGGGCCGTGGACGATTCGGTGGGCGATGCGGCAGCATCAGCGCTGGGGGGCGCAGGCTTACGCGGTGGCTTGGGGCGCTGAGGCTGGGCATGAACCAGGGTGGTGGCCTTGTTCAGGTCGCCATCCAGGAAGGCGGGCAGGGCCGCTTTCGCCTGGTCAATGCATTTGTAGATCAGCTCGCGTTCCGACTGCGGTGGCTTGCGCAACACGAAGGCCGCCACTTCTTGCTTGACGCCGGGGTGCCCAATGCCAAGGCGAAGGCGCCAATAGTCGGGGGTGCCCAGTTGGGCGTGAATGTCTCGCAGACCGTTGTGACCACCGTGGCCGCCGCCCTTTTTCAGCTTGACCTGCCCGGGAGGGATATCGAGCTCGTCGTGCGCCACCAGAATTTCGTCGGGGTTGATCTTGAAGAATCGAGCCAACGCGGCAACGGACTTGCCCGAGACGTTCATATAGGTTTGCGGCTGAAGCAGCCACACAGGGCCTTGGGGCGTGTTGGCCCGTGCAACCAACCCGTGATAGGCCCGATCAGGCAGCAAGGTCACGCCGAGTTGGCGCGCCAGCGTGTCAATCCACCAGAAGCCGGCGTTGTGCCGGGTGTCTTCGTATTCCGGGCCGGGGTTGCCCAAGCCAACAAACAGTCGAATCATGATGGAGGCGAATTATCGATGGGTGACGCACAAAAGGAAAAGCCCCGCCAAAGCGGGGCTTGACACAAAGCCATGAGGCTTTGAGGGCGATGCCAAGAAGAATTACTTCTTCTTCTTGCCCTTTGCGGGTTCGGCAGCAGCCTGAGGTGCGGCAATGACTTCTTCCACGGGCTCGACCACGGTGGCAATCACGGGGTTCTTGCGGCCATGGGTCAGCACCTTGATGTGGCTGTCCAGCTTCAGGTCATCGACGTGGATCGATTGACCCTTGACCACATTGCCCAAGTCAACGGTCAGGAATTCGGGCAGCTGTTCAGCCAGGCACTCGATTTCCAGTTCGGTGGCAACGTGGTTGATGATGCACTTGTCGATCTTGACTGCGGTCGACTCAGCTTCGTTCACGAAGTGCAGAGGCACCTTCTTGTGAATCTTGGTGGTGGCGTCGATGCGTTGGAAGTCGACGTGCAGAACCAGCTTTTGGAAGGGGTGGACTTGGTAGTCGCGCAGCAGGACCTTTTCAACCTGGCCATTCAGTTCCATTTCGAGAACGGAAGAATGGAAGGCTTCCTTGCGCATGGCGTGGTACAGCGCGTTGTGGTCCAGCTCGATGTTCTTGGGGGCCTGGCCAGCACCGTAAACGATGCCAGGGGTTTTGCCGCTGATGCGCAGGCGGCGGCTCGCTCCGGTGCCCTGCAGGGAACGCTCAAAGGCGGTGAATTTCATGGATGACTCCAAATAAAGTTAAAAAAGCGCCCGCGACCAGGCGCTTGCGGAAAAACCGGGATTGTAGCGTCCCGATCAGAAATTGTTGTTCTGCTCGGAGAACAGCGAGGTCACCGATTCGCCGTCGGTGATGCGACGGATGGTTTCGGCAAACAGGAAGGCGGTCGACAGTTGGCGGATCTTGGGGGTCGACTTGGCGGCATCGCTCAGAGGAATGGTGTTGGTGATCACCACTTCATCGAGGTGCGAGGCCTTGATGCGCTCGATGGCTGGACCCGAGAACACAGCGTGTGTGCAATAGGCGTACACGCTCTTGGCGCCGCGCTCTTTCAGAACTTCGGCTGCTTTGACCAGCGTGCCGGCGGTGTCGATCATGTCGTCCATGATCACGCAGTTGC
>ERZ724505.252-NODE-252-length-37337-cov-8.089400_pt1 | contig 37337 bp, 62 predicted proteins | sample MGYA00376038_ERZ724505 | MGnify/ENA primary metagenome ERZ724505 (study PRJEB28724, sample SAMN07190884) | wastewater metagenome | isolation source: effluent of sewage treatment plant in Hong Hong | place: Hong Kong | collected 2016-03-17 ...
TTGCCTCAACCGCCTGTCCTTTCAAAACCTATGTCAATTTTATTTGTAAACTTCTCCCAATATGAAATCCTAACAATGCGATGTGAAAGGTGAAACATCCCGCCTCCCAGCATACATCTATACAGAATAGCGTAAAGTTGCCAAGATCAATCTCGGATAATGATTTGTACTTCGCCTTTTCCGCTAAATATTCTTCTTCATTCTTTTTATCGGTAAAAACCGTAATAGCATCTTGTGAAAGGTCATCCCTATGCCAATCGCTTGTTGCCTCCCATATTGGTTCGTATTCAAATGTTGATGCTCTCATTTTCCATCAATTAGAACAAGTAATGCAAATACGCCACAGATGAGTATTCCTCCGATTATCTTAAATAGTACATTCATATTTCTTCCTCCCAACTAAACTCAGCAGCACAATTCTGACAACCACTATCACCCTTTGAAATACCTCCCTCACCACATGAAGGACAAGAATAAAAGACATCCCATGCGTCTAGTGCAATATATGAATCGCTTTCTTTAACAATAATGGGTTCGCCTTCAGTTTTCATAGTATAAAAAATACAATAAGACTAATAATGTATACAAGAGCTAAACCAAGTAAAAAATTTATAAGCTTCTCTATACACTCGGCTGTATGTATATCGTGGTAATCATCCTCTATAAAAGTTAGATCGTCTTGTGTTATTTTATATTTACTCATCAAAGCTATTGAAACTCCTAACTCCTTGTGATATATGCTCGTAGTGCTTATCAAGTCGCTGTTGGACGTTACCCTTAGTAGTACCATACATCTGCGCTATCTTCTCAAGGGAATATCCACCATATACCCGTAAAAGCCACATACCCTTATCATCTTCTGCTAATTGTTCTATTGTTCGTCTGTTCATGTTTCTTTAATAATTTTACTAATATCGCTCACGTCAAGCCCAAGCCCCCAACACCATGCCTCATCAGCCTTATCAATTGTAGGTGGTACTCTAAGATAGTATTTCCTCTTCGTAGAGCTATCCTGAACATGGATATAGCGAGCCACTTTATCAGGGTCGTCCTTTAACTGAACTTCAACCAGATCAGCCTTGGTTCCCCTATCTATGACCTTTGAACCAATAGCTTTTATGAATCTCTCACCCATGCGCTCTTGAATGATCCTACGGACTTCTGTATTAGATTCTTTCATCCAATCTTTCTTCGTGAGCTTTTCAGGAGTTTTAATGATCTTTTCAGTTACTGCTACCCCGTTATACCAGTACTGACCATATCCGTCAGCCCACTCGATAGCAAACTCTGATTCATTGTGCATTTGATTTTTCTCATTACGCGTGATTCTTGTGGGCATATCAGAAACAATACACACCTTTTCAAATGTCAACATGCCATAGACCCCTGATTTCAAGAAAAATACAAATTTATTAAAGAGATCAAAGTCTATAACTCCTATTCGAGTGAAGAAGTCGTAGAATGAAACCCAGCCGTAATCCCATATGTTTCCATAGGATGACACGTAATGGTATTCGAGTTTCTGAGCCCAAACCTGATCCCAAACCTGAGCCCCAACCTGATCCCAAACCTGATCCCTAACCTGATCCCAAACCTGATCCCTAACCTGAGCCCCAACCTGATCCCCAACCTGAGCCCAAACCTGAGCCCAAACCTGAGCCTCAACCTGATCCCTAACCTGATCCCCAACCTGATCCCAAACCTGATCCCTAACCTGATCCCAAACCTGATCCCTAACCTGAGCCCCAACCTGATCCCCAACCTGAGCCCAAACCTGAGCCCAAACCTGAGCCTCAACCTGATCCCTAACCTGATCCCAAACCTGAGCCTCAACCTGATCCCTAACCTGAGCCTCAACCTGATCCCCACAACCGTCTGATTTCAACATGTTGGCTCCATATTGTATGCCTAACGGAGAGGATAGGAAGATTATCATAGGCTTCTTAAGACCGCTCAGCTTATAGAGCCAGTTAATATATCTTATGGCTGTTTTCCTGTTGGTTCGCAGTTTACAATCAAATAATCTATCCAGCCATTCTTGACGGACAGTTTCCATAAGGGCTTCTTGTTTTTTTGTCAGTTTCTCAAGTTTTTTCATAGAAGTTAATCAATGACTAATCGAGTCATATCGGCTGATAGATATTCCCTCTGACGGATAACAGCATACCTTCCTTTCATAAGTTCAATGGTGTCATGCTCTTCATGTACGATCTTTGCTCCGTCGTCAGCAATAATGTACATTTCATCACCCTTGGTCTTCACAGAACCGCCCTGTAATCGGTGCGCATGACCAGTGGATTCACCATAGACAAGTACATTATCCTTACTTGTCTTGAGGCCTGCTGGAATGTCTGTAACCTGTTTGATTAGGACGTCGCCCTGACGGTATATTTTCATAATTTATTTATATTTATAACTACTTTTATAGTAACTATTTGATATACGTTTGTCAACTATCTATAGTAATTTACTTCCTATCCCACAAACTTAATAACGCTGATATACCGCACAGAGATAGGGCGAATATGATTACTAAAACAAACTTTAGCGGTGTTAGTAAAGATTGAATCTTCATATTACTTTATGTGGTTTAGATAACTCCCGTTGTTGTAGGCCGACCATGCCGAGAAGTTTCCTCCTCGTCCCTTATAGAGTCCATAAGCAAAGTCTGTAGCCTTGTAACAATCATTGGCGTCCTCAAGTGTAATAGCACCACTATTGATATGAATATCGTTAATCTGCCAGAGGCCATGATCTCGTGTTCCGTTTTTATTCAATCCGCCAGTGCGTGAACAATTAAAGCTTTTATTATAGTTCCAAAAGTTCTCACTCTTGGCTAAAGCAACAGCTACCGTGTCATCCCAATCCTTGCTTTGAATATAAGCAATTATTTCTTCATCAGATATAGAAACCTCTGATGCCTCAACATCCCTCACCACATCGATTTTAAGAGCCTTTTTCTTTGGAGTGGGTGTAGGAGAGGGTGTTACGTTTTTAATGCCTGGCTCGGGGTTCTTTGGATCAATAACATGGTTCTTATCTAAGTTCTCTTGTACAGGTGATACAAACCTTTCTCTGATAAATCCTTTCCATTCAATAGGAAACTGTAAGATATATTTATCAGTAAAGTCCCGAGCTAAGGTTGTTAGTATGATCGTAAACATAATAACGGTAATGTACTTTAGGTTAAGCCAGTTAAGGAACCGTTGTTTTTTGTTTCGCTTAAGTTTTTTCATGTTAGTTTTCTTCTGTTGGGAATGGTATATCATCTTCAACTTCTAATTCTGATACTTTCTTATTGCACCAACCTTTTGGCTCTGTTGGTTCAGCATGTGAGTAGTATGGTCCGAATTTTCCCTCTCTTTTAAGGAAAGGTACACCATGCTTTTCACACATTGGTCCCACTTCTACACTTGGTCTAACAGTGCTTACTGTACCACCATCTACCTTTACAGTTTCTCTTTTAAGCGGTTGTTTTGTATTATCCATACTATCAGCGTCTTTTACATCATCGATAGCAAATAGGCCATTAAGTGCGTATTTACGGGCATATGAGCTCGTTGAACCTGATAATTGTGAAACTTGCATACCCTTTTGTTCATCAGCTTCTCGTGCAAATGCGGAACTACAGATAGATTCTTTCTCATTCTCAAGACATGCGGTTGCTTTTATATAATATCTATTTCCTATAAGTGCAATTTCATCATGTACTCTGATTATCTCACCTTCTAACAAAACCTTTTTGACAGCATCTAATATATCTTCTGCATTTCTATAATAGAAGTTACCATGCTGGTTATAGTGTGTCTTTGGTACATCTAGCTCTCGTTGAATAACTGAAAGTCTTTGTTTAAGTGTTAAATTTGTTTTTTCCATATTAGTATCTTTCCGCATAACTATATAACGAGTCCTCATAGCGGTCTGAGGTATCATCGAGCCATTCATTATCTAAATCACTTTCAGGCCCTATAAGTCCGTAACATTCAGGATCTTCACATGGTGTGTATTCTGTGTTCATATCATTTCTTTTGGACTGGTAAATTTAACTCGACTATCTCAATGGCCTGCTCTAACCCTTGCATGTAGGCGTATTGCTCATTTATTCTCTTTTCGTGTATATCTAATCTATGCATCTCTCTAACGTCTTCTTCGGCCTTATCAAGTCTTTCTTGCAAAAGCTCTAGTGCGTTCTCTATTCCTATTTTTCCTGTGATATCTAATGTCATACTGTTACTATACTATTTTAGTATACGTTTGTCAATTAGATAATTTCTATAGGACTATAGATTGAGGCTAATCTAGGTAATTGTATCGTTGAGCGAAGTGGTGTACTGTGTAAGATTTAAGGAGGGCGTTTATGGTTATCTTTATTGGTGAGCGTTCTACAGTCACACCATTATCTACTATGACATATTTGCTCACGGGCTGGCCGGAGAGAAAGGAGTGACCTGACTCGGTAGTTTTCCAAAACCCAGTGTGAGAATTTATAGCCAGCCCATGATATTGTAATTTCTGAAAATTATTATATTGGTTCTTCGTGAGTGGTGCATCTTGAAGTTTTACTTCTCTACCCTCTGCATAATCTTCAAAGTCTTTGAGTGTTTGAGCAAGGCCTTTATTCAGTGATTCTTTTCGAGCCGTTTCTAGTTTCTGCTCGTTGTATATTTTCTTACAGAGCACATAGGAAGCATCTATTTTTGCAAGTTCTTTGAGTTGTTCTAAAGTTACAAAGTATTTACTCATAGACTTTTTATGTGCTCTAAAAACTTCTTTTCCAACCTCTTTTGCTCTTTTATACAGTCGTTCCATCCCTCATTGTACTTATCAAATATACTATCTGTACTCTTCCAAACCCTTGCTGCTCTATAAGCAGACTTAACAAGACTAATAGTCTGCTCTTGAGCATATAGCTTCTGTTTGGCATCATCGACACTCTTAGACAACTCATCTAATGTCATCCCTTGCTCTGCTTTTGGTTCGGTTCTAAATATATTACACATGTTTTAGTAACTCTTCATACAAATTGGAAATATCCCCGCTGAGGGGGTAGTCGCAACATCGCGTCATGTGCTCAACAAGACTATTACACTTATCACACTCCCAGCACTCTTTGATTATGTGTTCTTCTGTTGTATTCATACTCTTTACTCTACACAACCAATACTATGAAATCAAATGGATATTTCTATAGGCTATCTCACATCCTCAAGTGCTTGATATATACTCTCCCAATCAACGATACGAGCACCCTTCTTAAACTTAGTGTCGTCTGTGATGTATGGTCGGCATTGCCTGTATATAGCGATTTTTAGTTCATCTACTGACTGGCAGTCTTTATACTTGTTAAGGTTATTTCCTATGTACATGGCGGTTATTCTATTAAACATGTTTTTCTCTATATCTCTCAACTGTTAATTTCTTATCCCAAAATATATCGACTATGAAGGCTTTGTTTATGATGTGTCCACTACTCAGTTCTATGAAATTGGTATCAGCAGACATTATCGAATTTTTCTCCCGACCAGTTACCTGATATTCTGCCTTATTACTCATAGTGAGCGTATATATCCTTAACTCTTCAGGAAGGTCTGTCACTTTCTCATAGCTTGGTAACTTTGTACTTGTTTGTATATCGTTGTTTGTCATTGTGTTTATCTATAACTTTTAATGCGTCACGCTTAACCCAATCCCTGAGTACCGCCACATAGTTCTCTCTCTTGTTCTTCTGAGGGTTTTGTTCATGCCAATTAAGGATATCATCCTGTTTGCTTTCAACGAACGATAGAGGTACTTGGTATTTGTCTGCTATTTCCTGCTTTTGTTCTTGTGAAATTTTTTCAATTTCTTGTTTATGATTTATGATTTTTGATTTATGATTTATGGTTAATGATTTAAGAGTAGTATGCATACTACTATCGATACCACTATCTATACTAGTATCTAAAACCTTGTTGAAATGCTCTAAAACGGTATTAGGTATAGAGGAGAGTTCTTTCTCATAAGTTGGGAGGTTTTTAGGACTGTTTTTGTATTGGTTGTGTTCTTCAAGGTTTGGAATAAATATCCAGCCGTCATGGAAGAAAGCCTTTTTAATACCTTGAAGTTCCTCTTTTGCCTTTTCGACTCTTCCCTCTGTCAGACCAGTTTCAAGGCAGATATATTGATCGAGGCATTCGAAGTAGTTGGTCATTCCAACATAGCTGCAAGAGAGGAGGTAAATGAATATATACCTTCCGTCCGAGGATAGTCTGTGGATATCTCTGTCACTCCAAAGTTTGGTTTTTATTGCTCTCGCTTTCATAATTCAAAATTAAATTTTTAACATCATTAAGCAATCCTTCGTATGCGTATATGAGCTGTTTTGCGGTTTCCTCCGTAAGCCTGTCCATAGAATTAGAGCGACCTAGTTGCGAATAGGTGTATGAGATGTGATTGATATCGTTGAGATAGCCCTTCAGCTTGAGTAGTTTTGTGTGTAGTTTAATATTCATAATTCAAAATTACAAGACTTTAATTACGAGTCGCTGGAATGAGCAACGACTCATAAACAAAACCTTGTTTCACCACCTCATTCATGGTTCCTCGGAGTCCTTTTAGAGGACATCTGGTATCAATATATACCTTCTGAAAAGAGTTGTCAAGTGTATTATTTCTCAGGAAAGGGATTGTCCTTCTCAAACCGTTGCGTGTTCTGAACTGCCCTAGTAGACAGAATCCTGTCCCACCTGTCATTCCAGTATATCGCCCTTCGTGAGAGCATCTCATCTCTGTTGATTGAAACCTGCCTAAAAGCCTTCTTATCGCCTCTGCGATACTTTTGCAAGGCCACCCGCATATCAGGGTGGATGTCCTCTTGGTGAAAGGAGTTGGAGAGGGTAATTCCGTTTTCTGCAAAGTCTGGATCTATGCCATGTTCCCTTGCATATCTTTGAGGGATATTATGATGTACTTCAAGTCTTCTTTGTTTCTCAGGTATATTAGGCCCACCATTACATTCTCTACTGTGTGGTAGTCCGAGTATACAGGCCTGACAAACATTATTGTCCCTATCTCGTATCCAACGTCTTTGGCTTGCTGTGAAGCACATGGCAAGGACATAGAGTCCAAAAGCCGCTTCTGATATGTGTTGAGTCAATTCGGGTATATGGCTATACTCGACCATTTCCAAAGCCTATTATGGCTGTGAGGAAACCTCTAACATTATCAAGTTGTCGAGGGTGTAGCTCTCCTTTACCGAGATAATATGCTGATAAACGTAATGAGTCCACAAGCAGTGGATCAATGAGCGGATTCTCAAGAATGTATTGTTCGACTGCCTCATGGGCAAAGTAATCATCAGGTAGAATCGCCTGAGCCAGTGGAGCTTGATAATCGGTTTCATCGCCCAAATCTCGATTTGAATAGAATCGTTCACTCATAAAACTATGTTGAACTTGTAATTATTTAGCTGACCATTTTGTAAAAATGTCCAAAGCACTGCTTAGAACGTATCCCCATATAGCGCCTTGTGTAATCGCATTAGGGACAAGATCGACTAATTGTGGTACGTTACCATTACTGAGTACCATAGAGAGCTGAGAAACGTACACAATGAGCATAGGTGCGGTAAAGCGCTTGAGATTACGTACCCACTTATTTTTATCTGTTTTCGTTAGGTTATATTGAGCCATAAAGTTCACCTCCTTACGGTAAAATACTGAACTGCTTCTTTAACCATTCATATAGTATCGCCATAAGCATCCCTCCAAGGGCTGCTACAAATGTCAGACGGGCAAATAATCCACCCCAAAGTTTTTCAAGTCCGGTGATTCTTTCCTCCTGTTTATCAATACGCATATTGCTTTCAGCAAGCCTTAGTGCATTTGCATCTCTCTCCTTTGCAAAATCTTCTCGTATACCAAGCCCTGTCTCTTTTATGAGGACCTTTAATTCAGTCATTGCAACAGTGATATTCTTGAACTCAACCTCTAGTGCGGTTATGCGTTCGCTATCTTTCCCCGACATTGCTTTATTATCTCTAAATTATGTAAATAAATTTTCTTATGTGAATCTTTCAATTTCGTTATCTCCTTGTCCTGATGCGCCAATTGTGCTTTACACTTCTTTGCATCCCTTAATACATCGACAACACTACCGCTCATGTTTCTGAACCGTTCTTCAATATTTGATAGTCTGCTCTCAACTTCGCTCAATAGTTCTTCTTTTTCTCCTAACATAGTTTTTAACTTCCCTAATCACGTTTAATAACTCATTAGACTTGTCTATAATCCATAACACTATCTTTTCAATGTCCATAACAAATGTAAGTTTCTACACTTCGTAGAATACCTACAGCCTGTTATGCACGCTTCCTGATCCAACCCATTACCCCTCTATAACTATGCTTCACAAACTTACATGGTGAGCCCACGGGGCCATAGTTTTGGTCAAAGCTGATAATGTTATATAAATCACCTTTGTCATAAATAGCTACATGTCCAGCCCAGCCGGTTACACCTGGATAAAATCCCCAAAAGACGAGATCTCCCTGTTGTGGTAATCCCGTAGGTGTATTGGCTATCTTAATAATTTTGCTGTTTGTACGGGCATTAAGATATGCTTGTTTAGCTGTACCTGCACGTGGGATAACATAGGGATCAACTCCCCATACTTCTTTAATGTATTGGCGCATGAGATCCATACATTGGAAAAGAGCTGAACCAGTACCAGGAAATTCTACATACCTATTTAGGTATTTGTTTACGAACTGTGAGTGTGTCATAGAATATAGATAACTTAAAACGTAAAAACCCCATTTGCGACGACGACATACTGTGCCGTCATGTCAGTAATCTGTACGTCATTTGTATCTAACTGCTTTTTGAATTGGATGTTTGTACCAGTTACGTATGCGGGTCCGTAGTTTATTATTGCGCCCGTTGACCCCCATGAGACCGCTTGATTGATACAGTTACCAAAGAACAACTCACTTGTCGACGCAGCGGTAACGGGTATAGGAATAATGAGATTCCCCGTCCATGATCCGTTGTTAGTGACAGAGGTCTTGAAGATGACAGTAATCATGTTCCCTATGATTGAGTACCTATATATCTTTGCCGTCTCTGCATATGTGCCAATAGTACCGGTCGACCCCTTAACTGTAGAAGAAGTATCGTTGAAGTAGATTGGATATCCCGCAGGTGTTGCCATATGACTATAGAACGGACTTGTTATCGAAGCATTTGCAATGGTGTAATCGGTATTAACCGCAATGGTAACCGTTGTATTTGTAGAGAATGAGCTACTAATGACGACTGCGTATTTTGCGGTTGTTTGTGTAAACTTCAGACGTGTACCTTTTGTAAATATCGCCGTTCTGTCAACACCGGATATAGTAAAGGTTGAGGGGGAAGCATAAACCCATGTATCTGAGGCCGTTATCCATCCGTCCCAGTCTTGCACAATTGTGGGATTGACAACGGTAACATTTGTGGCTGAACCACCGGTCATTTGTGATGTCCCAACAAGGGCGCTTGCAACAGTACCGCCAGTAATAGTGGGTGTACCAACTGTAGGAGTATTTATCACTGCAGTTGTTATCGTCCCGCCTGTTATAGTAGGTGTGCCAATAAGCTGTGGATTGCTCCATGTACCCGCCGTCATTGAAGGAGTACCAGCTATAACGTTATCAACCGTTCCTGACACCCTTTGTTGAAGCACGTTAGATGCGTTAATGCGTGCAGGAAAATCACCAGCCGCGAAGTTCTTTAATACGTTTGTTCCTGCCGTTGTGCCCACGGTGTCTTGAATAGCCTCTAGCGTGTCATTGACTGAAGTGTGTAAGCCAGCGTGATCCGGTGACGTTAGAAGAGATGTCCCGTTAGGGTCTGTAAACGTTGTCTTTGTTGAGGGGTACGCCATGTTGACTTATTTAATTTTAATGTTATACTATCGGTTATATGACCACTATCTTAACCGGTCTTGTTATCGTGTCGGTTGTAACTATTTTTGTTACCGCCGCCTATTTTTGTGCTGTGGCCCTCTATCATTCTATTAAAAAGAACCTAGAGTGATTGCCTCTGTAATATCCTTCCTAATAGGTCCTGTGCTGCTTGTATACTAGAACCTCCTGTTTGTCCTAAAAATGGTATTTGTAATCCACCTTTTCCTTGATTGGCTACAAGACCAGGTGATAATCTGTATGCCTTGCTTTGTAATGTGTTTACTTTTCTGACTTCAGGAGATACAGTATCTATGGCATCCTTTAGACCATTCCAATAAGCCACCTTAGCTGCTTGTTTTGGTGTGAGGTCTTCTCCTCTATCTAGTTTCTTAAACACAGAGTCCATCTCGCCAGCTATCTCTGACTTAAACGAATATACTTTTCCAGCATCTGTTCCTGCCTTAATCCTTCGTGCCTCAAGCTTCTTCATTTCCTTTATAAACGTTGATTCTTCTCCAAGGTAATCGACCTTGTCAGCCCACTTTTGTATAGAGCTCACGGTCGTATTTTCAGGTATACTCTTTTTAACGAGCGATGACTTGAGTTGGCTATCAAGCATGTCCATCTTCTGTGGCAGTTGTTTGAGCTGGCTAGATGCATTTCCAGTAAGACCAAGCTCTGACTGTGTCCTTACGAGATCATCAACATTACGGGCGTAGTATGGGTCTGCTTTGACCTTTGGTTTTGCAACTTTGGCTCTTAAATCGGAACCCGCTCTTTGTATAAAGTTCTCCTCAACAACTGGAGCTTTAGATGTAATTCCGCCTTCTGCAGCAGTTGTTCCCCGCATCTTTTTAGCAGCCCCAAGAATCGATAAAATATCAAGGGCAGTTGTTACCGGCTTTTCCTTAGCACGAGTAACAATTCTGTCTACCACATCACCACCCTTAAGCGGCTCACCAAGTAGCTGATTATACTCACCCACTACACCCTTGCCTGTCTGAAACAAAAGGTCAGATATGATACTTTGTGGCATGAGGGCGTTTGCTTGACCGTTCTTGAATTTTTCTGCACGTGATTGAGAATATTCTAGTCCAGCTCTTGGCATGTTTAATATGCCATTTAATATGTTCTTGGTGTCAGCACCAGCGTTTTCTAATAGACTCCTATCAGATCCCTTTGATTGTACGTTTTGTATACTATTGAGCAACTCTGGATTTATATCTTCTCCCCTAGCATAAGACTGAGCTGTAAGAGCCTTTCTACGAAGAGTTGCAGGGTCATCAAGGACTTTGGCTGTCTGCGGCGGGACAACTCCCAAAGCCTTTTGGAATATATTCGCACCCTTGATTTGTATTGTTGGTCGAGAACCTTGTAAGAGGGCTTGTTCCATTTCGGTAAGAGCCTTACCTCCTGTTTCAAATGTTGATTCAGCCATTTTAGATGCAGCGAAGTTGAGAGCATCCTCATAAGCCTTACCTTTCAGAGTACCCTTCTCACCGGCGTCTAAGACCTTAAGAAGATTTGTGGCTGCAGCCCCATACGATTCTTTTTTGGCTTTCGCTTTCTGTTCTTCCTCTGTACCCTTATCAAGTCCGGCCTTTTTAATTGCTTGCTGTTTCGCTATCTCTTGTTGTGCTGCTGCTAAGCCTAGTTCATCCGGAGTTTTTTGCGCTTCCTGAAGGGCTATCTGTTTTTGTTGAAGGTTTAGCTGATCGGCCTGTGACTCCGTATTAGCGGCCCCGACCTGTTGCTCAATAAACGCATCAATAGCCTCAGGGGGCTGGCCCATCTGAAGTGCCTTTATCTTGAACATTATGATTCGTGGATCATTTGGGTTTATCATGGTTTATATTGAAACAAGCCTTGTCCGTAACCTGTCTTTGTAATGTCTGCTAATTTTCCTGTTGGTTTGCGATATTCAACATCTAAATGGGGGCCAGTAACATTCCCCGTTTGGCCGCTCAATGCCGCAAGCTCTCCTCCTTTAACCTTCTGTCCTTGCTGTGCAACGATCTTTGCTAAATGCGAAAGTCTGATTGATTCTCCGGTATCGGTATTTCTTAATACAAGGGTGTTTCCATATCCGCTGTTGGTTTTGTTACCGATGTACCCTTTTCCTTTTGCACCCCCCTTAGCTTCCACAACCTCCCAATTTCCAGCTGGAGCTGTAACTGGTGTGTTTGATCCAACTCCGTAATCTACTCCGTAGTTTATTCCTCCGGAAAAGACATCGTACTTTGATCTCTGACCAAACCTTTGTGTAACCGGTATGTTCATACCAGGTACATTTAATATCTGACCAATAATTGATTCACCACCGTCTATTTGTGACATATCTCCTACCGCAGGAGCATCCCCCTCTCTTACTCTTTGTGCAAGTGACTGTGCCAAAACAAACGTCGCTGCTTCTTCTGGCGAATATCCCTGTCTCGCCGCAAGCGTCATAAATGCGTAGAGTTTTCTCGTATCCATGTTAAAAGCCGAAAGCAGACCACAAATCAGTAAGCGATGAACTGGCCTTTGCTTTCGATTGTGGAAGTGTCACTTCGTTAAACTGCCTTTCTGCTAATTTAGCCGCTCTTTCCTGTATATCATTTGCCCTCTTATCCTGTTCTTTCTGATAGTCAAACTGCTGTGCCTGCTGTGCTTGTGGTATAGCTGCTTGGCCTGCTCCTGTTAGTAGACCTGCAATAGAGTTAAGAACACCACGCTTTGCTGAGGTTTCTTGTGTCGTGAGACCAGCTATTTGATTCAAGAGGTCCCTGAGTGACCTTTCCCTCTCAAATCCTGTATCTTTAACAAGACCCGCATATTCACTCTCAATAGGATTAAGAGCATTAGCTAGGGTTTGATCTGCTAAACCACCTGATATTCCACGTCTTCCGAGTTCCCCCTGCGTTGCAATCGATTGTCTATTTATAGCGGAAGTTCCGCGACCGTTAATTTGTGCAATAAGGTTATCGTATCGAGCAACGAGGGGGTTCTTCTCGGCCTCGAGAGCTTGTCTTTGTCGTGCAAAGTCCGCTGTTATCTCAGGATATTGACCTGCTATTATCTCGGCACCAGGTCGTACTGCCTCCATCTGTTGTTGGCGAGCTTGAGAGAAAGGAACGGTCTCCATGAAGGCTTTTGTATCGCTTGATTTATTACGAGAGAAATCACCTCTTTGTACTCTTTCCCAAAAGTTACCGGCAACACCGGAACCAACAACACCCGATACGAGTGCGTCAGGGGCGTCTTGTCCATACTTTGCTCTATAGGCTAGGTTTGCTTGTTCACGAGTAAGCTCATTAGAGCCTGCAATACCAGCCGCTAGAAAGTCAGCCTTAGTAGGAGTTTTTGGGAAATACGTGGATAAATTCAATTCTCCTTGGGGAGTAATAATATCTGCCATATGGTCTTAATGGTATAGCTCACCAAGTTTTGGGTCAAGTTATCACACGATAGAAATTATGAGTCCATTCTGCACAATGAGGGTAAAAGTACCAGTGGTGTCTATTGTTCCTGTAGCACCGGCTGTACCTGATGCCTGATAGACACTAGGGTTTACCGTGCCTCCGGTGATTTGGGAAGTACCTATAAGAGATGTAATAGTGCCGCCTGTTATCTGTGGTGTTCCTATAACGGCATTAGCAAGAGTTCCTCCCGTAAGTTGAGAAGTTCCTATGAGGGCGGTTATAGTTCCACCTGTGACGGTAGGTGTTCCAATAACGGAGTTGTTTATGACGACAGTAGATAACGTTCCACCCGTAGCGTTTTGTGTGCCTATGGTGGGGGTGATGAGTCTTAAGTTCGTAGCTGTTCCCCCATCTGAGGTCTGTCCGTTTATTGTGGGTGTTCCGAGTACTGCGTTGTTTATCGTACCCAGTGAAAGCTCGTCGGCTAGTTTGTCAGATGTTACAGTTCTATCCTTAATGATAGCTTCTGTTACAGCACCACGACCATAGAGATAGTCTACCTCTGGTGCAGGAATCTTCTGTCTTCTCGTAGCAATGGGTGAGTCTTTTGGTTGTCCAAATTCGTTGAGATTATCCATTAGTTATCGACTGGATCAAAGTCAACACCATAGCCATAAAATGTCATACGACTATCTGAGGAGTTGTCAGTGACCCGAATGAATAACACATGACCTCGTGTACCAATCTTGAACCTGTATCTGACGGTACCTGACAAAGCATTACCGAGGTTTTCCCATCTAAGACTCTGTGGCTCAAACGTATCTGAGACGGCGTATTGAACAACCGCACCGCATCCAGGATTAAAGAATAGATCGATAGTCTTCCATTCTTTCTCTATATCTGGCATCCCTCCGTGGTGGAAGAAAATCATATCAACCGGTATTGGAGCCCCGTTATCAGAATAAACCCCGTCGGTAAGTTTGTAACACTGTCCTGTTGCATCACCCCATATAAGGGTTTGTTTTCCGTTTGTATCTTTATACGAGTGGTATGCAGTCGGGGCTGTTGGGAACCTCCAGTTAGTATACTCGTTCTTTTGGAAATCATACCGAAGTATTGAGTCGGGTATGGTTTGACCAACAAAGTCATCAGTAACGGTTCCTTGTGTAAAGAGGAATGCGTATCTATGGGCACCGCCAGCTGCTACAGGAAACATAGTACCAGCCATTGCAGACCCTGATTGGCTATAGAACTGCCTCTCAACGTTATTAGAGAGAAGCTGTGGCCTATCTCCACCGAATCCATACTCACCTAGTTGATTGATATAAAAACAGAAATCCTCGGCCTTTCCGAAGGCATAGGGAGATGACGGACCAAGATCAGTAGACATGTCTGATCGTTGGAAACCATCCCACTTATTCATAATACCGCTGTTTTTAGCTGCAAAGAGTCTGTCTGAGGTTTTGAAAAGCTTACTCAATTTACCAGCTCCTGGAATAGTGATGGATGATGAGTCGGACGTTCCTGATACATTCCAGTTTGTGGCATCATTAACGACTGAGTAGAAAAGGTCTGATGCTGTTCCAGCAACATATATTCTACCTTGATACTCACATACATCAACCCCAATAGGGGCAAGGGTTGTATTCGTAAATGAGGTTCCATTTGTGCTGTGACGGGTAGAACCTGCACCGTCTACAATGAGCATAGTGTCCCCTAAAACGTCATATCCTATATGAGCGCCACTTGTGATAGTTCCGTTTCCACATACTGTCCAATCCCCTGTTCCCTGAGTCGAGTAATAAAGCTTTGTACCCGATGCTCTATACGTAAAAAGTGTTGTTCCATCATTACGTGTCCATGAGAAAAGTGAGTTAACCTGTGAGTTATCGGGAGTGCCTAAATATGTTGCATTACCTACCCTTTTAGCCTTACCGCCGTAGGGTGTTGATTCAACATTGACTGCATGGATAAGTTGGCCGTCTTTAGCAGACAGCGGATTGGTGTAGGTATTAACACCGAATATAGAGTACATTGGTAATTTTGCCATAGTTACAGGTAGTCATATTCGTCCTCATTAACTGGCATGTCAAATATGATTGTTGATATACCGTCCTTCCCACGTGGGGTAATTTGCTTAACGAACTCTAGTTTAGCGGCCTCTGCTCGTTGGGAATATCTATCTGCCCTATCAGTCTTGTTATCAAGGTAATAGGCCTCTCCTAGACAATAATCCACAAATGACTTTGAGTATGACCTCATTGCGTACGGAAGCTCGTCGTCATCATTGACCATTTGAACACCCAACTTGTAGTACACAATGCTTGCAGTACCGGCGGTGTCACTTGGTTTCACACCAAATACGTTATCCCCATAGTTGTAATAATACGGGTGTGTAGAGGAGAAGTTGTCATTAGGGAGGAAGTTTGCTATATCAATATGACCTGCTTTCATATAGCTTGATCCGTCATACGTCACCCACAATCTCTTAATCTCTTTGAAGTCTTCAGTTGTGATAGTACCAAGTCCTGATGTACCAAAAGCCGCATTTGTTGACCCTAACGAATATGACTCGTCAACTTGTATCGCTGCATTGTTCATGGTTTCCGCCCATTCGTTAATCCATTCATCAACAGCATCATCCTTACTAAAGAATCCCGAGTCGAAGAGTTTATTCTTTACTCTCTGTCTAATCGAGGCTAGTTGGTAGGGTTGATATCCAGCTGGTGTAAACCATGCCGAATCAGCTGATGATGTGTCGGTTGCTGAGTTATACCACGCGGTCTTGTATGCGTATGTACCTACTCCTGTAGAGTCGGGGTATACGGTATCCATTGAGTCAGGTGTAATGCTGACTGTTCCGTTTGTGAGAGCTGTGGCGGTACCAGCAGTACCTACTGTGGATCGTTTAATAATGACTTTATCGAAGTTTATATCATATACAGGGGTGTCTGCTGCATGGCTAAATCTAACGGTTCCTGCAAGTACGAAAGCTGTTCCAGAGGGGGCTGCGGCACCAATAAGAGCTATTTCAGTCTGTTCTTCACCGGTTCTACCGATTTGGACGGCGTGGTTAGCAGAGAAAGCATTTATATTCTTAACGCCAATAGTTCCGGCACCAACCGTAATATTAGAAGATAGATAGCTATATTGAGCTGTTTCGTCAAGTTGATTGCGGACGCTTATATCTACAGCCATTATAGTACGACGGCTCCACGATTACGGGGAGAACTTATAAATGCTCTATTGTTTATGGGAGATGGTGAGCTGTTTCTGTCAGCACCACCATATGTCACGCCAATCTGATTATAGGTGAGGCCTGGTTCATTATAGGTATATCCCTGATCTGAAAGGGTGTTAGTTGCGAAGCTCGCTAAGGATTTTGGACTCGTAACGATTGCCTTGCTCATAGTTATTCATATACAACAGTGAAGTCTACTGTTCCGCCTACAACAACAGTCAGACCGTATCTCAAACGTGCACCTACTTCAATAGCGGTTGGGATTGATCCAACAGTATTAGGTAGATCGAACATGTGCGCTCCTGCTGAAGATCCTGCAGCTTGATCATAGAATGATGCAGTACCTGTTTTATTGGCGGGAACGATAACACGGTAGAGATTTCCGTTCGTTTGTTTGACATTGGTTGTACCGGCAGCGGTTCCTGTTATATGTGTCCAGATTCCACTATCGAAAGGTTGATTTGCCATACCTGAACTATATATTAGTCCTCTTTGGGGGTCAAGCTATCCTTGCCATGAATCTCCTCATCGAGCATCTTTAAGAACGGAATCCAGTGTGTTTTGAATACATGTTCAAGTGAGTAATTATCTAAGATAAACTTACGAGCCCTCTTTCCCATCTTAACTCTGTTAGCTTCTTGTACCTTACATAGACAATCAAAGATACTCTCAACGCTTGGTACACCGACGTACGATCCAACAGGTGAATATCTCTTGTAGGCGACTTTTATCTTGTATCCTGTTTCACCGTCAATGACAGCGTCACGAAGAGCTGTAAAGTCATTTACAATAGCTGGTACCCCACATCCTTGCGCCTCAAATGGTGGTACACCAAATCCCTCATACAGCGAGGGTTCGAGTAAGACATCAAAAGAGTTGTAAAGAATAGGCATTTGCTCTTTTTTGAGACCGAATCTCATAATGAAGTTTTCAGTCATAGCGACATGGTCTTGGATACCTAAGACCTTTGCATAATCCATAATGGGAAACCCAGCACGGGGGTCAGTGAGGTTTGTGTGAAAGTACATAAGCGCACGACCATTCTTCTTCTCAAGGAACATTTTGAAGGCATCCATAGCCTCCTGAAATGACTTTCTAGGGGGGTTTTGCTTGTTTTCGGCTACCATACCCACAACAAACACATCATCGGGTATTTGTTTCTTACACCACGTTTCAACTATCCTCCGACACTCAGACCTATCAATAGGCTGGAATATGTTTGTATCAACTGAGTGAGGTATGTAGGTGCTGTGTAGACCCTCCTTGCGGAGCTGCTCATGGCCGAACTTTGAATAGGTAACAATCCTATATGCTAACCGCAATCTATCAAGGACTGCTGGTGGGGTAGGTTCATGGTCAATGGGTACAATAGGTATCCACCTCTCGTACTGTTTGAGCTTTTCAGGATCGAGTACAAATATATCTTGAAGTGTCATAATGACATCTGCTTTGAAGCGTATGTTATGAAGTAAAAGTGCATCAGAACCCCACGGATCATCAATAGCTGGGAAAAGAGGTATCGTCTTCCATTCTATCTCTCCACCCTGTACACCGTAGTAGGCGACCACACCGATCTCGTGGCCCTCTTTCTTTATAAGGGGTACAAAATCAGCGGCTTGTGAGCCATAACCCGATGAGGTGAAGGGGGCATTACAGTTGAGGAGTATCTTTGTTTTTTTCATATGCTTTATCAGAATCTGATACCAACCAGTCTATATAATGAGTAACTTCAGGACTAAAATAAATGCGGTAGTTACCTTTTACCTTGTCAGCACCACCACCCCAGTGAATGACCTTTAAGGTAATATCTCTGTCTGGGTAGTTGTCCTCACCTTTAGGTATAACAACATCAAGCCCCCTCATCTCAGATCGTGCCCATTCACCAAAGCTTACTAAACCATTCCACGTGTAATTACCTCCTGGTACATCATAATCATCAAAACAGAGAACCCTATAATCTCCATAGTGGCACAGCACGTTAAGCATATCCTGCTCTCTATACTGTAAACGGTGGAAGTATTCTGTATGACAGAGTCTATTCCACTCATCGAGGAATCTCTTGCCGTTTTCGTTGTTTCTGATTGCTACAAGGCCGTTATTGTAATACTGGTTTGGTTGTACACCTTGGAAAGTAATCATACCGTATCGTGTTGGATCATACCGGTTCACATTAAGAACGGTTCCGATATCGTAATCCCCGTCTAGTATATGGTCAATTCGTCCAAGCATAATCTGATCGCAGTCCATTAAAAGTATGAGGTCGTAATCATTTATTATCTCCTTTCCAATAATAGGTGAGGCTCTATAGTAGAAGATAGGATCGTTGTAGGTTGCTACCTTCTCCTCATCCCACAAGAGGACTTCTATCTCAGGATGAAACTTCTTAACGGAGTTCTTGAACATCTCGTAAAGAGGTAGATTCTTTTTATCAGCTCTTGTTGCAATAGCGACTTTCATATTAGCACGTTTGTATTGGTAAATCCCCTGCGTCAGGGAAAACAAGATAATTTTTATCTATATCGAAGTATGTTCCATCAGGAAGGTCCATATGCATTTCCTCTTCCCACGCTATTCTCTCCTCCTCAGTAGGCTCTCTGCGATTAAGTTCTAATGGTTCATATTCTATTCTTTCACTCATGGTCGTACTGCATGGAATATAGAGGCATTTGATTTGTTCAACCACTCGGCCCTATATCCATAATCTCGTAACATGTTAGTAAGTTGTACTGGCTTTGTTTGTGTCCATGCATGCCACTCCCCCACTATCTCTTTAATACGAGGGGCACACTCTTCAAACTCCTTGCTTGAAAGTATCTGAAATTCCCATCCCTCTACATCAAGCTTCATGAAGTCGACTGTCTCTATTTTCTCCTTTTCCAAAAACGTCTTTATTGTGCAAGTCTGTACTACCTCATCATCGAGTCCCAGCTCGACCTTCGCACCCTCAACGGCAGGATGTAAAGAATGGGCCGTGACATTAGAGCTATGCGAGAGGACAGTCTCACCATCTACGTTAGAAAGGGCCATAGGGTACACATTTACCTTATCTTGTATACCATTGAGAGTAAGCATCTCTTTCATCATCTTAACGTGTTCTTTGGCGGGTTCGAGTGCGTAGACTTTACCAAATTGAGAGGCATAGTAGGAGAATAGTCCGACGTTTGCTCCGACGTCTAGGATAGTAAGGTCTTTTCTGTTGGAAAGGTAAGGATCATAGAGTCTATTCATGTATATCTCTTCTAGGATATCTGCGATATGTGCATCTTCTATTGGTTCTTGGAAGAAAATTCCGTTCATATTACAGGGACAGATTGTAATCTGCCCCCATAATAATACACCACAAACGGTTTGTCAATTGACAACTATACGTTTGGGGCTAGATCCTGACCACTGGCCTCATTGTTCCACGTTGGTCTGATTGTGACGGTAAAGGTATCAGCTGTACCGAGGGCTGCTGTACCATTAAATGTGTGGTTGGTTGTCCCTACAAGAGTAGAGCTGATTGTTCCACCATCTAAGGTTGTGACGACGAAGTTCTTGCTATGTGTGATTGACCTGACGTCTGACACAGATGCAATCTTTGTGCGAAGACCAAACGTTGCCGTTGATCCTGCTGTTCCTCCGACTGCCACACCGATTCTAGCTGATCCAAGACCAACTGATCCACCGGCTGCATGAACGTACGTTCCCGAGGTTACCTTCGAGAAAATCTTGGTACCGGCGAGTGCAAATGCTGGTGTTCCTGCGGCTACTGTACCTGACCCGACTGACTCAGTGATTGATACACCGAATTGATCGAGACCGTTAATGGTCCATGTTCCTCCAAGATCATTTGTACCGACAACACTGTATAAAAGATTACGTGGGTAATCAAGCATGGTGTTGATGAGCACAAGTGCTTTGGATTCTCCCTTAGTACCACCTGCTGCAGTTCCGACCCATGTTGCTGATGAGGTTGGGTTCGTGACGACGTATGTTTCATAACGATCCATCTCGTCTGGTGTCACTCTGTTCTTGTTAAAGCGTACTGAAGTTACTTCTGTTTTAATTCCTGACATGTTATATCACTTCCTTTCGATTGTCATAATTGTTAAATCCCTGTTGGTTAAACAGTATATCACTGGCTTTTGGCCCCCATGTCACGCTACTTCTTCGAGTGTTATGATTCTTTGTCCGCTGGCTAATCTTTTGAGTTTCTGTAAAATTCTTTGTCCCTGTAGTTCTGCAAGGTATTTACTACCGAAATACTTTTCGACACCCTTAATAGAACTCTTATTACTGTAGAGATACGTCACAGCGGCGTCTACACGTTCTTTTAGGCTTTCGATATAGGAGTCATGCTCCAACCGTCTCTTGGCCTCGTACTTTTGTATACTCCGTTCGACTGTATCTTTGTTTCTCTCAGGAGAAAACCCCGTAGGGTCCTCTACAAAGAAACGTTGATAGTCTTGTTTCTCTATCTCTGATAACTGTGCCATATATCTCTATGAAGGCTCAACCTGTGTTGAACACTCATAGTAGGCGTGTTTTTTAAGGACCTTGGTAAAACACGCCACAAAAACCATTACGCAGTCTTTTGCGTTAAACGTCCGTTTGCTCCAGGAGCAAGACACAAAAGGTTGGTAAACCAAGCCATAGCTGCCTCGTACAAGAGATTTCCTCTTGATCGGATTAAGCTACCGCCATCTGGATTCTCCATCCAAGACATGTCTCTTACCTGACAAACGATCCATGAGTCAAGGTTGATAATTTCAACCTCTCCATCTGGAACATCATAGTCCAAGAACACACCAACTCGACCGGCGCCTGCTGCAAATTCGAGGCCAGACCACCCACCAAGAAGTTCGGATTCATTCACTGTGCGTCGCATTGACGTGAGAATGTCACCATACTTTCTATAGAGCGTTTTGTTTACGAAGATTGCATAACGATCGGAAGAATCTGCATATTCCTTAGCTGCCAGATACACGCTTTCCATACGAGATAGAGTGAGCGCTTCTGCGACAGTCCCTGTCTGAGCTGTCCATCCTGGAGTTGTTCGAGCAACACCAGCATATGAACCAGACGTGGTTGCTTGAAGTGCGAGTCTAATACCCTGAATTTCAGAGGTACCAGCTCCTGCACCTGATCCATCAGCGAGGTAAATAGAGTCATTTGCTACAATTGCTGGGTCACCTGTCACAACAACTGTCGTTCCAGAAACCGAGGTCACCGTACCAAGATCTGCACCTGCGGTACCAATTGCTAGTACTTGACCAGCAGTTATGTACTTATTAGGAGCGATGTCACCATTTACAGATCCGTACCAATCCACTGAGCGGCCATCATCAAGGTTAGCATCAGGGTAGGTAAGTCCAATTGTTCCTGAACCTACTGATCCACCGACCTGACCGATAACACCGACACCGTCGGAATAGTATTGTCTGTTCACTGATTTAGCAAAATCAGACGCTAAGTTCTCCGCTTGTCGGATCAGTTCATTTTTGACTGCACCCTTAGTGGTTGATGTAGCGTCTAACACTAACTTAGAAATTTGAAAACTACCAGTAACGATTTTTACGTTTGTGCTTGCTTGCAAGACGTTCGAGGCTCCAGCGACTAAGCTAGATCCGTCATTTGCCAAGTTAACAACACCACCATTTCTAGAGGAACGGATAGGAGCGTAAAAGGTATCATTCATAAAGGTTACGCCTTGGTTTCTTTTCAACTGGTCTAAAAGAATAGTTTTCTTGTCGAAGTTGTCTTGAACGTAAGGCATAATGATCTTTTGAAGAACATTACTGACGTTTGATAGAAGTACTGCCATATTATTTTTTCACCACCTTTCGAGAATATGTTAATTATTAACTGTCTAAACCCTCATCGACTAAGTCATATATATTTGCCTTAGTTGGTTTAATAGGAGAAGGTTCACGATTTGAGAACGTACTATCCTGTGTTGAGAATGGTTGTGGTCGAGCGTTTTTCAACTGCTGGGCCTTCCAATCCTCAATCTGAGAATCGTACTTATCCTTGTATGCTTTCATCAGGTCTTTGTGTCCTGTCTCAGCCATATATTCAAGGACCTCTTCAAGAACAAACTTAGGTCTTCCATCCGATCCGTTGATTTCAGACTCATATCTGTGACCGTCCTCTATGAGCTTTTCAGCAAATCGCTGTTTGCTATAGTAGGACTCAAACTTCTGCTCCATCATCTTATCGAAGTCGGATTGAGTCAAAATACCAATTTTTCGTGCTTGCTCTTGAGCGATACGGATCTGCTCTTCTGAGAGATCACCCTCCTCCCTTACCGGTGGCTGTTGAGCTTGGATTCTCAGTTGTTCTAACTCTTCCTTTAAGGATTTAAGTTCATTCTGAGACTTGCCATACTCAGGCCATACCCGATCAAGTTTGGTATTGTATTTACCCTCGAGTTCCTCTACTTGTTGAGCTTTTGACACCATGCTTTCGACTTGTTCTTGCGTGTATTCCTTTTCCCCTATTTTGAACGTGCTGGGTAAATCGTTACCCTCATCGTCTGTTTTATCGAAAAAATCCGCCATATTATTCACCCCCTTTCCCTCGGTTCTAACTTCTAAAGACCGTAGGTATGTATATACAAAAAAAGCTATCCCGTAGGACAGCTCTAATGCTACTTGTATGGTAATGTGTGTTTATGTAGGGGTCAAGCTATTGTCCAATACCTCTCATTGACCTCCACGAGACAACTATATTGGCTGTTGTTCCTATATCTTTTATTGCGTATGACAATGCTATGCGAGAGCCAACCTCTGTATTTGAATAAGTTTGTGCACCTGTTGCACCAGCGCTTGTTATTACCTTATACGATGACGCTTGTGGTTCATTGTGTACTTGAGCAATGTTAGTATATCCCGATGGAGTACTTATAGTCCCTGTAGCAGCTGTATCCCAGTAACCATGAACAACGTGTATTGCATTTGCTGTCGTGGTTGTTATTGTAGGTGCATCTATACTTCCGCTTGCATTGTCGTCAGTATTTGCCGCATTTGTCGTGCTAGGTGCAACGTCGTATATTGCCGAGGCATTCGGGTTTTGCCAAACATGAGCAATAACTGACCATCTGCCCGATGCACCACCAGTAAAACTCAAGGATGTTGGATCACCGGTCTGAAATCTACGAGAGAAAATGGAGAGTGTATGACCGCCTGTCGGGTTTGGTTTATAGTCATTGATATCCTCAGTCCAAGGGGTAGCACCATTGTTATCTACAATAGTTGTCTGACCGTTGAAATGTACCGAGACTATAACGACATCACCGACTGATGCTGTTATGGTAACAGTTGCATTTGTGCCTGTTGTAGCACTGTTTGTGTGAGACCCTCTAAGTGTTGTAGCCATTATTCCTATGGTACGGCAATTCTATAAGCGAGGCTGTATGATACGGTACCTGACCCGCCCAATATATTATATGTAAGAGCAGATCCTGTTATTGAACCCCCTATAGGGTATGTTGGGTTCTTTGATATTCCTCCACCAGCAACAAAGTTCCCCCTAGTGACAACACCGTTTCCTGTAGTAACCAGGCCATATGACACTACAACGTCAGCGGTTCCGTTATGAAGCGAAACGTCAAGCGAATCAATAAGTATTGCTGAGCCGGCGCTTGGTGCAGCAACGAGGGTTCCTATAGTACCTGTTGTCGTTGTGCCGAAGGGCATTGTTTGTGTTGTTGGGTTTGGGTTGATCCTTACTGTGCCAGCATTGATAGTACCAGCTGTTATCGTGCCCGCGCTGACAGCTACGGTTCCCGCCGCTATTGTTCCAGCTGTTACAACAATCGAACCAGCGGTAATAGTACCGGCTGTCACGTTAATACTTCCCTGTTCTAGTTTTGTTATAGTACCAGCGCTAATAAATTGCTGGCCTTTTGTATCTACTAATAGGCTATATACTGTACCACCCGCATCAGTTCCGGCTATAAGTACGGGATTAGCCACGGCAGCTGCTCCACTGGCCGCCTTACCACCTACTGTGCCTGCGCTAACAGCTAGAGTACCAGCTCCTATTGTCCCGTTTGTGACGATAACCGTACCATTGGTTACAGCAACTGAACCAGCAGATAGATTTGATACTGTAGTGATGAGTCCGAGTGTTCCACCTTCCAGGCGAGTAATGGTTCCTGCCTGTAGTGTTCCTACAGTACCTAATGTTTGTTGCGTTCCACTCGTCACCACAACTGTTCCGGCTGTAACGGCAATAGATCCACCCTCAAGTCGTGTTATGGTTCCAGCCTTGAGAAGATCAAGCGTTCCACCTGTGGAATTAGCGGCGGCTGCGTTTACGTTTAGATATCCGTTTTCACCTACTGTAAGGGGTCGAGGTTCTGCTGTCCCGTATGTCGGACCCAATGTACCAGAGATACCAGCTATGGTATAAACCTGATTTCTGTCCTGCATTGTATCGAATGTTCCCGCTGTGCCTGGCATATTATTTCCTCTTTCTAAACTTCTTTTCTACTGAACTCATCGTGTATTTTGGTGCAAGGTTTCTCATCTTAGAGCCGATACTTGCTGGTCTACCCACAGGTAGCACTTGCTTCTCAGGTGTAATAGAAGGTTCTTCAGTCTTTGAGAGTAATATAATTCTTTTACCCATCTGACCGTCAACGGTCTTCATGACGTGAGCATCCAAACCCTTACTCCTAAAAAACTCAGCGAGTGAGTCCTCAAACTGATAGATACTGGTAAATGATGTATCCCCTGGACTGAAAAGGAAGTTGTATTCTAAAAACGCTAGTTCTTTCATGATTGTTCATTTGGTAACGAATCTATAATTTTGTTCCTCTGTATATCATCAGGGCTTATATCAATTCCTGCTTGAGCGGCTAACTGTGCTTGTCCTTCAGGCGGGAGATCTTTGAAGGAAATTGACTTGCTTGGTGCTTTGGCTTCTTCTTGTTTGTTCTGTGCTCCCACATCACGCATAACTTCTGCTACACCAACTTTTGTACTTTCTACCTGTTGCTGTTGTTGTGCGGGTCCTACGGCACCAGTATCCTTTAAGACCTCAGCAAGGGCTACTTTCATCTTCTGAATATCCTCATCGCTCATAGGTTGATCTGCTGGTTGCTCAAGTGCTTCTAGGAACTCTTGTGTTGAACCGAACTGGTATATCTCAAGCATCTTCTCTACTACTTGCTTCATGACTTCAGGAGAGACCATACCTTCTTTGGCAAGTCCCATAAAGAATGTAGCAATCTGTTGCATTGTCTGCTTCTTACCCTCCATGGTGAATCCAAGGCCTGATTCGATCTCAATATCAACTTCGAAGTCGTCCTTAATCACAATAGCGTCTTGTACTTGCTCCTCTTCACCTATTCTCTTGTATGCCTCATATCCCCTTTGTCCCACGATATCAAAGTAAGACGGCTCACCTTTATCAAGGAGCTTGACCGTCTGTGGTTTGATGAAGTACTTAGAGGCAAGGTCGATAAGTCGTTTGGTAATATTCTTAACAGTACCTTTAACCTGATCGGTTGCTATTTGTAGGTTTGCGTATTCCGTTGCTTTGAGTGACTCAATAGCGGTTCCTGACTTGACTCCCATAGGTAGTTGTCCAAGTGCTGATGTAGACGCTCCCTGCTCTTCGATAAACTTCTCCAGTACGGATATAAGGTTAAACATATACGCTGGAAGCGGTGCAAGATTCATTTGCTGTGGTGCGGTTACATCGTACTCAATGACCTGTCCTCCTGGAATGTTTGATACCTTGAAATTCTCTCCCTTACGCTTCATATACACACCAACACCCATTGTGTTAGCGTATCCCTCAACACGTGACACGATTGAGTCAAGTGTCTTGTTAGCGGGTATAAATCTCTCTATGAGTGGTACTTGGTACATAGAACCTGGCTCAAACCGTAAATCGACGATTGGATAGTCAGAAAGGTCTACATATCTATCAGACAGCGTTATACCACCGGCTGAGAATACTTGTCTAATAACTTGGTCCCCCATCTCTATACCACGTGCTGACTCCTTTAGGTCCTTGACCACGTTTTTCATATTAAACTCGGTGACGTATTCTTTAAGGTAGGTTTCCTTCTGTATGAGTGAGGCGGTGTGATCGGATGCGAATTTATTACCAAATCTAGTCTGCATGTAGGCCTCCTTAATCTCACTTGAAGCGTATTTATTATCAGGGCTTATCATAGCGGCCTGTTCAGGATCGAAGTATTTATTAGCCTTTATCTTTGCTATGAGTTCTTGCTTTGTAAACGTAACGAATGAGGAATCGGAAATGTTTTGTTTCTCTCCCTCAAGGTAGACGTCAAAAGCATCACATACATAGGTACATACTTTCTCCTCGATAGGATCGGGGTATATCTTCATGTATGAAATGCCGTGTTTAGCCGTTAAGATCATCATAAGCGTGAGTTGGTTGCTTATATCAAGGTTTTCAAACGTCTTTTCCACCCAGCTACCGATACGCTGTGCGGTGAGTTTAGACTCAAGGAGCGCTTGCTTATATGTTTCGGTATCAGGATATCCCCTGTATGAAACTCTCTCAGGGTAGATGACGGGGCGGTACTTTGGTCCTGCAAGGAGGTTGGCTATTCCCCTAATCTGTCTACTCGCTTTAGGGATAGCACGAAGTGGCCCACCGGATGAGTTCTTGTTTGAGAAGTCTACAATTTTACCAGTCTCCCTTGAGACAAAGCGGAAGTGGAAACCATCATCAAAGAAGTTGTTATCATACCATCTGCGCTCAAATGATTGACGCTTTCGTGATTCATTAGAAACAAGCTCGTCACATATTGAGCCCATTTTGCTTGAGGGGATTCTATCTGTACCGTTGGTATTAAGATTCTTGTGTGCCATTGATGCTCTCTAAAAACTGTTTATCGTCCATCTCCTCTATTGAGTAGAATGGTTCTTTCTTCTCTTTTATATCCTCCTCTGTGGTTTCAACTACGGGTGTGGTGTACTCGGTGTGGTTTTTGGCGATCACGGCTCGGATGAGTTCTTCTCGTTCTTTAGAGCGTGACTTTTCACTGAAGTATCTATCGACCAGTAGGGATAGCACGATGAATGCGAGTATATATTCCATGCCTATATAGTATGTTCTAACGGCGAGGGGGTCAAGTTATCTCGCTCGTGCTGCTATGGCTAGTTCTTCAGCAAGTGCTTTCTCAGCATTTACGGTACTATACCCAGCCTTCTTGAGATCAGCTATGCGTTTTACAAGAACATCGGCATATGAGGGTTGCTGTACTTGAGGAAACGCCTTACCCCCTTGTGGGAGCTCTACATAGTTCTTTGCGATATCCATAGCCTTTTTTAGTGAGGAGTATTGCTTCGTGCTTCTGACAAACTTACCTGCTTCGTCATAGATGTCAAGACTTGTGGGTAGCATGCTTGAGGAGCCTTTATACGAAGGGTGTATACCTGTAGCAAGATTCTTCTCTGCTTGTAGTATTTTACTCGCTCCACCAACGGGGCCGGTAATACCCGCTATAGCCATCATATTTGAAGGGTCTCGCATATCCTTTTCATCCCAATAGAGGGGGGAAGCGGGAAACGGACGTTTGGTTTGAGGGTCATATAGAAAAGCGTTAGAGACACCTTGTGCCAGTGATTTACCACCCGACATAATCATTTGAACGAGAGCGTTTCTATCCATAGTCTATATGGTATATCCTTAGTCTTAGCTGCTCAAGTTATCATCCCTTTTCATCACTATGTTATCAAGGTCGCTCATTACAACGAGGTCCCTCTGTTTCCAGTATTTCCTAAATGGGTTAGGTACATAGAAGTCCTCTGTGAAGAAGAATATCTTGTCGGGGTTTTGCAATACTTCAAACTCCCGCTCAATGATCCATATAACAATAGGTACCTCTCCATGTTCGTACGTTACTGTCCTACCAAGCCATTCAGCGTGTGGCTTTATAGTACGTATCATTTCCTTAACTGATTGGCCCATATGTCTATTGTTAACGCCCACGGTAATCTCATCGAGTTCTAGGTGGGGTTCTATTCGTTGAGACTCTGAGATACACTGACGGGCGGTTTCATCAAGTAAAAAGAAGGGACAGAGTGACGACTCCATGAGTGTCAGCACATCAAAGAGGGCATCTGTAAGCTGACGGGTTGTGAAATTAACTTGGTTTGCTTTTAGGGAGACATCTCCCTTTTTATATTTGCTTGTCATCGACATATTACCAATTTATCATTGAGTCCGATTGTTCCTCAGACGTGATTTTAAGGAAGTGTTGACGGACTGGTGATACCTCTTCGACTTCCTCAACTTTTAATGTATCTAATAACTCCCTGACTGCTAGTGCAAGGCTTGTAACGATATCATCGTGATACCCTTGTCTAGCCTCGTACTTTATGTAACCACTTGAATTCTTTGTATACGTAAACTTCTCAAGCTCTAGCCGTGTTTCAGGCATGTTGATGATCTTAATCATCCTCTGCTCAATAGCGATAGACAGCTTCTCAATCAACTCCGTCTTAACCGGTGCTGATATCCTCACGGGTGAAACTGGAACCCCCTGTCTAATAAGATCCTCAGCTATTGGATCACCAAGACCGGATGCGTCTAATACTACAAGAGCGTTGTTATATAGCTTTGATATGTTCTTGATGCGTGACCGTTGCGTTACCCAATCAAGCTCATTAAACCGCTTCTGGTAGACCTGCGCATTAGTCATACGATCAAAGACGCTTATGACTGTGTAGTCTGTTACACGGGCAAGGTCCACTCCCATAACGTATATATGGTTATCAAGTGGCTTCTGTGGCATTGCACACATAACCGGCATAAAGTCCCGAAACACATCTCCCTCATTACGGGGGAATATGCAGTCGTAAAACACGGTGAAATCAAAGTGCGTAATGGTTCGGCGTGCCTCTTCAATATATTCTTTTGTAAATCTACCTTCTGCTACAGCTTGTCTCCAATCTACCGTTAATGTGGTGTAAGTTGGGTCATCGAATGTATCGGAAAAGTGCTTAGAGGGGAAAGGGTTGCCCAACTGTACGATCTTTCCTCCGGTACCTCCGACCATTCTAAATATCTTTCCATACATCTCATCCGGTATGATTGCGGATTCATCAACCACTACAGTAGACGCACCAAATCCCATGAGTCCTTTGGCTTCTTGTGATACGGTTCGTGCGTCTGCTGTAAGGATTGCTACCTCACTCCCATTTTTCAACGTTATTCTCTGTTTGCTTCTCTCCCTCTTCAGTCGTGCAAGTGGCTCATCGACCTCTAAGAGTGACTTAATATCATCGTGGTCAAACAGGTGGTCTATGATATACCCCATGATAATCTCTGACTGCTTAATACTCGGGCTCACAATAAGTATCTTCTCTGGTCTATCAATAAGGCTGTGAATGATAGCCATACTCGTTACATCTGACTTACCAAACTGCGTTACCGTTTTTATTGCCACACGTCGATACTTAGGATCGTATATGTATTCAAATACTTTCTCCTGACTCGGTGATAACAGGAACGGTTCCCCCACTCTGTTCTTGTGGTAATGTTTCACCCAAAGTTTGTACTTCATCTTCGATAAGCTTTTTAACTTGTTGTATCTGATCGGCTTTACTATCTAACTCTACTGGTTGTTTCGGCATGCCATCCATTCGGTTCATAAGCTCTTTAATAGCTGAGATGTTGCCCTTGGCTGCAAGCTGTGATAACTTCTTGGCAATAACTATCTTCTTAGTAAGCTCTGGGTAAGTAGAGTCAGGTTCTTCAACAGTATCACGTAGGAGAGAGGCCCATGTCCAAGCTGGGGCTGTTGACCCTTTACCAGCTATGTTCTCGGGGTGTGATCCAAAGCCCTGTGTCTTACTCATAGAAATTATAATGATCTACTCTGATACCGTTTCTACAGTAACTTGTAAGTTTTGGTCTACGACAGTGACGAGGTCTTTAATTGAGGGGAGCATGTATTCTCCGACCATCAATACAACCTCTCCTGAGTTGTCTACTCTATGACCGGATTTTACCTTTACTTTGTCTGCGGTGAATGTAAGTTTCATAAAAAAAAGACGCCCTCTCAGGCGCCTCTAATGACGATATCAGTATGATACGTTATGTATTAGTCTGTGTCAATATACTTCTTGATGAATACGTCTACATCCTGTAGATCTTTCATCCTCTCCATTAAGATATCTTCCTCCCAATTCCACCACTGTATTTTCTCAAGCTTCTCTATCTGTTCTGGTGTGAATCGGTATCTCTTAACTACCTGTGGGTTTCCAACAACAACGGCGTATGCTGGCACGTCTTTAGCGATGACTGAGTATGCTCCTATGATTGCCCCATTTCCTACGTTAACTGGAGCTATGAAGTGGACGCCAGTACCCACCCATACATCGTGGCCGAATGTTATCTTGCTAGGAGCATTGAGGGGTTGTCCGTAGTTCGTTGTATAGACACATTTGTGATTGACAGCGGCGAGATGTTGTTGGGCCGCTTCTAAGAATGTGCAACCAGTCGCTATTGAGAAGTAGTTTCCATGAGTAACATAGTCTGGTAGGTCAGTGAATATGAGGTTGGGTATGTTCACAGCTTCTTATAAATTCCCAAATGGCTGTTTGGGTATTCATTAACAACTCTCCATCCGCCCTCTGCTAAAACCTCGTTATACCACCAGCCGTATATATACCCTCCGAGGTGTGGTTCAGGTAACACATCATGTAAGGCTAAATATCCACCCTTAACGATTTTGTCCTTTAAGGCTGAGTATCCGTTCTTCATTGAGACGATCATATCCATATCCATAAGCGCATAGTGTATATGAGCAATCTCATCGCATGAATGCTTGTTAACTTCCCCTTTTATAAGAATGACATTATCAAGGCCTGCTTCATCGAGGACTCCTCTTTGATAGTCGATGTGTATTTCGTTTGTTCCGTAAATCTCGGGTCGATACCAGTGATCCATACAACGGGCCTCGTCGCTTGATCCGTCTACTGCGAGGTGTTCGGGGTGTAAGTCCTGGAAGACATCCATACCATATACGGTACCCCTACCTTTCCAGAGTTTACCAAGTGCTTCAAGTTCTCCACCGTATGCAGACCCCATGATGACAGCCGTGAGCGGTCCTTCGAACTCGTCCATTATTTCCTGTTGGAGCTTGTAGCATATCTGTGCCGCGCCATTGTGCTTATTGAGCCACTTCAATTTAGTGAGTGGTTGTATGTTTTCATAGTCGCTATCCATTCTGGGTTAAATCTTCGTTTGCACTGTATACATTATATAACTCTCCCCATGTCTTTTGGTTCACAATATCGTCGTCGGGGAATATCTCAATCATGTTAACATTATCTCTGTTTATAAGCACCTTACGTCCGTCCTCTAGTTTAAGGTGTGTAAACTCATTATCCTTCACGCCAACTATATTAAAGAGGGTTCGTTTACTTCCGTCCTTGAAATGTAGGATCTGATGTGTTTTCATCTCTTAATGTTTATATAACAGGGAGTAGGTGTATCTATTGCTTTGTTTATAACACTGTGAAGTTCTGCTACAGTATCAGGCCAGTACCCATCTACGTTATCAAACATGCTTATAAACTTCCTGTCATCTGCAGCATCGTGTGAGAATCCGTCATGTTTGGTATAGTCATCGTTCCTCCCAGCACCGATGAGCTTCACGTTAAGACTTTCATGATTTATATACGTTCTTATGGTTTCTGCGGCTCTCCACAAAAGAAACGGAGTGATTGAATAGACGAATGGTATTTTACCCATAACAGCAAGTCCACAGGCGATATCAAGTGAGGCTTGTTCTGATGCCTCGGTATTAAAAACCCTTGTAGGGTATTTCTTTTTGAAGTCGTCGTAACGTGGGTATCCTAGGCCACAGAAGATCATAAAGATATTCTCGTTCTCTGCCATCTTCTCGTCCATAGTGTCAAAATAATCTTTCTTCATGGTGTAACATAATGCCCCTTCACTCCATCGTATTCAGCGGTATTTGACGTGAACCTCACATCAATATCAGGACAAAATAATAATAATCGTTCTCGTAGGTTTTTCCTGTCTATCTCTTCAAGGGCGGTATAGCCGTTTATATTCGCATATACCTTTAGGTTGTCTACATTGTTCTGCGTCTTAATGCGGAGTGCTTCCCATACTGAACCCTCACCACATTCACCGTCTGATATAACACAGTAGACAGTTTCATCAGGAGCCGCTAATGCTATACCAAGAGCGGCCCCTATGCCATGTCCCAAAGAACCAGTTGAGAAGTCAAGACCGCACGTATCACACCTATCCGGATGGGTGAGATGGTGTGCGTATATTTTCTCGGCATCCCCTAGCCCGTAATGTTCCATGACTACAGCTTGTGCAAGGAAGGCATGCCCACATGAAAGAACAAACTTTTCGTGTGGGAGTTTCCTCTGGTATATCTCGATAAGTATTGGCAGAATGGACAGACAACTGCCAATATGTGAAGAACCGTGCAAGCGGCTTATCTCAAGAACCCTATTACTGAGTTTTTCCAGTAGTTCGTTCATAGTCTTTGACCATGTCTTCTAATGTTTCTCGTATTTCTTTGGTTGGGAACCAGCCGAGCATTTTAAGTTTCGTAGGGTCTGACACCCATAGTGACGAATCGTATTTCCTCATGCTTGGTAGATCCTTAGTTTTAATCCTCTTTCCGGTTATCTCTTCAATTGCTTCTTTTACTTGTAGGTTGGTGAAGTATTCCCCACGTCCGATATTAAACACTTGGCCCTTATGATCGCTTGCGAAAAGACTTAAGGTAAGGAGTGCATCAACCACATCAACGACTGATATATAATCGTGTGTGGGTTCAGCAACAAAGTCCATTTTCTTTCCGTTAAAAGCGTATCGAATGAGTTTCGGGATGAGGTGATCTTCTTGCTCCCCTATACCTATCACAGAGAAGGGCCGTGCGGTGACAATAGGCTTGTCATATTCATGTGCAAAGTATCGACAGAGTCCCTCAGCTCCTGCTTTAGTAACTCCATAAAGAGTATCGGTATCGAGTACGTCTCGTTCGTGCATGACGGTTGTTTTCTTTCCATAGACTGAGGAGGTGCTTACATTAACAAAACCCTTATACTCTACATCCTTAGTAGCTTGTAGGAGCATGTAAGTCTTGACGATATTAGCCATGAAAATCTCGTCCTCTTCTTTGTGCGAGTGCATGTTCCCATAGGTAGCGAAGTGGAAAATATAGTGGGGTTTTAATTGGGTAAAGTATTCCTTGAGAGCTTCGGGGTCGGTAAGTAGTTCTCTTGGTACACCAGCTACCTTGTGACCGTCTACTATAAATCTATCCGCGAGGTGCTTTGCTATGAAGCCGCTGGATCCGGTGATGGCAATTGTGAGCTTATCCATTTTTTCTATATGCAACTTCTCCACACCTACCACATACTACTTCAAAGTCCTTGCTCAGTATGATGGTGGTTTCTTTATTCTTACTGAAGCCGGTAGTTTCTATTCTTCTCACCTCAATACCAATTGGAAGGAGTTTACAGAGGTTTTGAATAACGCCCCGTTCTTGACACGTCGGGCACTGGATGACGTTCTCTACTTTGGTTTGCGTTTTATCTCCAAGAAGCATATCTAGCTATAGTATACTTAACGATTTTATAATATCAAGTAATTCCTCTTTCGACCATTTCTTAATATCGTTTCTATGTTCATCAAGCCATACTACTCTCTCTTCTCCAATACGAGCTATAAGACCTATACGATATTCTCCTTGATTTCCGCTTTTCCAATGATTACAGTCATGGCACTGGCCCGCCAAATTGTCTAAGTTGTAGCGTAAACAGCCATAGCCTCCCATTCTCCAGTAGTGACCAGCTTCAAGCTTTCTGAACTTACCACATGATATACAGGGTAAGTCCTTATCCCTCTCTCGTACATAGGCGTTTACCTTACGTTGTACTATTTTTTTTAACTCCGAGAGTTTTGGTTCTTTCTTAATCTTAGCCTTTGCCTTTAGGCGTTCTATCCTCTGTTTGAGTCTGTCCTCCTTTGTTGGCTTAGGTATACCTATTTGCTTTTCCTCCATAGCAAGTAATGTTTGAAACTACAAAACTTGCGTTTCATATACTCAGCAAGTGAGCGTGATTCAGGTATAAGTTTTTTACAGTATGTACAAAAGCGTTTAACCATCATAATCAGACATTATTTAGATAAACATCAACGGTATTTTTAATCATTTTGTGCGCTAGTTTATATCGAGATCTCAGTATACTCTTGCCTTCTGCTGTTGTGTGTATATCCTTCGTATTGACAGCCTTACGAGCCATAATCTCTGCAAGTTGTATGGTTGCTTGTTCGATTGTCATTTCAGTAGCTCATCAACTTTCTTATTGAACTCATCTATGGCTTGGTTACGGTACATAAGCTCTGGATGGGGGCAATCACTGTGAAGTGTAAACCCATTCCTTTCCGAATCCCTCTTACACCTAGGACACCATCGCATATTCTCCATCCTCAACGACTTCACAATCTCTTCACGCTGGCGTTGGAGAGTTTGGCTGATAGCTTTCTTTACAAATTCATTCCATGTTGTATTCGAACCGATATTTTCCGTATCTGGCACATCTATGCTTGATTGTAGCTCTTTCCTTACTTCATGCTCAATAATAAAATCAGGTCTTTTAACATCAATACCCTTGTGTTTTAGTGCTAAAAGTATCCGATCTGTACTCTCCTTCAATATCTCCTCTGTTATGGTATGTGGTTTGTGTGTCATATTAGCAACGAAATAATAAATACCCCAATTACTAATAGAGAGCCGATCATTAAAACCTCGACTGTTTCCCTAATCTGGCGTGTAATAGCCTCTATCCTCTCAAGGTTATATATCAGATCGTTTATTTGCTCCTCCATAGTAGGTTTATTTTTCATATATTGCTAGTTCTGAGCGTATAGTGTTTAGCTCGTGTAATAAATCTTTTATACCAACCATATCGTCCTTTTCCTTATCTCCATATGCTGCGTCCCATAATCTATTAAATATCTCTATCTTTGCCTTGCGTTCTACATTCCTAGTTACACCGTATGATTTGTGATCGTCAGTAAAATGCTTACATCCATAATGGATTATGCCAGCATCGTTAGCATCACAGCCACACAATGGGGCATTACATTCTTTGCATTTCTTCCCCTCTGGTTCTGTTATGGTAGTCTTTCTCATTTCAGTAATTCGTCTAACTTCTTATTGAACTCATCTATAGCCTCATTTCTGCCGTCATTCTTGCCTTGTCTATAACTTTCCGCTTCTCTATCCATTTGATTATAAGATAGCCTCTGGGTTATGAGTGAATTCGGCATTCTCAACGACTTCACGAGCTCTTCACGCTCGGATTGTAACTTCCCTAGTCGCATGTATTTTTCTTTAGTAGTATGACCATCCCAGTGGTTTGCCTTCTCAAGACTATCTGGTGAGTCTTCTGTTTTGACAAGATGTTGAAAATACTTGAGATCGTCATTGTGTATATGCCATGTCGCTTGACTTTCAGGCGTATGCACACAGATTATAAATCTCCATTCAGGTTCCCAGTTTTCATCCTTGTGATCGTGTAGTGCCAAATGAGAAGGATAGAGCCTACTTAATAATGAGACGAGTTGATTCCGCTCCCAATACGCCTGATTCTTACTTTCTTCTATCTCTTCACGCTGGCGGTGGAGAGCTTGTTCAAGCATCTCTTCTGCCCAGTTGAGCACGTATTTTGCCTTTATACCAGAGAACTGGTCAAGATAAGCGTTATGTCCCAAAAATCGCTGTTCTTTGCAAAATGAATCCAAGAACTTATCTGCGTGTTCCTTCAATATCTCCTCTGTTATGGTATGTGGTTTAGGTGTCATAAGATTCTGTTATTCCCATAATGTAATGTCTGTCCCATAAACTCAAGGCTGTTCTCATGCTCAATAGTAGAGCAAGGGCATTTGGTTATATCTGGCTGGGGATTAAAGATTGTGCCCTCTTGAATCATTTCAACCTTCCCACCACATTGCCGACACTCCTCCCTATACTCGCTTCCATCGTGATGATTGTTTAATTTATCCCCTGCTTTTGCTTTATTCATGGTTGTTGGTGGTAATGTTAACTTCTATGATACTCTCTCTGCTTCATACGAAAGTATTCTCTATACTTATCAGGGCTCTTCCAATATCTTCTTCTCATTCTTTCGGAATCACATTTCCTACACCTACGTCTCAACCCATATTTCGTTTCAACTACTTTTGTATTCTCATTTGTAAACTCGTGCCCATTGATACAGTGCGTTTTTCTTATATTAACTACGGTTACTCCTCCACTTCGAAGAGTATTTTCCCATGGGGTTACGGCTTCTAGATGACCTGGGTTCACGCACACCTTGTTTTTACATAGATGGTCTATTACCAGACCTTCTGGTATGTGACCCTTATGCAATTCATAAGAAAATCTATGTGCATATGCCCTACCCACATATTCATTCCCTTGTCCTACGTAAAAAGCTCCATATTCCCCCCTCATCGCCCCAGTCCATACCCAGCAATCACCACTCTTGTCTACCCTGCTATTGAATCTGTCCCTTGTTTTCTCTGCAATCTTCATAACCCCTATTATATCCTTTTTTGTACTCTATTGTCAAGGTTGTGCGGATGAAGGCTTTTATTTCTGGTACTGTTGGCGTTATACCTATCATTCCATTTGGAAGATCATCATAGGCAATTCCAAAAAGATCTTCCAGTCCTTCTTCCCAATCCATCTCCCCTGTGCTGTTATTCTTTGTGGTCTTCATATAATTATTAG
>ERZ724505.253-NODE-253-length-37317-cov-5.283345_pt1 | contig 37317 bp, 52 predicted proteins | sample MGYA00376038_ERZ724505 | MGnify/ENA primary metagenome ERZ724505 (study PRJEB28724, sample SAMN07190884) | wastewater metagenome | isolation source: effluent of sewage treatment plant in Hong Hong | place: Hong Kong | collected 2016-03-17 ...
GCAGGTAAAACTACCTTGCGGCGAAATTTAAGAACTGTCAAGATCCTTGCTTCTCAACGTGTTATGGCGTCGCTCTATCGCGGGGAAGATGCGCCCCCGCCCCCCTCGGGGGAAAGGGACAAGGCGAAGGCGTGAAGGCCCTACGCACAGGCAAGACAAAGCGTTCCGTTAGAACCCCACGCCGTTGTCTTTATCGGCCTGCCTTTCGATTGCCGTCCGCACATTGCGGAACGTATGAGCAAAGGCCCGCAGCGCATAGGAAGGATTGGCAGGAAAGGCGCGCAGGAAATGGGGCGGGCAATAAATCGTCGTGCGTATCGGGCGGGCGTTAAACTTTTGCAGCGCGCGCGATTTTAATTCGATGATGGTCATGGCGGCGGCTTCCCTCCGGTTATCTTCAAGACCCACGCCGGAAAGGCAAGATTGACGCTGATATTCGGCGGGCCAACGTCGTTAATTATCCATGAGTTATATTTCCGCGCAAGGGCGTGAATGTCCCACCGTGGCGCGTTGCGCTTTGCCTTGGCAAGGGCCTCCTCGGACAGCAGCGGAATGACGTCGAACCCCTCGACCTTTTGCGGCGGCATGGGGACGGCAGCCGACACGCGCTTAAAGGCGGGGTTGTTCACCTCGCCGTCGACGAACGCTTCACCCACCCCCAAACCAGCCGAAGGCGAAGACCGCGCCGCTGGCGGCGGTGATGGTCTTGTCTCGGTGGAGTCTGGTCTGGTCTGGTCTTGTGGCGCAAGTCTTTCGATACCCTTTCCGAAGGCTTTCGATAGACTTTCAAATACGCTGTCTAAGCCTTTCCAATCCTTATCTTGGCACTCAATCTGCAATTTTTCCAATAAGTCCTTGAAGAATGGCGTCTTTTTGAGTTCTTCGGCCTGTTTCAGCATCATGCGGGCATGGTTGGCGTTCGTCGGGGGGTTGAAATGAATAAAATTTTCGACAAAGACGATCGCCTCGGCGTCGTCATAGCGCACCATTCCGGCCTTCCTGACCTCGCCCATGACCGCGTCGGCGTCGTCGAAGCCCAAATCGGCCCCGAGATAGGCCATAGGGAGCGTGTAGCAGCCGACCGCGTTCACATGGGGGCAGGTGAGCAGGTACAGGTAAAGCAGCCGCCCACGGGCGGATAGGCTCTTGAACTTGAGGGATCGCCACACTTTCGGCGAAACCTTGCAAAAATCGCGCATAAATTCGGACTCCTTGGGGGTTGGGGGTGATTCGGGCCTTATTTCTTCTTGTTTCTGGCCCTCGATTCGTGCCACTCGAACCATGCCTCGACGCGATCGATCATGCCGGCGGGCGGCAGGCCGTACTTGTCGGGGCTGAACCAGCGGGAAATCGTGACGAGGTCGCGCTCCATTGCGGACGCCAAGGCGCTGTTTTGGAACCCGAGCGCGGCGAGTCGGGCCTTCCAGCGGCCCACCTTTTCCATGTTCGAATCGGGGTTAGGGGTTTGGTTTTGCATTGCTTTTTCCCTTTTGGTTAGCGTTCTATATAAATTGTAACACGAAACCCCTGTAAAACACAAGAAAAATAATTGTTGACACGGCTTGCATGATTCGCTAATATAAGGATGCAAGCAACAAACGGGCCGATTCGCCCGAATCACTTAACCAAGGAGTCCGACAATGAAAACACCAGCAGCACAAGCCGCCGCCCTGATTCGCAAAGAACTGAAAGCGGCCTTTCCAAACGAACCTTTCCGCGTCCGGTCGCGTAACTTTTCTATGGGCGACGCCGTCGATATTTATATCGGCGCGTATGTTGGCCGAGGCACGTTCGATCAATTTAACCGCGAATTTACCGAGCCGACCGAGTCAATGGTCAAGGCCCGCGAAATTGTAGGCAAATATCAATATGGCCGCTTTGACGGGATGACCGACTCTTACGAATACACGAACAGCCGCAAGGACATTCCGCAAGCGAAGTACGTCCACGTCCACCCATTCAAACACGCATAGGAGTCCGATCGATGCCCGTCTTTTCCTTCGACTATCTCGACCGCCCCCCACAAACAAACGGAGTTCAGAAATGAATCAACTAGCAACCATCCAGCCGAGCGTCTACATAGAAACCGTCCGATCGGAAATGTCGACGAAGCATAGCGCGGTCTTACAATCCGCGCGCGACATTATCGAGAAGACAAAGACCATGCCGTCACGCATCGAAGACGGCGACGACGTCGAGGCCGGAAAAATGGCCGACCTGATAAAAGAGATTAACGGCGTTGCAAAAAATATCGAAGCGATCCGCGTCAAGGAAAAAGAACCTTATCTCGCTATGGGCCGCGCCGTGGACGGTTACTTCAAGTTACCGCTGGATGCCATGCAGAAAGCTAAAATCATGGCGCAGAAACCGCTCGACGACTTCGCCAAGCGCAAAGCCGAGGAAGCCCGCAGGCGGGCGCGCGAAGAAGCCGACCGTCAGCGCGCCGAAAGCATCCGTCTGGCCGAGGAAGCGGCCAAGCTGGAAAAAGCCAACCTGCCGCAGCAGGCCGCCGCTACGTTGACGGAGGCGGTAATCCACGAGGCACACGCCGACAAGGCGCAGCAGCAGGCAACCGCCAAGCCGTCGCAGGTCACACAGACACGCAGCGAAATGGGAAGCCTTTCTAGTCTTCGGACTCGTTGGATTGGCGAAATTGTCGATCGTGACAATCTCGACCTTGAGCAGCTTCGCCACCATATCCACAGCGAAGCCTTGCAGCGCGCCCTCAACAGCTTTGTAATGGCAGGCGGGCGCAATCTGCGCGGCGCTTCCATCTATGAGAAATCGGAAGTTGTGGTGCGCTAATGAAAAAATTATCCCCCGAAGAAGCCGTCGTGCTTTGGGAAAACGAACAGCGATATACGGATCGGGAATACTTGATGCGCGCCGTTCGGACTACAAGGCCGCAAGACATTGGAAAATATCCGCGCTGGAAATGCGTGTCCGATAACTTTGGCCTCGGCAGTACACACTCGAAGTTACTCTGTATTGAGTTCGGCTTTGACCCCGACGAAATAATGGACGGCCCGCATTGTGACTATTGCCGCGACCGTCAGGAGGCGCAGGACGCATGACAGACCGCGAAGCCATTCACGCCCTCGGCAATGAGCGCATGACAGATTCCCTGCTCTTAAATCTCTTGCTGCAATGGTACGAGAACACGAGCATCCACCCACCGACGGCGCTCCGTAATACCACGAAGACCGTCTTAACAATCGCAGAAAAGGAAGGCCGCCTATGACACCCGCAACCAAACGACACAAGAAAGAAAAACTCGCATTGCAGCAGCAAATCGAAAGCATGGAAAGAGATATTCGAAACTTGAAGTCGCGTTACGAAACAGCTTCCAGCGACATGAGTCGTCACGCCATGCAAAGCGATAAATACAAGACGGAACTCATGCACCTGAACGGGCAGCTAGGCCATATCCTCGCCGACGTTCCGAGATTGCCGCAGGAAGAACGTATGGCGATCAGAAAGCAAGCGAACATGGAAGCATTGCGCCACGGCCATGTAATGAGCGAGACTGTCGAGGCACTAAAGCAATCCGAAGAACTTCCACCACCACCAGCCGAGACGATGGAATCCTTGTCTTGCCGCCTTGGCCGTATTTATGGCCGAGTCGGCATCATGCGCGCCAATATCGGCAGAGCGTTGGAGGATTAAGAGATGGTCGGAATGGTCGAACCCCGCAGCTATCAGCATCTCGCCTCGCTCATGCCGGACGGCGACGAGGACGAAGTGCAAGGAACCAACGAAGTCGAAATGGTGTTAGATATTAACGACCCCGTATTGTATCTTTACCACGTCCGCGCGACGCTGGAAGAATACGGCGACGACGTCTTTGTCGTCCGCGACTTCCAGTTGCTCGGCGTGATGACGCATAAAGAGCGCGTCTTCACGAATCAGGAAACCCTCAAGAGGCTGGCCCCACGAATAAAAGCCGACCTTGACGGATTTTTCGACGGCGAACGGCAGGTGCAATACTTAACCTATGGCCGCCTCGGCAGCGGGGAGCGACGCTTCGACAGCAATAAGCGGCTTTACATGGAATGTAAGGCCGTACAGGATGAGGAACGACTATTGTCGATCGTCGAGAACCTACCGACGGCCAACGACAACATGACGCTATTCGAGAAGGAGGCTTTCCATGACCGCGCACAAGCATGATAACGACGACCTTTTCGCACGGATGCCGCTTTGGGAAAAGCTGGCACTCGCCGCAGGGTTTAATCTTGCCGTAGCGGTGGGGGTCATATGTTTGATCCTGCACTAGCAAGCGGCGACGTCGCGCTCGAATGTCACCCGACGGGTCACACGCGCTTCGACGTCAAAGGGAACATGCGGTCGCACCAAAGGCAAGTCGTCTATACGCGACGCTTTGCCGACGGCACGTTCGAGCAGTTCGTCCGGTGGATAACCGATCGAGAATGGCAAATATAAAACGAGGTTGCACATGCAAGAGATACCACTCGATCTTGTCGAAAGATCAGCCGTCAGCGCAATACGGCAGAAAATAAAAGCGCATGAACGCGAAGGATGCTTTTGCCCCGTATGCGAAGGCATCGTCAAAGTATATCGGCGCAAGCTAAACTCGACAATGGCGCGCCAGCTTATTACCACATACCGCCTGCAATACGATGCAAACGGAAACAGTCGAGGAGTCGAATGGGTTGACATTTTCACCATCTGCAAAGATACGGCGGTCGCTGGTGGCGACTTCGCAAAACTGGTCTATTGGGGCCTGATCGAACAAATGCCACATGAGGCAGGCGACGACGGAAAGAAAACTTCCGGCATGTGGCGCATCACGGACAAAGGAATAAGCTTCGTTCTTGGCCATCGTGGTGTTAAAAATGCCGTCTTCCTACTGAACGGCGAAGTCGTGGGCTGGGACGATAAGCCTGCCACTATCAAAACCGCCCTTGGCGAACACTTCGACTATAACGAACTCATGAGGGCAGCATGAATAATTATTGGTGGGGATACGTTCACACTTCGGGGACAATCCAAGCAAAGAGATACTTCGGTAAAGAGGACATTGCAGAGGCAAAAGCCAGTCCTTTTTGCGCGCGGGTATTCGGGCCTTTTCCAGCAATGGACAGGGACGACGCAATAGACACAATAAAACGAACAACGGAGTTGTCAGATGGAAAATCCTAAACCAGAATTGCCGGACTTCGAGGGCATGGACGAATACGTTCAAGCCGTCGTCACGCAAACCAACATGAAACCCGAGGACATTATCGCGCCGCAATGGGTCATGTATCTGCACAAAACCGCGATCGGGCCGCTTATCAGTTACACCAGCTTGCAGAACGGGCAGCCGATGACGATTGTCTTCGACGTCGAGTCAGCCAATGCCTACGCGACACGCTTCTTGCAGCTTCAAGCGGGAATGGTGAACTGATGAAGCCCGCAGAAAAACTAAAGCACATGGCGCAATCTTTGACCGCAAGCGCTGTCTTGTTTTCTTTGTCGTCGCTCGGCAACGTCCGCCTGCCCGACAAAGGCGTGGACTTCACATTCACAATGGGCGACCTAAAAACCTTATTCCTGAACCTCGCCTATCATGGCGGAATCTTCAAGGAAGTATGGGCCAATAAAGCGTTTTCGCAAGAAGAACGCGCAGCCGCCTACCAAAACCTTATGACGGCAATCGCCGAAGTCGAAGCGCTATTCGAGAAGCCGGAGGCCCGCAATGATATATCCGATTGAACTCGAAACCTTTGTCCGGCACGTCCGTAAAATTCTCGGCAACGGATTCACGGTCGAACTTTGCGTGACGCCGAACCGGAAATTCGGCATCATCATAGAGGCGCGCGTAGGCAGCAAATACTTTGAGACGTCGACGTACTTCCCGCTAAACATGAGTCCCGAGCAGTATTGCCTTTCCATCCTGCAAGCGTTCGAGCGCGCCAAGTATCGAGCCGAGGGCAAGGAACCGCCGCGCGAATACCAGACCGCGCCGATCGAGGAAATCCCGTTAGAAGAAATCATTCCAGCGGGGAACGCATGATGAGTCCGATCCGCGCGCTTCGACACATTAAACCGCCGACGCCAGTCATATATGAGTTTCCTTGTGCAGACGTCCACGTTCTAGGCACGTTTGGAAAAGGCGACGTCCTGACCGTGCAAAAGGTGGAGGACATGATAGCGCGCGACTTTAACGACCGCGTCTTCAAGGGGTACAAAGAAGTCCAAGGGGAATTTATTCGGGCTATGGTGACAAGCACCTATGACTCAATCTTGCGGGCGAACCTGATAAATCCGCCGAACCGCTTCACACGCTGGAACCGCGAACACCGCAAGCGCGCTCCGTCTCTTGTCATCGGGCGGGCATCGTGAATTATTTCTTGCATCTCGGCGACTGTTATCAGATATTGCCGACCCTCGACCTGTCAAAGTATGACCGGATCGTCTTCGCCTGCGATCCACCGTATGAAGTCCAAAGCGGCGGCAGCGATCGGGAGTATTTCAAATGCCTGCACAGCGACGGACTTTCCACAGGTTTTGACTTTTCTGTTTTTGATTTAGTGCCACAAGCGGGCGCAGTATTGACATTTTGCAGCAAGCCACAGCGACTCAAGTTAGAAACTTGGCTTGCAACACGATTCCATCGTGTCGAAGAATTGCGCTGGAACAAATTAAACAGCGCGCCTTGGTTTAATAAATGCTACCCGACAGACTTCGAGCCGTGGCTTCACGCATGGAAAGAAGGCTTCCACCCCGTCGGAGACTATGACGATTTGCGGACGCATATCTCGACAAAGGCAGGCGGAAAGTCTGGCCTAGGGCATCCGACCGTCAAGCCTTTACAGGTCATGCGTAAAGCCATGCGGCCCCTACGCGGAGTCGAACTCGTGATCGATCCATTTATGGGGACAGGGACGACGGGCGTCGTCTGTCAGGAAATGGGGATCGACTTTATCGGGATTGAGATTAACGAAATATACTTTGAAACAGCAAAGCAAAGACTCGAAAAAGGTGTTGACACGCTTTTCAAAATATGAAAGTATGACCATGCAAGCAACAACGAATCACAAGGAGTCCGATAATGAATAACGATTTACAAGAAACGCAAGACCCGACGCTGGCCGACGGTCTTTATTTTGGCATGGAAGACGACGTCTATCACGCCATCCCCCGCCTTTCCGCATCCGGCGTTAAGCGCCTTCTCGTGTCCGGCATGGACTTTTGGGCGTGGTCGTGGATGAACGACAACAAGCCGCAAATCGAAAGCGAAGCCCTGACCATCGGCAAGGCTTACCACAAACGAATTCTTGAAGGCCGCGAGGCGTTCGAGCAATCGTTCGCGCCCGCCTTCGTGCTGGACGAGTCCATCTCATACGTTGACACGATCGACGACATGAAAGCCATCCTTGAAGCGAACGGCATTAAGCTGATGAGCAAAGCAAAGAAGGCCGACTACATCGACGCCGTCAAGGAACTGCCAGAGAAATACTTTTTCAAAGACGAAATGCGCGCCGAATACGAGTCGCAATACCCGCACCACACATTCCTTTCGGCGAAGCTAATCGAGCAAATAAATATCTGTGCGGCCATGATCGAGAACCACCCGCAGCTTTCCAAAGCGATAACGGGCGGCTATCCCGAAGTCTCGGTCTTGTGGACGTGCAAAGAGACGGGCGTCAAGATGAAGGCGCGGATCGACTATTTGAAAGTCCTAGCCATGACCGACCTTAAAACCTTCACCAACAAATTTAACAAGACGATCGACAAGGCAATCTATTGGGCTATGGCGGGCGAGAAATATCACGTCCAGTCCGGCGTCTATTATGAAGCCTGCGACTATGCCCGCGAGTTCGCGCGCAAGGGTCTTGTGAACGGCATCGTCGATCCGACATTCGTCGAAGCGTTCGGCAATGCCAACCCCGACGAGACGAAGTTCCTTTTTATCTTCCAGCAAAAAGGGATTGCGCCCGTCACGCGCGGCAAGGTCATGCCTAAAATGTCGATCCACGACGTCGCCGTCGCGGCCATCACCGAAGCGAAGGAGTCCTTCAAGCGATATATGGCGACGTTCGGGACAGACCCTTGGCTTGACGTCACCGACATTTCCGAGTTTCAAGACTCGGAGTTCCCCGCCTTCATTACTGACCTTTAAGGAGTCCGAACATGACCGATAACGAAAACCTGTCCGGCGTGAACGCCACGCCGCAACAAATCCAGCCGCAGCAACGCGCCGTTGCAGCCCTGCCGAAGACGCCACTTGTCGGCGGCGGAAAGCTGAACCCCATCTATCCGCAGACGATCGACGAAGCCGTCCGCTACGCGCAGATGATTCTCGCGTCCGGCGTTTACCCCGACTCGATCAAGAAGAAACTCAACAAGGACGAGCAAGTCTCGACCGTCGTCGGGACAATCTTCAAAGGAATGGAGGTCGGCCTGCCGCCTATGGCCGCATTGTCCGGCATCATGGAAGTGAACGGGCGCTATTGCGTATGGGGCGACGCCGCTCTGGCGCTTGCCTTTCAATCCGGCTTGCTGGACGCCAACGTCGAGAAGTTCGAGGGCGAGTTCGGGAAGGACGACTTCGTCGCCGTCTGCATCTTGACCCGCAAAGGCAACCCCGTGCCAATCGAGCGTCGCTTCACATGGGCCGATGCGAAAGCCGCCAAGTTGACGGGCAAGACTGGCCCGTGGTTGACCTACCCCAAGCGCATGTTGCAGATGCGCGCCCGCTCATGGGCGTTGCGTGACGGATTCTCGGACGTGTTGCAGGGCCTCGGCATTGTCGAGGAAGTCAACGACATTCCGACCGACAAGAGCAAGGAACCCGTAAAGACGGACTTCCTAGACGCTGGCCCCGCTGCGCCGCAGCTTACCAATCAGACCCCGACGCCGATCGAGGAAGTCGAGGCAGCCCGTGAACGGGCCAAGGAGCAAGGCATCCATGTTGCCTATGCCGAACGGCCAGTCGAAGAAAAGACCCCTATCGACAAGGCGCTTGATGCGGTCGCGCAGGCCGACGGCGACGTCTTGCCTATGGGGAAATACCCAAAGACCGAAGCGCCAGTCCCACAGGATTGTAAGACCTGCGAGGGACACGGTGTTTCACCCGTCAACCCTGACGCCCCTTGCCCCGATTGTGACGGGCAGGGTATCATCCAACAGTAACAAGGAGTCCGACTATGCTACCAAATAAAACACCAATTCAAAATCTTGCGCGCGTATCGACGCAGCCGTCGCAACCGAACTTGATTCAAAATCTAGTTGCACCAAAGAAAACAAAGATCAACCTCAATACGAAATGCGTCAACGACCCCGAAGGCTTAAAGGTCATGGACGAACTGGTGACTCTTGTCGGCAACACGAACACAGCGGCCAGCCTTTTGAGCGTAAACTCAAATAATTTTTCCAGTTAGAAGACAGGGAAAAAAGCAGTTCGCAAATGCTACACCGACCTCGCCCGTTTTATTATCGCCGACATAAAGGCGAAGAACGCCCCGAAACTTGTGCTGCAACCCAAGCAGCACACCGCCGTCGTCACGTTGTCGAACGAACACCGCGACGACTTCCGAAAAGCCGTTGAGAGCGTGGGCGGACAGTACACGCTCTTGACTTATCCAACCGAAACGAAGGAGTAACCTAATGTCCATCACAGCAGAAAAACTTCTCGCCCGTCTTGTCTATGACGGCGGCCTGTATAATCAGGCTATCAGCGAGAATCCGCAAAGCGGCTTAACGGGTATGCTGAAAAGCAAATTCGACGCCACTTTCAAGGAAGCCGAGGCGCACGTCGCAGAGCGCGCCAAGAAAGCCGAGGCCGCCAATGAGTAAGACGGTCGCGTATAACTTCCTGCAAACCCTCGCCAGCCTTGGCGGCGGCGCGGTCGTCGAACGTCTCAACGACAAGATGAAAAATCTTGTCAAGTTGTGCGAACGCACACACCAGAGCGGCGAGATGATTCTCAAGATCAAGTTCAAGCCGTCGAAGAATGGCAACGTGATGAGCATTGTCTCAAATGTCCAAGTCAAGGAGCCAACGGGCGAACCGATCGAAGGCTTCCTGTTTGCTGACATTGACGGCAACCTGTCCAAGGATGACCCCGCCGACCTTTTCCGCAACGGCGAAGAAAAGCAAGGCAACGTCCAGCGCATCGGTATGGCAGCAGGCCAAGCAACGCGCGTCGACACTTCGACGGAAGTAAAGGACTAGACCATGTCGAAGCGGAAACAAAACGATGCAACCCGCAAGCGTATGCTGGCCGAACGCCGGACAGAGCAGCGTTCGCGGGTTGCGACTCAGCGGGTCGTTTACAGCCGGAGCAAGTACACTCTGGCAGGCCCTAACAAAAACACCAAAGAAGACAACCGATAGGAGTTAAAACTATGGACATTCAAGAAGTCAAAATCGAACCCGTCTTGTCGCCACGCGGCAAGGAAGGGGTTATCGCGCCGGAGGACTACAAGTTTTTCGACGCGCCCGAGTACGCGCACTATGGCACGGAGGTAAACTTCAACCGCCTCGAACAGTTCGCCAGCTATTGCCGTCAATTCGGATTGCCGGAGTCGCGCATCCTGCCGATGAACGAAACCTTCGCCGCCATGTTCCGCTATCACGACAAGGACAAGCCGAGCGATTGGGCCGACGACCACGTCGCAAAGTTCGCTTTGCGTTCCGACCCTGACTTCGCGCGCTGGAACCAGTTCGCGGGCAAGTTCATGGGCCAGAAAGAGTTCGCCGATTTTATGGCCGACTACGCCAAGGACTTTTACGCGATCGACAAGTCGGCGATTCTCGAAATCGCCAAGCGGATTAAAGTCGTCGACCAAAGCACGATGAACACCGACTACGTCAACGGCGGGCTGGACGTCTTGTTCAATTCGACCGAGCGCGCCACGTTCGGCGACGTGCCTATGCCCGACATCTTCGAGATTGCGCTTCCGATTTACCACGGCTTCGCGGCCTATGTGATTCCGTTGCGCGTCTTTTGGGCGAAACAGGACGGCAAAGTCCATCTTAAATATGAGTTTGTCCGCCTGCACTTGGTGACGGACAAGGCGTTCGCCGATGCCGCAAGTCTCGTGTCGCAGCAGACAGGGATCAAGGTATTCGGTTACGACGCCACCGAAACCAAGTAACAGAAGCGGGCGGCGCTTTCCCCCAAAGGGCCGCCCGTCTTTTCCACCCCAAAGGAGTCGACATGACACAGACAGAAAAATCGCCGGACGACGTAGCGCGCTGGCTTCACCCGACAAAGGGCTGGCGCAAAGGCGCGCCCACCACCATGCGAGTCGTCGCCGTCGTGAAGAAAGACGGCACACGCGAAGACGAACGCCCCAAGCCTAAGCGCCGCCGCCAGCGTCGCGGTATGTGGACAGGCGGCAATGGCCGCAAGGTTGGTTATCTATGAGCCGGAGCCATATCAACAAAGCGGCGAATGTTGTCGGGGTAATCGGCCTTGCCGCCACCATTACCTTGACGATCGCTTTTGTTTTGTTCGCAGCGTCCGGCGCGTCAAAGGAAATGCTTCTTGCGACGGCGATCGCCAACGTGATCGCGGTTGCTATGTTCCTTATGGGCGTTGCCGTTCATGTGTGGACGGACAAGTGACCGACTTTATTCACTTCACGCTTGAGTCGATTCCGATTAGCGGGAACAAAGCGTATCGCAACAGGTCGCAGTATGACCTCGGCGGGCGTGGACGTTTCAAAACGCGGGAACATCGGAACTGGATCGAGTTGGCTTCCGCCGAGATAATGATTCAGCGCGTGAAGTGGACGACGAAGAAAATCAGCGGGCCTTTTGCGATATGTGTCGCGTGGCCCTATAACGCACGACGCGACCTTGATAATTATTGGAAGCCTTTCCTCGACATGCTCAAGAGAATGGACGTTATCGAGGACGACAGAAAATGCGAATTACAGCTAGGAATTAAAAATCCCTGCCGTAAAGTAGACGTGGCAATGGTCGTCATCCGGCCAGTTGAAGACATTCTGCTATCGACAATGAAGATTTTCGATAGCTTCACGGAACACGGCGTGGGCCTCGCGCCGCGACCGCGTGGATCGGACTCCGCGCAGTCGTTAAAAAGGAAGTAGGGATGCTTGCAACCTCAACCCTATGGACAGGGGCATATTTTCAACACCAACAAGGAGTAAGACCATGACCGAAACCGAAGTAAAAACATTGGGCAACGTCGCCTATGACGCCTATTGCGAAACGTCGAACTGGAAATCTTTAGCGACAGGCGCAGACCTTCCGCAGTTCGCCGACGCGAAGGAAGAAATCAAAGCCGCATGGGAAGCAGCAGCCAAAGCCGTATTTGATGCGTTGACTCAAGATGAAGAAGACAAATCAGAAAACGATGGTAAAATAGCAGAGACGCACCAAGCCGACGCGCCAGCCGAACATAGCGCAGAAGCCGCTTAACGGACGGTCGGGAAAAGGCAAGGAGAGTTCGACCTTAAAGCACAGTTGCCTTGGCAGTTCGGAAAAGACGACAGATCGGCGGCCTTTATCGGGGCCGCCGTTTTTTCTTTGCCAGCCACAGCAGCGGCAGCCACATGACGGCCCCGTGAATCATCTCGCCGACCGTCCACGAATTAAACCATTTATTTTCTTGGATAAATTTCAGGCCGTATAATTTTATTACCCCATACACGATAGGCCCCTGCGCCATTCCGGCCAGAATGAGCCACAGGCACGTCTCGATCGGGCGGGTCACAGACCCACCAGCCCACACCGAAAGGCCCATCCCTGCGGCAATGGCGAGGCCCCAAAGCGACCCGCGCAGGGCCATGCGCCAGACCCCCCACCATTCAGAGTGAGTCGGATCGTCGCCTTTCATGGCACGAATATACCGCCCGAGCGCGAGGGTCGAACCTATAAACATACCGGCGAAGGCAAAAACGGCAGTTACCCATGATCCAGACAGCCACCATGACGCACCCCCATACGCAACGGCGTTGATGATTCGCAGACCTGCGACGTTCTTGTTATTCAGCAGCGCAGACTCAATTCCGCCGCCGCGAATAAACCAATTGAAAAATGCCCCGAGCAAAGCCAGCACGAGCGCAAGAAGCGGGACGCGCCGCTTTATCATGGAAGTTTCAAAATGGCTCGGCATAGCTTAATCGCGTCATATTGTTTGCGGATGAAAAGAGCGACGGCCTTCGGGTTGGCCGTGTCGATATTGGCGTCCGGCTGGCGGCATAGCGCCGCGTTCGGTATGTTACTTGGCTTCGTCGCGCAGGCCGCTAATGGTAGAGCGAATAATATCAGGAACAACGTCGTTTGGATTGTCCGGCGCGAGAGCGATTTTTTCCAGCGCCGCATCGTGTTGCATGAAAACATCGGACACCTTCTTTCCGGTCAAGGTTGCGTCGGCAATCTGCGCCGCCAGTTCGGCCCTATCGTGCGCGGCTTCGCAGGAAGTCACACCGTCACGGCGAATGAAAAACCCTGCGACTCCGAGCGCAGCGACAACCGCCAGCACGAGCCACAGGGTTTTCATGTTATTCGTTTTCTTTTTTGACGGCGTAAGCCTTCAAGCCTGCGCGGCTCAAGACATACGATGCGACCAGACCCGCGAAGATTGCGACTTGGTCTTCGGGAATGTGGAACGGCAGGACGCCCGCGCTATTGACGATCGTCACGATTCCGGTGATTGCAGTCGCCCAAAACTCGGACGTCTTCCAACCAGCTTTTTTTGCATCGGCCATGTTTTCCCCCTTTAGGATTCGATTGCCTGTTTGAAAAGGGGCGTTGCGTGTTCGACTTTGCCCGCCCCGTGAATTGTATTGTAATGCTTTTTCCACAGCTTCGCCATACCCAAAGCGTCGTCCGCGTCCGGCATCGGGTCGCTCGATCGCAGGTAATGAACGCGGCACATGGCCGCAGCATAGGCCAGATTCATGATAAGGTTTTCCGACTCGGTCAGACCCGCCACGCGCAGGCCCTTGACGACCTCGGCCAGCGGCTTGCGGTACGCAAGGAAGTTTTTCCAAATGTCCGTATAGGTTGCGAACTCCATTTGAAACACACCGAGCGCGGGGCCGTTAGGGACTTGCCGCAGGTATGTAAGACGGGACTCAACAAGGGCCGTCCCCGTCACAAGGTTGACCGCAGTTTTAAGGCCGCCAATCGGAAGTAGTGAAAGGGTTGGAGCGACGACAAGATTCTTGAACTGGCCGACGTTCAGCATGGCGTCACCGCAGCCGTCTATTTTCAAGCGTGTTGATGCGGTATTGCAATTCTTGTTTTGAGGATTCAATCTGAGCAATACGAACGGAGTGTTCGTGCATAGAGTCTTTAATCTCGGTCACAACGGCCTTGATATATTCGACGTCTTTTTTCATTTCTGCGTAGGCGACTTGGTCGGCGATAGAAGACTTCCCGTTGCTTACATTGATTCGATCCATGACGGCAACAGATGCGCTGCCGACAGCTACAATAAGGGAAAGCAAAAAAGCCGCTTGGCTCCACGATAACTTCGCGTCGCTCTTTGGTATGTCACTCATTACAGCCCCCGCTTACGAGTGGTTAATGAAAGCCTGCTGCGACTTTCCCCACCTATACCACAGGAAGGGTACGAACCGCAAGCTGTCAGCGACCACGGCGTCGACGCCGGAATGTGACAATATACTCGCTATTAGAAGCAAAATCCTCGATCAGCATACCAAAGCCACCTATTGGTCGCAAGAATATGCCCCACATAGTCATGCAGCACCTATAAGATTTAACAATTCTTTATGCGCTATTGGATCATACGCATCCGCTTGTGCTACAAAGTCTTCTCCAATGAATTGACATCCGTGCATCGGCTTTTGATCGTCAGGTATCGCATCGTCTTTAACTGACCATTGAAAATAGGAAAATGTCTGTCCATTTATATTTTCGACACTGATTAGTTTTCGTACAAAGCCTGTCATCCGAATATCTCCATGTACATTGCACCCAAGTGATATGTTCTGGCAAGTGCTGTATTACCGTTACCAATGAATGTTTGTGGCGAAAGAAAAACAGTATTTGTTGGAATGTTAGAATTAACAGAGCCAGAAACAACATCACCAGTATTCATGCGAGTGAGTTTATAGCCGATTGTCGAAGCGTTGGGCGGCGCATATAATTCATGTTTATACCAATCAACACCAGAAGTGTTTGCTGGAAAATTAGCGCCTAAATCCACTTTTGTACACGTTCCTGAACCATCATTGCAAAAAAACTGCATATTAGTGTCGCCAGTATCCCAACCAAAGCCTACAGCATCTAAAAGACTAGACGGGTTTTTGTTGGTTATGAAAGCGTTTGTTCCATACAATCCAACAAAGTTTCTTGAATTGGCTACGGGAGCGGCATCTGCGTTTCCTCCTTGAAATGTCCACGCGAATCCACCACGGTCAATATCATTTCCTGTCGTCGCAAATAAGCCGTTATGTCGGCCACCAGCTACAGCGTTAGCCGTCGCCGCAGAGACGTGAGCTAGGCGTGATTTTGTTTGAAAAAGATTAGCTGTTCCCAGAGCGACTGCGTTATTTGAACCTGTGAACCCAAGTGTAATTCCATTAGCAGCTACTGTTGTTAGTGCCGAGCCATAAGGAATCCATGTTCTTATAGTGCGATCACCTATGTATGGCTGAAATCTATAAGCGTCACCTGTATTGCTGTTCTGCCCAACCATCTCTCTCACGAGAGAACTTCTTTCTATGCGCGTAAGATGGTTTTGCATGGATGCTGGAATGTCGCAAATAACGTCTTTTGTACCTGCTCCGAAATCGACGACAGCGTTCGCGTTGCTGGATTCAAGTATGGTCACACGGACAAGCGTATTTGCGTCGCTCATATATCCGATGCCGACTTCCCATTCCAAGGTCGTGCGATTGCGGATGCAGTAATAGAACGTATTCGTCGAGCCTGTCCCAAACTTCGCCGAAAAGCGAACATAAAAAAGCAAATCGACAAGGGTGAAGTTTCCTGTCCCCGTCGACGCGCTTTGTTCAAAAACAATGTTCCCGACCAGAGACATGACCAGCCTTTAGATGCTGGTCGCGCGCGCGGCGAAGTCCTCTTTCGCTTTTGCAATCTGATCGTGAACGTCAGCAAGTTCGGCTTTCACAGCGACGACGTCATTCGTCACTTGTTCCTTGGTCAGTTCGAGGCCCTTAATATCCTCTTGCAAAATCGCGGCTTCCTCGCGCAGCTTTTCGACCTCTGCTTTTGCAGCAGCCAAGGCTTTTTCGGCAGCGTCAGCGGCGGCGACCTTCTCGTTCTCGATATTCTGGCGAGTAGTCAGCAGGTCGTTTTTGGCGCTTTCCACGTCCTTGACAACGGCGGTCAGATTCTCGCGCGCGGACTCGGTGGCTTTTTCCAATGCAGCGCGTTCACGCTCAAACCCGACGCAGGATTCCGCGACTTCGCTCATGCGCTCGAACGCTTTCAGGAAGCGGGAAACTTTACCCATCTCGGCGACGGCTTCAATCGCCGTCATCTTTTGTTTTTGCGGCTCTTGTTGCTCTTGCAGTTCTTCGGTCATGTCGCCCCCCTTATTTGCGAACGGTTAGGATGAAAGTCAAAGACGGCCCCGTGCCGGATGCGCGGGGTCGAATGTAAAGCGGATTTTCCATTACCTGCTCAAGGCGCGCCGCCGTGATGGTGTTCAGCGCGTTGCCCTGCGGGTCTGTCAGCGGTTGCCAATCGGCATTGTTCGGGTCTGTTTCGACGCGCGGGTCGTTAGACCCTTCCAAAATACCGTTGCCGGATGCGCCGAATGTTCCGAAGACGTGAATTGTCCGGTCGGAAAATTTAGGCATCTTCAAAGGCGCACCCGTGTCGCCCGATGCGAGGCCCGTCCACGAGAAGATACGGACATTCGAAAAGACGTCGCCAGTTACTAGAGGTTGGATAGCCATGTTTTTTACTCCTTATGGTGCAATTTCAGTTATAGTCATCGTTGCGGGGCCTTGTACACCGCCGAAGGTCGTACCGCCTAAACTGTTCACATACGCCGTTCCAGCGCCTTGCGACGGGCCATAACGGAATTTGAAGTCAGTCGAGGCCGTGCTACCAGCGGCAACATAGTGGACAAGGGTAATTCCCCCCGGAACGGTATTAGAAATCGGCCCGCCACATGCAGCCAAAGCGTTAGCGGTTGAGTCGCGGAATAATGCGCCAGCCCATCCGTTACCGCTATTCGATCCTAGAGGAATACAAACTTCGATTCGCAAAGTGCTGGAAGCGTTCTTCGGGACAATGGTCGCCGTAAGAAGTTGCTTGCCTTCCGTGTTCTGCGGGATCGTACCGTCAAGCGGCAAAATCGTAGTGCTACTATCCGCCGTGTTGGTCGATGCCGTGACAATCTGCAAGATACGGTTGGCCGTTTTGAACTCGGCAGCGTTTACCAGTTTTGAAGCCGTTCCGGCAATCAAGTCGGCAGCCGATCCGATAGCCGAAGATGCCAGCTTAACGTAGGTAATCGTCCCATCTGGCACGGTGACGGAAATCGACGACCAAGTGACGTTGTTTGTTCCGACCGCTCCGCCCGAATTGACGGTGCAAATGAAAATCGTGTCGGCGTTGGTCGACCCTTCCTCGACAATACGAACCTGTCCGACCAATTCGGCCCAAGTGTCCGCATCGGTGAGGCGAGTCAGAATGAAAGGAGTCCCTGCCGTGCCGACTTGCGTCACGCCATAGACACCGTTTTGCAGCGCCGAGGCTTGGTCTTTGACAAGCAGGTATTCGCCAGCGGCCAGCGTGACGCCATCCTGCGCGGCCAGCGCGCCGTTCGCGTTACCCGTCAGCGTTGCGCCGACGCCGCTCGTGCCGTTCGCATAGGTGCAAGCGGGCAAGGTCGTGGTCGTCGCGGCTCGAACGGAAGGTCGCCACTTCATACCAGCGGCGGCAGCTTCGGCGGCCAGCTTCGACAAATTGGCGGACGTTGCCGAGGCGTCGGCTTCGGACGCTTTCGTCGTCGCCGTTGCGGCTGCGGTCGTCGCGGCAATCTGCGCGGCCAATGCCAAAGCGGGTTGTTCTTCAAGTTGTGCAAGCGTGAGCGTCGACTCTATCAAGTCGCCGTCAGCATCATAGGCAAGAACTTTGTTTGCGCGCGTGGCAGCATCCGAAGCCGTTGTCGTGTTTGTTTCGCCGTCAGGAATACGAAGCGAAAGAGATGCAACACGCAAAGACTCTTGCACGAGCATGGTCACGCGGTCGATCATTTCTTCTGTCTTGGCTTCGTCAAACGGCTGGCCGCGTGGAATTTCCAAAGGCTGAGTCGGCGGCGTCACGCGCTTGCTGTAAATAACAGTTGATGCAGCAGGGACAGGGGAAAGATTGACGTTGCCGCCCTCGCCGTCATTGATCGTTACCGTGTAACCGCTAACCTGTAAAACGCCATCATAATACAGCTTGAGGTCAGCGGCTTCGGCCAACTTAAACGTAAAAGCGTAATCGGCGGTGACGCCGTCCGAAATCTCGGTGAAGTCTGGCGTGATATTAGAGACTGTCATTTTATTTCCCCCGTTCGCAGCATACCACTAATCGCCCTTTTGGGAAGACTCGTAAGCGTCTTCCAAACGGTCAAAAAATGGCCGGATATAGGTTACGTTATTACCAAGCAGCAGGCGGCGCATCTTATGGACGTCGCTTGACGACAGGGATTCGTCCCCTGCCAGCGCCCCGACCGTACTCGCCATGTCCCCGAGGAAGCCAGCCGAAGGCCCGAGCAGGGCGTCGACCGCCGAGCGAGAGGCATAGCGGCTTGATTCGCTCAAACCAAGCAGGGAGCGCGGGCCTATGTTCATTTTGTCCGCCGTGTTGCCGACCTCAAAAAGCAGCGGGGCAATGCCCGATCGATCGAGTCCGTCGACAATCCAGTCGGCGGGATTGTCGGAAAGTTCGCGTCCCGTCTCGATCGACTTCAAATAATTAACCATCATCCCCATAGCGGCCAGATGCGCGAAGCCAGCAATCGCGGCTTTGTCACGGCGTTGAAGGCCAGCAATAAGCAGCTTGCTATGGCTTGCGGCGGCGAATGACTTAAATTGCGTCATCGTCTTGCCTATCTCGGTATTGAAAAACAGCGGGACGTCGCCCTGCCCGCGCTGGATAATTGTCCGGTCGACGTCTTTTCCAAGCGCCGCGCGGTATGCGCTAACCGCGTCGCCATCCGTCCACTTCTCGACGCCAGCAATGCGAACGCCGTCGCCTTCATATTGCCCGTAAATCGCGCGCGTCCCCTCATATTGTTTCCAAATCGCCTTGCGCGCCGTCTTGTCGAGGCCGAGAAAGTTCAGATATTCGTCTTCGCTCTTGGCAATCTTGCCTTTGACCGAGTCCTCGATCGCCGACAGGATGCGCGTCTGCGACATGCTGGACGCGATTTTCTGGCCGAGATTGTTCCAATAGACCATCCCCGTGACCTTGCCAAACTGGCGGCCCATGTTTTGCAAGAAGCGTTCGACCATTGTCCGTTGTGCGTAGGGGTTGCCGAGTTCAGCGTATGCCGAAAGATAAGACGCTTGCTCGTGTTCCATTGCGATACGCAGGAAGCGCGCATCTTTAACCTGTAACTTGACGCCTTTCAGGTTGGTAATCAGCGAAGGCAAAAATTCGCCGTAATAGCGTTCCATCCCATGCACAAAAACAGGCATTGCAATATCGGTCAGCGACGACATGACGACGCCGCCGAGCAGGCGCAGATAATTGAGTGTCCGCAAAGCCTGCGCGCCGCGCACAAAATAATTGTCGGGATCGTCCATGTTTTTGTTAAACGTCCCGAGCGCCAAATCCCAACCGCTGCGGAAGTCGCGCAAGTCGCGTTCGAGATAGGTGTTCAGGTTTTTCAGTTGCTTTTGACGTTCGGCATCGGTGAGTTTCGGGTCGGCCATGATGCGTTCGGCCAAACCGTTGTATTCGTCCTTGATAGGCTTCAAGGCTTCCTCGACGTCCAGCGTTCCAAACCGCGTCTTGACCTCGACCTGTCCGCCAGCGTTGCGCGCATAGGAGGAAATCAAATGCTCAATGTCGTTATTCAAAAAGCCCTCGATCGTTTTGTCGTCGATGCGGAACGTCCGGCCTTTCAGCGGGCCGCGCTCGGCCATCGTGATGAAATCCGGCAGGCGCTCGGCCCCGCGCCCCGTGATTTTATTCGTCACTTCGCGCACGACTTCCTCGACGTATTCGCTCATGTCGCCGTCAACGACCTTGTACTTGTCGCGCAATTTTTCACGGAAATGGACGTCGGCCCATTCCTTATTGCTTTGAAGTTCGGCGATCCGTTTTTCGTTTCGCTTAATTTGCGCTTCGGCTTTTGCCTTGAGATATTTCCGAGTGCTGTAAAGTTCTGCCAGTTGCGGGTTGACCTTTTCTTTCAGGTCGCCGCGAACTTGATCGGCAATTTCTTTTGACAGCTTTTGCCGTTCCTTCGCAGCTTTTAAGTTGGAGCGCGCCCCTTTGCGCTCGGCCTTGGCGGCGTCAAGAATATCGCGGTAAAACTGGCGCGGATTTGATACGCCGAACTCGGACAATGTTTGTTTTGTATGTTCGAGGCGTTCGATAAGGTCGATCGTGGATAAGTCGTCGTCAAGATATGTCGGCGTGTCGCGGTTGAAATGCAAATCCAAAGCCTGTAACAGGTCGTCCGTGTCGGAGCCTTGGCGCAAATAGCCTTCCTCGATCGCAGCCCCGAGGGCTTCGTCCAGTTCCATGCCGCGCTTGCCCTTGTAGAAATGGCCGCTTGCTCGGTTATTGATAAAGCCGACGCGCGTTTTATTCGTGATTCCCATCGACGCCAAATCGCCGCCCGTGTCGCGCAGGCCGCCGCGCTTGTGCAGATAATCAACAAGAGACGCGGGCGTAATAGGTTTCTTTTGGTTGACGAATTGAACATCGGCAAGAATGGCTTGCAAATTATATTGCTCAATAATCGCTTTAACGTCCTCGGGCGCGACTTCGGGATCGGGATAATCGCGCAAAACTTCGGCATACCGTGAATTGGCAACAGCTTCGGGGTCGACGTCATGCAGCGTTCGGGATTCGATATATTGCTCGTCGCTTAAAGCAGCAAGGCGTTTTTGCGCTTCGGCCACGTCGACGTCTGCCATGCGCTCAATGTCCAATACATTGACGTTGCCGCCTTTAGTCTTCGAGTTATTGATGGAATCGCGCAGCTTGGCGTTGTCGACTTCGAGGCGTCCGATCATGCCGTCGAAGCGGTCAACCTTTCCCTTGTGGACTTGGTGGAAATCATTCACAGCAGCGCGGACGGCTGCGGTAATATGCGGGCGGATTGTGTCGCGCCAGTTCTTTTCTTCGCGGATAATCTTCTCGGTGTTGTAAATGCGATTGACAAAGGATTGCGCCGTCTCGGTCGACGTTGACGTCATCCATGCAGGAAAAGCGCCTGCCTGTTTACCGCGTTCGAGGATTTTATCATAGAAGCCCCGCGCATTGCGGGCGGCTTCGCGTATGCTCATGTCGGCGTGGTCGTCGCCTTCGCGCATGGCCTTGGTGACTTCGGTCTTGAACTGGTCGAACGTGAGAACGCCTTCCTCTTTACCAAGCGCACCCGTGACGCGCTTCCATCCGGTTGCGCCGTTGTCTTTCAAATACTCGCCATATTTTTTACGAATAAAGGCGATATGCCCCTCGGCATCCTGCAACGTCATCTTGACCATGCGCTCGACGGCTTGGTCTTGCGCGTAACCGTTGCGGATTTTGTTCATTAGCATGGAGTTTTCAAACAACCCTTGCGCGTGTTCGCGCATGAGTTTTGACGGGCTTTGCAGCAGGCGCAAAAGAGGCGTGAAATTCTTCGTCACCTTCTCGACGCCGAACGCTTTGACGAGCGACTCTTCCTCCATTGTCGTGACGATTCCGGTGAAGTCCGTCGCGGCGGCGCTCAAATCCGTGGGCGCGACGCCCGTCATCACGTCGTCCATGTTCTTTTGCATCGTCTCAAGGCTGGACACGTCGTTCAGGTCGTCGGCCAGTCGGTTGCCAAGCGAATCGATCGTCTGGCCCCGACGCTCCATTGCGGCGGCATAACGGCCTACACGGCCCCCAAAAAGATGCACGAGCGCCGTCCCGCCACCCACCAGCACAGGGCCAGCCACGGCCCCGCCTGCGATATTCAAAGCCGACTCCTTGGCGCTCCGGCCCGTCTGCGAGGCTTGCAGGCCCGCTTCCTGCAAAGCGATACCCTCCGCGCCAGCCACACCCGCCATTGCTGCCCCTGCGGCGGCTATGCGCGCGCCTTTTGCCACCTTCCCCATGTTGACCAGCTTCATACCCAAATTAACGCCCTTGGCGGCCTTTATGGCGGCTTGACTTTCAATAAGGATTGTCGGGTCAAGGATGCCAGCGGCCAGTTGAGCGACCACACCGGACGCACCCGATTCGGCCAGCGTCTCGGCGTCGCGTCTCTGGCGCTGCAAGGAAAAGTCGAAATCCTCGAAATCCTCGCGCGATTGCGGGTTACTGCGAATCAGCGCGTCCAGTTCGCTTTCAGAATAGCCGTGATCGACCGCCTGCTTAAACGGGTTGAAATCGGCGGGGAGTTCAGTCGGCGCTTTGTTGCGCGCATCGTCGCGCCCGAAGTATTCGTCGGCCTCGACTTGGTCAAAACCAGTTGCCAGCGCCGAGCCGATCGTGTTCTCGCGCCGGAAAGCTGCGCCCAATACCTTGCCAAAAGAAGGCGACTTTTCTTCGCCAAGCGGTTGAGGTTTAGCGGTAGGCGTCAGCGCGGTATCGGATTCAAATACAACGGTCATGCGCCAAACCCCGTTGCGTTCGGGTCGTTAGGCGTAGGCAACAGCGGGCGATCTTGGAACTGGACGCCCTTGTCTTTCAGAACCTTCTCGCGGCGTTGCGCTTGGAACGCTTCAAATGCTTTGCCCGCCTTGGCATCGGCGCGCTCTGCGGCTTTCTTGGCGTCAGCGGTCAGGCGCTTGCCGTCCGGCGTCTGGCTGTAATCGGGCGCGAAGACCAGCGCCTCGGCTTTGCCTGTCTTTGGATTCGTTCCGACGACTATATTCTGAACGCCGCTTTCCTCGCGGTAAATGTAATATTGCGGCTTGCCCTGCGCGTTCAGATTATCCGGCACGGGGACAAGATAGGCCGACTTCATAAATTCTTCGGTTTCACGCGCATACTTTCCGCGCCCGCGCGCATCCGCGCCGCTTGCGTTAGGCGACGCCTTGATGACGCCCATCTCGTGCAGGTCGGAAAGCAGTTGCTTTTCGATCCACTCGCCGCCAAAGAAAGAATTTCCCTGACTGTAATAGGATTCTGGCGCGTATTGCATCCAGCGTTCTTTCCCGCCCATGCCTATATTCGTAATGGCCCACGTTTTTTGAATCGCGGCGTTGGCGAGTTTCATAGCCGAGTCCGCAGACTGGCCTTGATCGACGTAATAATACTTCGACAGCGATTCCCATTGGCGCTTCATCTCGAACGGGACTTCGCTCGGGTCGTTGCGCGTGTATTGCGTGAAGTCGCCGGAGTCGAATTTAATCGCTGGCTTTGCGCCCGTCGTCTGCGACTGATAATCCTTGAGGCGCGCTTGATATTCCGGCGTCCCCGACGCATAGGCCGAGTTCTGCGCGGCCTTTACGGCCTCCGACAGAGGGACGCCTGCGCCCGACAGATCATTCATTTTCATGGCGTAAGAAAGCGTCTGGTCGTCAAACTGCGTCGCAGCGCGTGGGTTGCTCGTGACGATATTCGAGATAATCGCCGAAGACTTCGCTTGCTGGTCAGGCGAACCCGTCAAAATCTGCGACTGTAAATCGGTCTTGAGAGACGGCGGCACGACGCCGAAATCGCCAATCATGCCGACGGTGGCGCGCAGCTTTTGCCCTTCGTCCATGCCTTCGGTCGTCGGCAAGAATGTGGTCTTATAGTAATCGTCAAAAGCGTTGAGGTCTTTCTTGTCGGCGGGATTGATGGTCGCCTGACCTTTTTGCACGAGTTCCATTTTTTGACGTCCGGCGGCTTTGTCGTTCGCCTCTTTTTGGAATTTGCGTTGCGCGTTGACAATGGTAAAAAGCTGGCCGCCGTCAATCTCGCCTTTTTTGAATAATTCATGGGCTTCGTCTTCGACGTCGACGCCGTCAACGATTTTGCCTTTCAGCATATTGACGTTGCCGAGCGACGCACGGGCCTTTTCCTCGCGCACGTCGTTTTCTTTCTTTTCCTGCATACGCGAAAAAGTATTGTCCAGCGTGACAAGGTCGTCGGCTTCCAGCCACTTGTTGAACTTTTCGTCCTTGAGAAGCTTGGCCGCGTTCGCAGGGTCTTTTTCAGCCGCGCCCATGAGCAGCGACTTGACCGCGCCGCGCGCGTTGGTCTTCGCCAAGTGTTCCGCCTTGCTGGCCCCCGTAATGAAGGAACCAGCCAGCGCCGTGCTTTGCGCCTGCGCCAGATACTTGTCGAGGTTTGCCGGATCGCCGTCCAGCAACGCCATGCGGTTATTGAGTTGCGCGGAATCTTCGACGCGCTGCGCGAAGTTTTGCACTTGAGTCGCATGTTCCCACGCCTGCCCTTTAGCCTGATAATTCTCGCGCAGGTTGGCCCCGTACTTGTCAAACATAAACTTCGCTTCCTCGCTTGGAAGCGTGTCGCGGTATTTTTTCACGCGCTCATTTACGAGGACGTCGAACTCTTTGTGTTTGTCTTTCGGGTTGCCTTGGTTGCGCTTCGAGAATCCTTCCCACTCGGTATTCAATTCGTCTTGCAGCTTGAGTCCCGTGTCGTTTACGGCGGTGAAGTCGTCGGCCTGCTTTATCTTTGCGGCCTTTTCGAGGACGGCGTTCGCGGCGAACTGTCCGAGTTTGGAAATGCCTCGACCCATCTCCGCCGCTTGGTTAGGATCGGCGAAGATCGTCTGCGTCGGCTGGAATTGCCGATGGAACTCGGGAATGTTGCCCATTAGCTGAACACTCCTTGTTGGTAGCCCGTGTAAATGTTGCCGCCCGCCGTGCCTGCCGCGTTGAACAGGCCCGACATCATGGCGTTGCGGCCTTCCATACGCAGTACTTTGGCGTTATTACTGCCACGGCGCAGAATGTCGTTGACTTCTTCGTCGCCTTCCTTGGTCGTATTGTCCAAGACCATAAGCGGAGTCCCGTCAAGTGTCACACCGGAAGCGCCATACTGCGCTTGCTGCAAGGAACGCAGGCGCTCGACTTCCTTCGCTTTATTCTTGGCCTCGGCCTGCGCGTTTTCCATTTGAATACGCGCGTTTTCCTTGGCGGTTTTTTGCGCCTGAATACCGCCGAGGATGGAACCGATCGACTGGACAGCCGTCGCGGCTAAAAGCATGGTACTAAGTGCGGCCATTATTCGCCCCCTCCGGTTACGGGCCAGACAAGATGCGTGACGTTTTCCTCTGCCATGATAAAGCCCAATTCCGGCAGCTTCTTTTTGAGGAAGGGATTATTCGTCGTCGTAAACAGCGCCGAGTAATTCTTGGCGACGCAAAGGTCTTGCGCGGCCTTGACGACCATGTCGACGCCTGTCATACGATCGGCGCGCGGCAGGTCAGGATTGACGACCAGAAATTCCATGAGACAAAAGTCCGCGTCCGTAATGAATAGGAACGTGACGGCCAGCGGGACGCCGTTCACTTCGGCGACGAAGCCGTTCGAAGACAGATATTGCGGCGGGAGCGGCGTCCATTTCCAGCGTTCCCACCAAGCGCAAATCGTCTCATAATCGCGCATCATGTCGAAGGCGCGGAGCGTGAAGTTCTTCTCGGTTTGTTCTTCGGTCATGTCGCACCCCCTAACCGTCATTCGTCGTCAAGCGCGGCACAAAGGCCAACACGGTACATGGTAGCGGGACGCCCTGATAAAGATAGATATTTTTATCCGCTTCGTGGTCATCCTGACAGTCGACCATCATCGTCCCGCTATACAGCGGAGGCGGGCGTCCCATAAGGTCGGCGGTATTGTAAAACGGAACGCGCTCCATTTTGTAAAAGTTCGTCCCCAAATAGCAGCCGAGGCTATTGCTAAACTTGGCCCCCATGCGTGACACGCTCTTGTCCTTGGTCATGGCGGGGCCATTGTCGCCGCCAGCCTCAAGGTCTTGGGTAATGGCGAGGCCGTCATAGAACAGGCCAATATGGGCAACACTGACTTGCTGGTCGAGTGTAATCGATCCATTCTCGACCGTCCGGCGCGGATGCGTCCCGCCGTCGGTGCAGATGACCACTTCCTCGCCTTCCAAGTGCCACAGGCCGGAAATCTCACTAAAAGTCAGATACCAACCCGAAGTCGGCAGCGTTGCCGTGCTATTGAAATCGATCAAGATTTTGCACTTGACATGCGTCGTGTCGACATACTCGGTAATCTTGGCGCGGCCTTCCGTGCCATAGGCCCAAATCTCATTCCCGACGTCGCCCGCTTCAAAGAAAGCGACGTTCGAGGTGAAGACAATGTCCTCGCCCGTCGTCGCCGCTGGCGTGACCGTCGCGCCTGTCACCAAGCCCGAGGCCGTCAGCCCGCAATCCACATGGAAGACGCTTTTCTGCGCTTCGTATAAAGCCCAACCGAAGGCGCGGTCGTCTGCGTCTTTGTCTTCGGGATTTAAGAAATAATCCTCGCGGCGAGGTATGACGGGCTGGTCTTTGAAATACTCCATCATGTACGTTGTCACTCCGCCGATCGATCGCTCGGTGCAAACCCAATGCTGATCCGCGCCTGCGGCCTGCGAGATTGCCGTCGTCGAGATGAAAGACCCCTTCGTGTCATACTGGAACCAACCCTGCACGGCTTCGTCCTGTTTGTAATTGAGGCCAATCATGCGCCCATTGTTCAGGATTCCCCAAATAACGTCAGGCCGTCCAGTTTGCAGCGCAATTTCCAGCAAGCCGGATGCCGTGATATGGTCGGAAATCAGGTTGGAGTCCACGGCCTTGAAGCTGTCCGAAAGCGTATCGTATTGGAACGAGCGCAAGGTCAGGCCGCCGCGCTGCGTAAACATGACCACGTTGTCAAGGCGGATAGGCCGTTGTCGTTCGCAACCGAAATTCGTCGCAGGCGTGACGCGGATATTCGTCGGCGTGAGGGCGTTCTTGTCGTTGCCCTGAACCTTGAACGGCCCGCCAAACGTGCCGACGATGAGGTATTCTTGGCCGGACGTGAGCCATTGAATCGCGTTCGACTCTTCGCTGGCAAGCGTGTATTGCATACCGTCGGCAGCATTGACTCCCGTCGTCATATCGTCGTAGGCGCTTGTCTTCGAGAAGAAAAGCGTCTGCGTCTTCGTGGTCGTTCCGCCATAGACAAGACGGCTTTCAAACGACGTCACAGCAGCAGGCCAATCGTTTGTCAGCATCTTGGCAGCCGTGCCGCCAGAGGAATAAGCCGTGTAATTCCGCGAATCAATATCGACCGAGTACGAGTTCACGTTGATGACTGTCACCGTCCCCGTCTGGCCGTTTATCTCTGTCATGCCGACAACAGCGGCAAATTTTACTTTGTCGCCGTTCGAGTAACCATGCGCCGCAGACGTGACAACCGCGTTTGCGGCTTTCGTGATTCCCGTGATGGTAGTCGTCGAGGCGTAGGTGGCGAAGGGATCAGCCGTGCGCGCATACGTTCTAACCGTCCAGACGTCATGCGAAGTTCCTCTCTTGATTTTAACAGGCTCATGCGAATTGTGCGTGACGTACATCGTATCGTCTGTTTGCGAAAACTGAATCTCTTTCAATTCCGCATACGTCCAAGGCGTTTTCACTTCGACGATGCGCGCCACAGTACCGCCGGACACATAAGCGCCGAACGTGGTCGAATTGACTCCTTGCAGTTGGAACGTGTTCGCCGTCACGCCTGCGACCGTGTAAGGCCCGAAGACGTTCAGTTCGTCCATGCCGACGACGTTGTTAATATAGACGTGGTCGCCATTGTCAAAGCCGTGCGCGTTCAACGTGATGACGCAGGGGTTTGCCTGCGTTGCGCCCGTGATATTCTTTGGCGTTTCGGTGACGACGCCGCCGTCCTTGAAAATACGCATATAGCCGTTGGTAAATTCCAGCGCATAGGCTTGCAGGACGTTGAACTGGAATCGAATACAGCGCGCGGGTTGATTATTGCGCGTAATTGCCGAGAAGAAAGTCCCGCCTCGGAATGAGAGCGGGCCTTCCGTGCGGCAGAGCCAGTTCCGAATATACGATGCCGACTTGTAATAAATATCAATATCCGCGCGCGCCTTCATGGTCGGCGAGGTTTCGCCCCCCGACCAATTCGCGCCGACGGTCGTCACGCGGCCCATTATTCACCACCCAAATGCAGAGCGTCGCTACCGGATCGCCCGAGGCGTGAGCGCGCCCGATTCCACTTCGACACTTGACGGCGCACAGGCGGGCGTTGCTGGCCGTCCGTGCTTTGCGCTTCCTGAAACAAGGCGTCAAACTTGGCTTGCAAGCTATCGGCCAGCGCGCCGTTGCCCGTAATTTGATACGCGCCAGTCGCGGCGAGGCACAGCGACAGCGCATAGATGAACTTCGGGGACATGCGTTGTATGTCGGTGAAGTTGTAAACGTATTGCAGATAATAAGGCGCGGGGCTATCCGCAAGGATGCGGTTATTTTCCAGCGCGTAGACGTCAGACGTCCAATCGTCATTCTGGCCGAGAGTGTTCACGCGAATAAAATCGTCCGGCATGAGTGCCGACTGATAGGCCCACCCGTGCGTCGGCGTGGTCGAGGCTTGGCCGACGGTCGTCCGCTTCGATGCAAAGTTCCACGGATGCGCTTCAAGCGTCATCCGGCGACAAATGTCAAAAATCTGCGCGTAAACAATTTCCGCTTTTGCCTTCGGGTTGATAAGGCTGGCAATCGGATTGCCTTTTAAGTGAATTTGCGCGAGGTTACAGACCCCGACTTCGCTCGTAATCTGCGGCATAGCGCACCCCCTGTTTTACAGTTATAGGCGAGGCCGCTTTCACGGCCCCGCCCAAGTCGCAGCAGACGACTTCTAGTTGGATTGCGCGAAGTATGCCGTGACGCAAGCGTTACCTGCGCCCGTTCCGACGGTGTTACCCGTCAGGGCAATATCGTAGCTTTCCAATTTCGTTGTGGACGTATGGCCTGCATGTTCCCAAACTTTTTTCAGTTGGTTTGCAGCCGACACGTCTTTCATACCAAGGCCCTGTCCGGTGGCGCAGGTCAAGGCCGAAGCCAAGGTCTGACCGTCCATGAGGTTGTCCTTGTCGACGACAGTACCGCCAAACGCCAGAGGCTTGTAAAAGCCCAAATCGTAGTCCGTGCCGCCCGTGATCGCGTCGCACACAATATCGATATGCAGCGGAATCAGGTTGGCAGGAACCGAGCGAAACAGTCGGTAAACGGAACCGTCATCGTCGGCGGCAGCAATCGCAGCAATCGCGCGCATGGCAATAACGGTTGCGCCGTTAAATTTCAGACCATGCACGAGGTTGTTAGCGGCCACGTCCGAGTCGACGTATTTATCTTCAACAGCCATGTTTTTTACTCCTTAAAGGTTGCAGAAAGGCGGGGCGGCGGTTGCCGCCCCTACCAGAATTAGATTGTCGTGGTCAGCTTTTGGATGCGCTTGCCCTCGGTACGAACGGCGTCCATGATAACGTCGCAATAAACTTGCTGCGTGTTGTTCAGGTCGGGACGTTCTTGTACGCGGATCGACAAGTCCTTGGCGACACCAAGGCAGATTGCGCCTTCCGTCATAGCAACGCACGAGCGGGTCGTCGACGCTACCGACAGGATCGGGGACTTGACGGAGCCGCCGAATTTGACAATGTCAAATCCCATAGCCATCGTCAGTTGACCCTTTTCGACCGCAAATTGTCGGGTGAAATCGCCCGAAACCAATTCGCTTTCGCCCATGAGCGAGGTGTTTTCCTTGCCCGAGATGAGCAAGACCTTTTTCATGTCCATGTCGTTGCCGACTTCGCCGTCGATGAAGTTTTGCTCAAGTTCGAGCATCTTCTCGTAGGTCAGGCCAGCGGTTGCGTTGACGGTCAGACCGCCATCGTTTGCGAACGTGACGGTCGTCGAGAAGTCTTCACCCGTGCGAACGTCCGCGAAAGCGGCTTGCACGGCGAGACGGTCTTTCAGACGCATGATCGCTGACACGACCGCCGTGTGGTAATCCTTCGTCGGGTCGACGATGACACCAGCTTCCAAGTCTTTGACGTCGATCGGCAACGCGATTGCGAAGCGGCGAGGTTTCAGCTTGCGGCGGTTGTGAGTAATGTCGCTGAAAATCGTAGGCGCGTTACGGCCCAAGACTTCATGCGCTTCGACGTCTTCGATGCCGTCGTAAGCGAAATCGTTCAGCGAGATAGGCTTGTATTTGATATACGGCTGCAAGCGGTGTTTGGTTTGTTGCGCGGCAACGTGAACCATATCCGAGAACTCGCGTCCGTATCGGTTATTGATTGAATCGACCATGTCGGCCCCCCAAGTAAAAAGTTGTTTTGTTGAGGCCACAAAAAAGCGGCCCCTGTCCAAGGCCGCTACCCGCTGATGTCACAAGCGGACGGAGGTTTGTATGTCGGAGGACGGTCAGACCGCTACCCCCCGAGCAAAAACTCATGCCCCGAATCTATTCCGACTCGGGGCATGTTGTCAAGCGGCCCGTCCGTAGGCGGCTGCGATTTTCTTATTCAGGGCGTCGATCGCGTCCTTGTTCTTGTACGGGTCTTTCAGCAATTCCATGCGCTCGGCCTGCATTTTCAGGCGGTCGGCGTCGGTTGCCTTGCCGCCGTCGCTGGACGTGCCAGACTTCGGCATCTTATCCTCGGCGATATGCTTCGCGGCAATGTTGTTGACCAGCGTCAGAACGGAAAAAAGCTGATCGTTACTAAAGCCCTTTACCGTGTCCGCCATCTCGGGCGGAAGATAGGTCGCCAGCAAAGCCTGACCCTGCGCGACTTTCTTCGCAGCATCCGCGCCGTATGCTTTCGTCGTCATCTCGGCGAAGGCGGCGTCGTCGGCGTCGACCTTTTTGTTATCGACTTGCGTCTTCGCGGCCAGCAATTCCTTGACGTCGGTCATATACATACCCATGAGGCCATCCACAATCTCGGGCGGCGCGCCCAATTCGTGCAGCTTGTTCATGTATTTTCCGACGTTCTTTTTCAGTTCGTCGACCGGATAGTTCTCGATATTATCAAAGCCCGTAAAGTCGAGTTGCTTATATCCATCCGGCTTTTCAGGAACGCCGAGCAGCTTGCGCCATGCGGCCATTTCTTCGGGAGATGCGCCAGCGGCAGGCTTAACAAGAGCCTTCGCGCCGACAAGTTGCTGCGCGTTCTTGTACGCCTTCGCCATCGAGCCGACGTCCGCAATATCGCGGAACGCTGGGTCGGTGTGGTATTCCTTCGGGAGCCAATCGCGGCTAGTGTTGGCTGCTTGCCCGTTGCCGTCTGCGGCGTTAGGGACGAAGGTCGCCCCGCCTTGGCCCTGCGGTTGCCCGCCGTCGCCTCCGCTTGCTTGAGTGGTCGCTGCTGCTGCGTCAGTCATTTTCAATTCCTTCTTGTTTCAGGTTGTAGAACTCGGCTTGTTTCAAAACTTCACGCGGCAGGAGCATGGACAGTTCGGTATAAACGCCCCGTCTTGTCGCGTTGTAAACGATGGAGTCAGTATCGACCGCACCGAATTGATTTTTCGGCACAGCGTCGCCTTGACGCCAGCCGCATAAAACTTGAGAGATATAGGCCAGCGCCACAGTTCCGGCAGGCGTCGAGAACGCTTCGGCCAGTTGGCGCTTGATGAAGTCGGCCTTCTTATCGCGGACGGTCTGCTTTTTGACCTTCTCGGGCGCTTCATAGCCCGCGTCCGCATACGCCTTTTTAACTCGGTCTTTGCTCTTGGTCATGCGTTACCCCTGCAATGCCTGTTTGGCTTCGCCTGCAACCTTGCCAGCCTCTGCGGCCTGCGTCGCGGCGGCAAGTTGCGCTTGTTCCTGCATGGCCTTGGCGCGGGCGTCTCGAATGGCCTTGACCTTTTCGTCGTCACGGATGACCGAAGACGGAGCGCCGCGCACACGCTGGACGATGCGAAGCGATTCGTCGCCATCCAGCAAGTCGACACAGTCGCTTTGCGGGTTGGTTTTGACGATCTGCAAGGCCATGTTCCACAATTCGAGAACGGCCATTGCTTCCTCGGTCTGCATCATCCGCGCGGCGGGAGTCAGATACTTGACGCGATAGACGCGCTCTTGTTTGCCTTGGAACTTGAGAATTGCCGCAGGGATATAGGTCGGCTCGATGCCGGATGCCAGCAACATTTTTTCTTGTGGGCTTCCACGCACGACGCCGAACTCGCCGTCGCGCAGCAGCATGTTGAAGGCGCGTTCGATGAGCGGCGTAAACACTTCGGAAATCTGGCGGCCAACGATCGATCGAAGGCTATCCGCGCGCAGCTTATCGCGTATCTGCGCCTCGCCGAGCGTCATCTGCGTGTCGTTGTTCATATCGAGCAGGCGGTCAACCATGTAATGACTTGCGATCGATTCCCGCAGGTCTTGAATTTCTTCGTCTGCCACGCGAATGTCGCCGACTGTTTGCATGGGCTGGATAGGCACTTGATTGCCTGCGCGGCCAGAATAGCGGACGACGTTAATCGCGCCAGCGCTTGAGTCGATGACACCGCCGCCCATCTTGCCGTCATCCAATACCAGCCAAGGCGGATCGAGCGTCTTCTCGCGCGCAAGGTTGCGGCCTTCGCGGACGTCGTTAATTTCTAAAATGTCCGGCAGCGCATCCATGCCCGACCCCGTGCCGTATTTTCTGCCGACGCCTTTACGCAGACGGCCAACAGGCGACGGAAATTCTTCGTAACCGGATTCTTTGAGCAAGTGTTTCGAGTCTATCTCGACATGACATGATGCAAATGGCATCGACGTGTTTGTCTTCTTGGTATTGTCCGCATCTTCGCGCGGGTAAATGGCAATAACGACCTTGACCTTTTCGTCGAATTTCTTCGCCTTATACAGGTCACGCACTTGCTGGCTGACATTGTCGAGGCCATAAGACTTGACGACCCAACGCACGGTCTTGTCGAGCAGTTCGACGAATATCGTGTCGACAAACCCTTCGGCGTCTTCGTCAATATAAAACACGGCAAGCGACGTGGACTTGAAGGAAAACTTCGACTTGCGGCCCTTTTCAAGGGACACGCTCGACGTGCCGACGTCGAGACATTCTTTCATATACTCGAACAGCGCAACGTCCATGCCTGCGCGCGGATCGTCAAGATGCAAACGCATACGCGGATTAACGACGTTCGAGAACCAATCAACCGTTTCTTTGTCCTTATTGAGGTCGGGATGGTCGGCCTCGACCTGTACGGACTGGCCGCCGTTGGGCCAGAGAATACCAACCATTGCCGACGCCGCTACGTTCGAAAACCGGATCGCAGAACTTTCGAAGACGTGCGCGTTATACGAATCGCCTTGCGTTTTCTTCTCGGTGAAGTCCGCCTTCATAGGGTCGGTATAGTCGCCGACGAGTTGAAGCAGCGGCAAAAGCGGCTGCTTTTCGGTCTTGAGAGCGCCGAAACGCTCTAAAAGTTCCTGAACATCGGCGGCCATGTGCGCCCCTATCTTTGCAATAGAGAGTTGCGGCCTACGTTGGCGTTACCCAAAACGCCTTGCTGTCCGCCGGATAGCAGAGCAGCGCGTCCCATTGAGCGCAAGCGCTCTTGCTCGACGGCGTCAGGGTCTTTGGTTGTTGTGTCGGCAGCGGAAGACTGGACAACTTGTTGCTTTTGTCCGCCACCCATTAAAGCTTTGAATAGTCCTTTTGGCATGATTTACCCCCGTTAATCAGCGTTTTTTCGTCCATTTGGCCGCTCCGGTCTTGGTGGCGTGGTAGACGCCATCCGCATCCTTGTGGCCCTTGGGCGCTTTCTTCGTGAACTTAACCGAAAAATCGTTCTTTGTCACGGGGTATGCGTATGAGATTGCCAGACAGTCGGCAACGTCAGGCGATTCCCCGAGTTCCTTCTTAATATCGGCCTTGCCGATAATCTGCAATAGATCGCCGTGATGGAAGTATTCTATTTGCTGTAACTGCGCTTCTAGGTCTTTATCTGGCGGAATCTCAATCCCTTGGGCCATTGCCTTAGCACATTCGCCGTACATCTCGGCGCGCATGTTGTAATACTCGAACGGGCGGGCAATGTTCTTGCGGTCGGCGCTCTGCACTTCCATGACGGGCAGGCCCCAATCGCGCAAAATATCGACAACGCCAGCGCCTACGCCGATACCGTCGACGAATATCCAGTCGGACCGTTCCTGCATAAAAACGCGCCGGACTTCGCGCGCGACGGCCATGTTCGAGAGGCCCCGATATTTCTTGAAGGGCCAGACCTTGCGGCCTTGGCGCACCCCGATGACGGTCTGGTCGTCGCCGAAGCGGGCGACGTCGACCATCACGACCTTGCCGAACTCTTGATAGCCCTCGGCTTTGTACTTGAGGCACATCTCGATCGTGTCATAGCTGATAAGCTGGCCGGACGATGCCGACGGGAACACGCCGCGAACGCGGATTTTGAAGAAGTCCGACTCCTCGCCGTAGTCTTCGAGCCATTGCTGAATCTGTTTCTTGTCCGTCATCTTGGCCGTGCGGCTATCAATTTGCCGCGTGATCCAGCGGTGACGATACTTGCGGAAAGCCTCGCGGAAATAGCCGACGTTTCGAGTCGGGTTGCCGAAGGCGATCCAGATTGCGCCCGCCTGCGTCAGCGAACCCGATACCGTTTCCCAAATAATATCAGGAATGGCGCTTGCTTCGTCGAAGATAATCAGGACGTTTTCTTCGTGCTTACCTGCAATCGATTCAGGGCGGCTTTCGCTCCACGGCTGCGCCTCTGCCGTCCACGTCTCGGGAAACTCGTTGAAGTAAAAGCGCGTCTTCGTCCAAGTGAAATCGGACTTGTTCATGCTCATATTGTGCCATTTATTCAATTCGCGCCATGTACGGGTCGAAAGCTGCGCCTCGGTGTTGCTGGTAGCAATGACCTGACAATGCGGGCGCGTCGATACAAACCAATGAATAATCCATGCGATTAAAGTCGTCTTTCCGATACCGTGACCGGATGCGACGGCAATTTGAATCGCGTTGCTGATAGCCTTCGCGCGTCCCTCTGGCGTCTGGCGGAGCAGCAGTTCGTCTTCGAGGTCTTCCAAAATCTCGGCCTGCCATTCGTCCGGCCCCGTTTCTTTTGCAAGGCGAGTGCCTTCGACGCCCCAAGGATAATTCGTGAGGACGAATTTATACGGCTGCCAATAGCAATCGGCTATCGCTTCGCGCACGAGGTTGGTCGTCGAGAGCAGGTCTTCGGTCATATTTTCACCCTATCGCGGCGCTTAGCCTTCCGTTCGAGCAGTTGCTTCTCGACGTCGTCGCGGCGCGCAAGAAGCATTTTCGTGTAATCCTTGGCGTGTGGGTCGGCCTCGACTTCGTCGCCGAACTGCGTCCGCAGCAGCTTCTCTAATCGCCAGCCGATCGATCGAATGGCCGTCGTCGCGGCTACGGGATGCAACCATTCGGCATCTTTCATGTTCAGCAGGACGCGGCGTTCTATGTCGATGATGCGTTGATAGGCGACTTCCAGTTCTTTGAGTCGGGCCTTCTTGTATCGCGCGGCCCATGCGGGCATGAGTTCAAGCCATTGATAGAACAGGCGCTCGGCTATGGGTATTTGTGCAACGGCCCAAATCACGCTCTTGCCGTCTTCGACTTCCTCAATCACATACTGCATGATGCAATCTTTTTCGAAGTCGGTAAAGTGGCGAACTTCCCTTGCGGGCGTCACCGGATTGTAGATAACAATGTCTTTCCCCGTCGTCATGGCCCTGCTGCTGCGCCTAAAAAAACGGGGCGGCGACGAGTGCCGCGCGCCCCGAGTTCCCCCCAAAGGATTCCGTTAGCTGAACGGCGTCGCTTCCGCGCCCGACTCAGTAACTTGGCCGGACAGACACCACGTTGCGGCAGCACAATCGATCAAGGTCAGCGTGTCGCCAATGCCTGCGCCGCCTTTCGTTGTGCCGTTTAACGTGATGGTCGTAGCGACCTGCGTCTCAAAGCCGACAGTCGCGTTCGATGCGTTGTCCGAGTTGAAGATAAGGCCGCCTTTGATAACGTCCGAACCTGCCCGCGTAATAACGTAGTTGCTCGTATTCACAGCGCCCACGACAAAGCGGTAAACGCCACCGCCGCCCGTTGCGGCTGGAAGCGTGAACGTGCGTTGCGAACCTGCACCGCCCATGACGAGGGTTTTACCTTCGTGCGTGGCTTCGGTCAGGGTCGTGTCGACGGCCAGCGATACGTTACGCGCTGATACGTCAGCGGCGCGCGTAATCTCTGCGCCCGTTGCATCCGTGCCGAGTGACGACGGGCCATAAAGGACGCGAACGACCTTCGATTGGCTGGCATCATAGACAGGAATGTAATCATTCGCCGGATCGACGCTGGCAGCGGCCAAGGTCGACAATTCGGTGAATTTTTGTGTTTGCAGTTCTCGACCGCCAGCGATTGCCGTCACAGGCAACAGCAAGGCGACAATAAACGCAATCAAGTGTTTTTGTTTAAGCATGGTAAAGGCCCCCGCGTTGGTTGAGTTGTTATGCTGCGAAGTCGTCTTCGAGGTCGGACGTGTCGCCGTCCTCAATTTCTTCTTCGTCTTCGTCGCCGTCCTCGGAATCGTCTTCCTCGGTTTCGTCGCCGTCTTCGTCGTTTTGCTGCGGTTTGGGCTTGATCGCTTCGGGGTTATACACGGCCCCCGTGCGCTTCTCGACTTCGCGGATGATATGATCGAGCAATTCGACGCCCTTCGTGATATTGGGCGGAATGTCGATCCCGTTATCGTCTGCAAATTCTCGCAGTTCCGATGCGGTCATGTCGTCGAGGTTTTTCGTTGAGTTGTCGACAGGATCGGCGGCAAGGCCGAGGCGCGTAATCTTGTCGATGAAGAACAGGCGAATTGCCGTAGCGCGCGGCTCAATGGTCTGGCGGATATGGGGAAGGCAGGCGTCGCGCACGATAGGCGGGAGCATCTTCTCATTCTCGGGGCCTTCGACAATCAGGCCCTTGATATTAAAATCGAGGTTTTCTTGCTCGGCCTTGCCGATTCGCTTTCTATATTCGCCATGAACATTCACGGAGTAACGAAAAATCTGCTGCTTTTTCACGATGGATTCCCCTTCGGTTGTTGTTACGCGCGCGAACTGAGTCGGATGCGACCGACGCGCGCAGGTAAAACGACCTTGCGGCGAAAGTTAAGAACTGTCAAGAGCCTTGCGTCTCAACGTGTTATGGCGTCGCTCTATCGCGGGGAAGATGCGCCCCCGCCCCCC
>ERZ724505.254-NODE-254-length-37284-cov-10.679605_pt1 | contig 37284 bp, 55 predicted proteins | sample MGYA00376038_ERZ724505 | MGnify/ENA primary metagenome ERZ724505 (study PRJEB28724, sample SAMN07190884) | wastewater metagenome | isolation source: effluent of sewage treatment plant in Hong Hong | place: Hong Kong | collected 2016-03-17 ...
GAGCCAAGAGTATACGCTCGGAGATTGTATACGAAAATGATATTTTTGAGTACGAGAATGGAGTAATCCGCCATAAACCCGATCCGTTCGCCTCTAAAGATAAGAGAGGGAAACCGAAATGAGCCTACGTAATTGTAGACTTGCCTACAGGTGGCGCGGTGGCTAAGGTAATGGGTAAGGACGATATACTCGCTATCGGTGCTAAGTTTTCTAAGGCTTACGCTACAGATTTTAGCCCGTGGAAAGAGTGAAACGATCCGGAACTATGGATGTGGAAAAAAACCGTACTAAAACAATGCGCGAAACTCGTACCAAAAAACGAGCGCTTACTCCAAGCGATAGACTACGACAACGAGGGGGACACCGACTTTTGAGAAATGCAAAAACGCGATATGCTAGATAAAGCAAACCGCGAAAGCGAGGGGAACGTAGCCGATCTCCTCGGTAATTTACAACCAGCTCCAGAAGTAAAAACACCAGAGGTATAATATGCAAATATACCAAGATCTCGAGCAAGGTACGATAGAATGGTACGAAGCTCGCGCGGGACTAATTACGGGCACACGGCTAGAGCGCGTAATCAGTTCGAGGAAAGATACCCGCGAAAAACTCATACACGAACTTATAGGAGAAAAAATAGTACCGCTCCAGGATATATACCAGAGTGATATAATGGAGCGAGGGCACTTACTCGAAAGCGTAGTAAAGGAACTCTATACAAAGGATAAAATAGAAAGCGTCGGTTTTATCCGTCGCGATAACTTTGTAGGGATAAGCCCGGACGGTATCATATACCGAGAAGGGAAAATAGTAAAAGCGGTGGAGATAAAGGGCCCTATGCCTACGAATTTCGTAAAATACTGGCTTACTCCGAACGTAATACCGTCCGAGTATTTCTGGCAAGTAGTACACTATTTTATAGTAATCGACACGCTGGAAGAGCTAGACTTCGTTATACATAACCCAGATCCTAAAGACGAACGCGCTCGTACTATCGTAATAAATGTACGCCGTTCCGATCTCCAGGACGCTATAAACGAAGCTACGGTAAAAATAGCAGAGTTCCAGGCGGAATATACGAACGTAATACGAACGTTTGTAGCAAACGTAGAGGCCCACGGGAAGACGATAAAAAAATAATCGACCGGGGAGGCGGATCCTCCCCATAACTATAACTATATGACTACAGGAAACCAGGTACTCGATATAAGTACCGTATATACTACTACCCAGCTAAAGGAAGCAAAAAAAGCGCAACTCCAGACGCTCGCCGATAAAGCGCAAACCGCGAGAAGTACACCTATTACAGATAAGGCTAGCTTTAAGCTCGTACACGAAACCCAGATAGCACTACGCGACGAACGTATCGCAATAGAGAAGGGGCGTAAAGACTTTACCGCTATCCTAGACGAACGTAAAAAGGCCGCTATCGAAATAGAGAGAGAGCTTACGGGTATCATATCTCCGATCGAGGAAGAACTAAAAGCAAAAAAGGAAGAGTACGAAAAAGAGCAAGAAAGAATAAAAGAAGAGGAGGAAAGAAAGAAAGCAGAAGTACTCCAGGATCGTATACGCGAACTTGATAGCTACGAGGCTCCTTATGATATAGGGCTTATTCGTAATATGAGCGACGAAGGTTTTAGAATACTCGCGGATCAGTTTAAGAAAAAGTTTGAGGAGGTAAAAAAGCAACGTGAAGAGGAAGCAGAGAGAAAACGAAAGGAAGAGGAGGAAGCAGAGAAAAAAAGACAAGAGGAAGCCGAAGCGCTCCGAAAACAAAAAGAGGAGCAAGATAGAATAGCGAAAGAACAAGAGGAAAAAGCCCGAGAACTCGCAGAAAAGGAAAAAGCGATAAAAGATAAGGAAGACGAACAAAAACGCCAGGAAGAGCTAGAAAAGGTACGAAAAGAGAGTGAAGAGAAAGCACGTAAAGAAGCAGAGGAAAAAGCCGAGCTCGTTCGAGTTATGAAAGAGACCGCGGAAAAAGCGGAAAAGGAACGTATAGAAAAAGAGGAAGCATATAAAAAGTGGTTTGCCGATAATGGAGTAACGAAAGAAAACCGCGACGACTACCTTACGAAGACAGTAGAAAATAAGGTTTACTTATTCAAAAAAATATCGGAGTATACTCTCCCGGAATAAAATCTTTTTACAAAAAAATAAATATAAATATGATACACTCAAATAGCACAAAAAACGCCAGGTCTTTTAGAAAAATCTTTTTACAATCCGAGAAATACCTATATAATGGGCGTATCTTTCTCGCATAGAGAAAAGACAACTAAAAACCCTTTCTAAGAACGATCCTGGCGGTTCGGTGCGGAAAGGGTTTTTTAGTTTGCTAACTTTTCCTTATGAAAGAAACTTTTTATTTCTCCCACGACTTCCACGCCCGAAGCGATGAGAAGATCCTAAAACTACTCCAAAAAGAGAGGTGGGAAGGGTATGGCTTATACTGGGCTATAGTAGAGAAAATATACGAAGCTGGTGGCTGGATAGAGAAAGACTATGATACGATAGCTTACGATTTACGAACGGAATACGAACGTATTACGAGGGTAATAGAAACGTATGATTTATTTATCATAAAAGACGGAAAAATATCGTCGAAAAGTATACTAGATCGTATCGCTTTACGAGAGGAAAAGAGTAATAAAGCACGTGATAGCGTCTCTAAGCGCTGGGCTAAGGTAAGCGATAAAACAGATAATAGTAATACGAACGTAATACGAACGTATAACGATAGTAATACTATAAAGGAAAGGAAAGGAAAGGAAATAAAAGAAAATAAAACAGAAAAAAATATAAATAAAAAAAAGAAAAAAGAAGAAACAGAAAAAAAAGACGAAAAAATAGAAATAATCTCAAAAGTATTTTTAACCATAGAGGAAGATAAAAAAGTACGAGAGAAGTACGGAAATTACTATAACGAAGCAATAGGGAAACTATCGAACTATATAAACTCCAAAGGAGCAGAATACGTTTCTCATTACCACGTTTTTAACGGCTGGCTCTATGATGACTTTAAGAAACGGTACCCAGATATAGAAAAGACAGAAAAAGAGATCGAACTAAAAATAGCCCAGGAGAAAATAGAAAAAGAGAAAAAAAAGAAGGAAGAACAAGAGAAAATAGAAGCGGAAAGGAGAATAAAGGAGCTAGAGAAATATTATAATACTCTACCGAAATCTCTCCAGGAAGAAATAACAGCGCTCGCCGAAAAATCCTTTAGCCATATTTCCGATGAAGCCCGTAAGAAGTTTCCAGAAAATTATAGGAACTTCGTACAGGGGAAAAGGCGAAGTATTACAGAACACTACAAAAATAAATGATCCCTACCTACTTCCTAATTTTTATTTTATGAAAACACTTAAAAGCCCACTCGAGCATATCGAGGAAATGATCCAGGAGAAACCGTGGACACCACCAGTACTAGAAGTACTAGAAGAACTACGACGGAGAATAGTAGACGGTAGTACGTACCGTATATACTTCTCTCCTGTACATATCGCAATTATCCGGAAGATTTTTAACTATTGCGTACAAAACAAAACCCACGTGATCCATAAGCGAGATATAGAAGGCCTTACCCATACAGACTATGGAAACTTCTATACGCTTCGTCGTTTCGGGTTTCTATACTGGCTGGAAGACGGCGGGAAGAAAGTAAAGGGCGGGCATTGGGGAGTAGCCGTATCGCGTATCCATGATTTCCTTACGTGAAACTGGGCAGTAGCGGAGTACTCGGAAAAAAACACGGCAAGCCAGCATATGGAGAACTCGAAAACGCGTATTTTCATACAAGATATACCGAGATACAAAACACTTATAGACGATCAAAATAGTTTTATGCCGTACTTCGTCGAGTACCAAAATATGGAGGAAGAGTACAGGAAATCCAGCGATTTATATACTTGCGATAACCCTTAATTTTATGACAAACCAACCTACACGCGAAGAGAAAATAGAAAATATTTACTGGTGCTACGGTAGTTATATCGAGCAGGACGGAGAAAAAAAGCTACTTCCTCTTTTTATTGGGAATGTACTCGACGTACTCCGAAGACAGGATAGAGACCATAAAGAAAACGGGCTAGACTACGATCGGCAGTTTTATACCGAAAGGTACGTAGAAGTGGTATACGCCTGGGACGACGTAAATACAGCACTCCAGGGCCAGCCCGACGAGTGTATAGACTTAATCTATAATTTTCTATAATATGAACTTGCACGAGGAAAAAGAAGAGCATATAGAAGCAAATATATGCGAATTTCTAGCCATAAAAGGTGCTACAGTATCTAAAATAATATCAGAGTGATACTACGATAAAAATAAGGGAGTTTACAGGACTCGTAAAAGTAATTTTGCAAGCCCTGGGATCTCCGATATTATCGGGTGCTACGAAGGATACTACTTTGCTATCGAAGTAAAGACGCCTAGCGAAATTGAGAAAGCCGACAAATCTATAGAAGAGCTTACAGCCGAGTATATAGACGCGCAAAGGCGCAACCTTTCAGGATCTACCATAAAAAAGTACCAGCATAGAGTAGAGCAGCGCGCATTTTTGGACGGGGTGGAGCGTTCCGGTGGTATAGCTTGTTTCGCCTCCTCGATCCAAGACGTAAAGGAGGCTTTCGCTCGTAGCCATATTATCCTATAATTTTACGAATATGAAAAAAGGTAAATTTTGTACAAATTGCGAACGCTGGAAGGAGCTTACGGAGTTCCATAGAGATAAGTATACTAGAGACGGATATACGTACCATTGTAAGCAGTGTAGAAACGACTACCACCAGGATTATAGAGTAAAGACGAACTACGAGAAGGATCGGGAGTGGAAACACGAGGTACGGAGTAGCGAATCGTATAGGAAAATGGAATATAAAAAGCATACCGAATATACGAGAAAAAACTCTAAGAAATTCGCGGATTATATGAAGAAAAGGAGACTAGAAGAAACACCGGAAGAGAAAAAAATCCGCCTCGATAAGATGAGAGTAAAAGGAAGAAAATATAAATATAAGGCAAAAATAGAGAAGATCCTTACCCTTTAACATTTTCTTATATGCTAGAATATATAAGCCTCGCGGTAGCTATAGCCGTTTTCTCCGTAGTGGTACTTGCGCTTTTCGTACTCTATGTATTACTCCTTTCGGAATGATACCATAAATTATGCAAGTGGGCGCATAAAAAAAATAATTGCAAAAAATAAAAGTATCAATACTATCATTTTACGACGGAAAACGTCGTTTTATCCGGTAATCGGAGAAACTTGCAAACCACTATAAATACCTACAAATTTACAGAGCTCTATAATCTCTACGGGGGAGATAGAAGCTATAGAACCTTCCAGAGAAAAAGGGAGGAGTTTGTAGAAGTGATAATACCAGTATGAAAAAGCAATATAAAGCGATACCTAGATAGAAAAGATAGCCTTATTTTTAGGACGCTACAAGAACTATCGAATAAATCATAATTACTTAAATATGGAAACTATAAAAATCGCGCTCCAGGATCCAAACGAAAGCGTAGACACCACGTACAGATCATTTACAAAAAAGAGAGTAAAGGCTCTCGATACAATCTATAACCGTGTTATACCGAAGTGGTATAGAAATCTAATAAACTTCGCGCCCGTGATATTTTCGCACTTTGTTACAGTACAGGACGAATATATCTCGAATAAGCACGAAGTAGTAAAAATATACTTTTTCGGTATGGAACGGGAAGAAATACACTTTTACTATTACTAATTTTCTCCTCTATGACTTCAAAATCTCGCCTTACTTACAATATCGGCCGAATAGTACGCGCTCTTCTTATTTCTCCGGTATTTATCCCGTATATGCTTATACTATTGGCTCTCGCATTTCTCGCGTACGAACTTACACGGGGCGGAATGATCGGGGGCTGGGTAGATAACCAGCTCGACGAAGAAAAAAGCCTCTTAAATACAATGGCTCGATTTATAAACTGGGAATACTAACTTTTTTACTATGAAAAACGATAAATATATACACGTAGAAATTATAGAAATGGTGGGGAAATGAGAAAATCATACACACCACCACCATTACGACCAAGTAATAAAAACAAAAAAAAGCGCCGAGGAGGTGGCTAGCCGTTTCTCTATAGAGGTTTATCCGTGTAAAAGGAATGGCGTAAGTAAAGACGATCCAGGTGTATATATGACTTCTACAGATCGAGCAAATGCAGAGGCGAATAGAGAGAGGGCCGAGCATTATAAGGAGCTTTTTGATACTTCCGTATGAGAGCTACATTTTGAGAAATGCCAGGGCGAAGATCTCTTAAACGTGCTTACAGAGATCGAGAATATGGGAGATCCTCTTATAGCTATGGTATGCAAGAACGCGAAGGAGAAGCACCATATAAATAAACTAGTACACGCTCGTAAATTATTTCCTATATCGTATCTATAATGCCTAGAATAACTACCATAAAAAACGTACTAGTAGGACTAATGCCTGATACTCTCGAAGAGGGAGTACTTTATATTTCCGAAAAGTACCGTTGCAGTAAGCATAAATGTTTTTGCGGGTGCGGGGAGGAGGTAGTAATGGATCTAAGTAGGTGGTCTCATTATATAGACTTCCTAGACTGAAAAGTAACAGTACGACCGTCCGTATGATCTTTTAACCTGCCGTGTAAATCCCACTACTTTATTACTAACGATACCGTAGAATGGCTATAAAAAAAACTATTCCACAACCTGTAAAAAACTCGTGAGAAAGTAAAAAACCTGTAAAAAAAGTGTCTAAAACTCCAAAGCGTCCGGTAAAATCGGACAGTAAAAAACCAACTGGAGACAAAAATACACCGGTAGAAAAAAAAGAGGAGGTAGTTACCGGGGTAGTGGATATACCAGAGGAAGGAAAGGTAGAGTACTCGCAAGATAGAAAAGGTAATCTTATAGTTACCCAGCAAGCGTACAAGCCGGCAAGAGAGTACAATCTCGGAGGAAGGCCTACAAAGTATAAAGAGGAGTACGCGGATATGTTACTCGATTATTTTAGCTCCTTTACCCAGGAGGTATACGTCGATCGGGAGTACTACGATATAAAGTGGAAGACGCGGGAGGAAACAATAGCAAGAACTCCGGTAGACAGCGACGGGTATAAGCGCCACCTCGTACGAAAAGAAACCCATAAAGTAATAAGCTCGAAGTTTCCCACTATAGAGCGGTTCGCGTTTATGCTGGACGTTTCAAGAGATACACTTTACGAATGGGCAACGGCTAGGTATGACGAAAATTATAGAATTGTCGAGGAAAGTGGGAAGCTAAAGCACCCGCGGTTTTCCTACGCATACGCGCGCGCCCGCGAGATTCAAGAGAGTATTTTAATCGAGGGGGCTATGGACGGAACCTTTAATAGTCAATTTGCGATCTTCCTCGCAAAAAATCGCTTTGGATATAAAGACAAAACAGAGGTAGAACAGACGACAGTATGAGTATATGGCGTAGTATGACTATCCGAAGAAAAAAAAGAAGCTCTTAAAAACGTAATCGCACTAAAACAATGAAAAGTTATAGAAATCCAGAGCCCGAACAAATAGCCGAATGGATCGAGAATGATAAGGCCTTTAGAGTGGCCTATTTCGAGCATAACTTCGAGGAGTTTTTTATATACCACTGGGGGTGGATTTTTAAGGACTTCCACCATACGTGGGCTACGGATATGGAGAACGGAGAGAGTATGGAAATTATCGGCTTTCGTTCTTCCAGAAAAACGACACTTGCGAGAGGATTCGCCGTATGGTGTATACTCTATCAAAAACACGACTATATCGTAGTACAATCCTTCGAGGACGTACTTAGTGGAGCCTGGGTACACCAGGTCGCGAAAATGCTCCTAGAGGATTCTATCGTAGAGGACTACGGTACACTTTTTCCACTCGAAACGAAAAAGGACGAACTCGCGAAAAAATCAGTATCGAACTTCGACGCTACCAATGGAGTACGTATAGAGAGTAAATCACTCGGGCAAACTCTCCGAGGTGCGAACGTGTACAAGAAACGAAAGGGACAGCGTAGGCCTACTCTCTTATTTTTGGACGATATAGACGTAGAGAAATCCGTAGCAAACGTCGAGATTATCGAAAAAAACGTAAAGAAGATCCAGGGAGAAACGATAGGAGCCCTCGATCCGAGGCGTAGGCAAATTATATTTTTAGGAAATGTAATAAACGAGGACGGAGTAGTACCGAGGTTCGAGAAAGAGTACGCCGGAAAGTGGAAGGTTTATAGACAAGCCCTATTTAACGAGAGGGGGGAGAATGTATGGCCCGAGGAATTTACCGACGAGGTAATAGCGAATATCAGAAAAGACGAAGGAGATATAGCTTTCGCCCAAAACTACCACCTTATACCATACGTAGACGGCCAGACGATAATACCGCGATCTCTCATAAAAACCATAGAGCGATACCCGAAAGAAGTACGGGTAATTATCGGTATAGATCCGGCTTTCTCTCTCAAAACTACGAGCGATCCTATCGCTATTACAATTACCGGACACCATAACGGGAATAAGTACGTACTCGCTTGCTACGAGCTTATAGGAACCCAGAAACAGGAGAAAATATACCGCCCTTTCATAAAGCAACTCTATACGACGTTTAAGGTTTCTAATATCAATATCGAAAGCAATAACGGAGGGGAGATAATCGCCCGACAGCTCCAGGAGGACGGTATGAGTGTCACACTTATGAAGGCGGAAAAAGATAAGGTAACTCGCCTAAAAGAGAAGGAGAGCTACTTTACAAAGTGAGAGGTATACTTCCTACCAGGAACGGAAGAACTCCAAAATAGACTAGTACGCTTTCCAAACGTAAAGCACGACGATATAGTAGACGCGCTCGTATACTCTCTCGATTCAGGCGATGAGATTTTCGTCGGTGGATTTTAATGCTTAAATTAAAAATTTTATGATAAATTTATACAATTGAGACTGTTTAGAAATAATGAAATCTATTCCTGATTGAAGTATAGATGCTATTATTACCGATCCACCATATGGAACTACAGCTTGCAAATGGGATTCTGTAATTCCTTTCGAGCCTATGTGGAAGGAACTAAAGAGAATCATAAAACCAAATGGAGCTATTGTATTGTTCTGAAGTGAGCCATTTTCTTCTTTATTAAGGACAAGCAATTTGAAAATGTATAAATATGATTGGATATGGATTAGAAATAATGCTACAAAATATTTATCAAAGAAATTTAACCCATTATCTATATACGAAAATATAAGTGTTTTCTTAAAAGAAGATATGCAAGATCTTGCTATATATTTAAAATTAAAAAGAACAAAATTAGCAATATCTAAAAAAGAAATGGATAATTTATTATGAACAAATACATTATACTCATTTTATGAAGGTAGAAATGTTAATGGAGATTTTACATATTCTAAGCCAAATATAGAACACTATGAAAAATTAAAAAAAATACTACAATTAGACAACAGATTTGATTCCTATATAAAAAATTGACATACTTTAAATCATCAGTGAATTAAAAAATTAAACAGTCCAAAAATTCAAAGTCAAAGAAAAAAACATAGAAAAGACTCTTTTTATAGTTATGAAGCTAAAGAATATACTCAAGAATACACAAATTATCCTAAGGATGTATTATATTTTGATAAAGATAAAATCAGACTACACCCAACTCAAAAACCAGTTGCATTGCTCGAATATCTCATAAAAACCTACACAAACGAATGAGAAACTATACTTGATTTTACTATGGGGAGTGGGACGACTTGAGTAGCCTGTAAAAACACTAATAGAAATTTTATAGGAATAGAAATGGATAAATGATATTTTGAGATAGCAAAAGATAGGATAGGATTTTAGCTTTGCTTTTTTTCGAGTAAAAAGTATAATTACGCGCAAGAAATTACCCATTTTATACCATAATTACGCCGTCTATGCAATTTTTAGGCTTAAATATAAACTTCGCTAGGAAAGAGAGCGGAACGGTAGAGCAAAAAAGCGTAGCATATAGTACACGCTATGCCAACTTCGACGGTATGATCTTAGACGGGAAGAATATTACAAGAAACAACGTACAATTTTACAAAATGTACCGAGTAAATACAGATATTCGATCTTGTATTTCCAAGAAACAGCAGACCGCTATGAAAAGCGGATACGAGATACGACAGGCCATAGTAAGTACAGGAAACGAAAGGGTAGTAGAAGCTCCTCTTTTTATCGAGGCTATGGATCGTAGCGGAGGTATACAGGACATAAAAAATAAAATCATTTTGAACCTCGAAGCGTTTGGAAATGCTTATATTCGCCGCCGTTACAATGTACGCGGAGTTATGGGGTACGAAGTACTCGACAGCCGGCACGTTACCGTAATTACTGATAGCGAGCTCGTTCCTACTCGATACATTTACCAAAACCCGGCAAAAAAGGGGACGGTAGAAACGTACGAGGCTAAGGATATTCTCCACGTAGTTTATGACAGCGACCTCGATAATCCTATTTTTGGTATATCTCCACTCGAAACGCTCGTAATTGACGTACTCGGAGACGAGGAGGCGAATATATCGAATTACTACTTTTTCCAGAATGACAATATACCGAGCGCTCTTTTTGTGCTAAAAGCTGGGCTTACAGCCGACCAACAAAAGAGCGTATACGAACAGATAAAAGAAAGCCTTACCGGAGGACATAATAAGTATAAGAGCGTCGCGAGCTCTTCTATCGAGGACGTAAAACCAATAAGTAGCGATCATACCGATGCGAACTTTCTCGAACAGAGGAAATATACGACAGAAAAGGTATGTGCGGCCCTCGGTGTTCCTCGTACTATTCTCGGATATATCGAAAGCGCTAATTACTCGAATGGGGAAACCCAATACGATACATTTATCGAGAACACTATCCGCCCTCTCGAAGAAAAGCTCGAGGAGATTTTTACGAAGTTACTCGGGGATTTTCCAGAATATAAAAAATTATACTTCGAGATAAACGACGAACATATCGACGATCTCGAAAAGAAAAGTAAGCTCGCAAACGAAAACGTAAAGGCTGGTATATGGACAATAAATGAAGCGCGACTTTACGTATGATACGAACAGCTCGACAACGAACTCGCAAACGAGCCTATAGTTACTACAAACTCTCGCCTACTCGACGATCTCGTAAATGGTACAGATACGGCGACTATAGGAACCCCTACAGAGCCTACAGGATCTAAAAAGACTACTCCTCTAAAAATAAAGTTCGTAAATAAGCAGAAATGAACAGAAAATACGTAGACATTAACGAGGATATAGAGATAGAGCTTGATCTCGAAGATGATACCCAAGAGGTAGAAATCGAAAACGAGATCGAGCCTATTTATATACCAGGCCCACAATGAGAAAAAGGTATTGACGGTAAGGACGGGAAAGACGGAGAAAATGGTAAAGACGGTAAAGATTGAAAGGACGGCATAGAATGAAAATCCGGTACACCAGGTCGCGACGGGAAGGATGGGAAGAATTGAGAAAATGGGAAAAGCGTGTATGAACAAGCCGTAGAAAATGGCTTTACTGGAACTCTCGAAGAGTGGCTAAACTCTCTAAAATGAGAAGACGGAAAGGACGGGAAAGATTGACGAGATGGAAAGGACGGAAAGGACGGTAGAGACGGAAGGCCAGGAGATCCAGGGCCAAGAGGGCAAGGAGTTATCGGGCCAGCTGGGCCTAGTGCTTATCAGATAGCCGTAAATAATGGTTTCGTAGGTACAGAGCAAGAGTGGCTAGATAGCCTAGAAGGGCCACAAGGTATACAAGGGATACAATGAGAACAGGGCCTACAAGGAATACAAGGGCCGGCGTGAACAAACGGTACAAATGGGACTAATGGTACAAATGGAACGAATTGAATTACTCCAAAAAGCCCAGGAGGTATAACTATAGACGGTGGAGGAAGTGTAATAACTACTGGGAGTAAGGGATATGCTCGAGTACCAAATAGTGGCACTATTACCGGGTACACTTTACTTGCAAAAGAGAGTGGAGATATTATAATGGACGTGAAAAAGTGAACGTATGCCGGATTTCCTACCACTTCTAGCATAACTGGTACAGAAAAACCGACATTATCAGGAGCGCAAAAGTCCCAAGATACTACACTTACAACGTGGAGTACTACAGTAACCGAAGGAGATATACTAGAATTTACGGTAGATAGCGTGGCAACAATAACGCGAGTAAGTCTTTTTCTTCATTTAACCCCTTTATAATATGCGAAGATCACTACGAGTGCCTATAGACTTCTCGAATCTTAATTATTTATCAGAAAGCGCGTATAACTCTTCTAAGTGGAATCTTGGTAAGGGTATTATTGCAAATAATGGGGCTACGGCGATAGATAAGTATGTTACTCCGGATTTTCAGGCGATAAGACCAATGGAAGAAAGTACGGCTTTTGCTGGACTCGCAAGCTACCTTCATAATCATAGTTCCAGCGTAGCGTACATATTTTCGGTGGAGAACTCGGTAGCGGCCGCGGCAACTCGACGTATCGCATTATGGGAATTGAATAGAAAAACAGGGCAAAGGAGCTGGAAGGGATTTATTACGATGACTCTCGCAACCGCTACGGCGCACACGTGCCGTAATTTTACAATGGACGTAAAAGAGGAAAGAACAGGGACGGTAGCGGTATCGTGAACGGCTGTAACTGGAACGGGTACACTTTTTAACACGAATAGAGTAGCGATAGGGGCGCGTATAGGCTTTGGCTCTACCGATCCTTCGCAAATTACTACTTGGTATAGAATATCAGCAAAGGCAAGTGATACAGGGGCAACGCTTGGCGTTTCAGCTGGTACAATCGCTGCCGGGACTCCATACGTAATACAAGAGTTCCGGCCTGTATACCTTGCTACCAATGCTACGACCACAAACGGGGGTACTCATTATGGAAAAGGGATATCAATAGAGGATTTTTCTCCTACAGGTACTACTATCCCTCTTGCAGTCTCTACAGACGACCAAAAGGCTATGTACTGGCTAAAAGACGCGGCGACACAAACGAATATAGTAGCTTGCGGGGCTTCACTTATTCGAGATACAGCTACTCCTACAAGCCTTACGATGTACGTACTCGATCTTCCAGCAGCATGACAGCAGAAAATATACGCTTATAATATACGAGCGGCCCTTACCGTAGCTACAGGAGCGAGCGTATCAGCTTTCGTACTCGCTACAGGAAACCAAGCTATTACAGGTACATGATCGCAAAACTCGAATTTATGTATTGCGAATACTTCCCACGGGCTAGGTGCTGGTATATTGTCTCTCTATTTTGTTACTACTACGAGATTTTACCGCGTAGCGGTTTCTAATATCACGAACGGTAGTACTACTTTTATAAGCGACAGTATAGCGGAAATACCACCAGGAGGTACTAATACTTTCGCGGTAACTGGTACACTCTCTACTATAGAATACGTGCCGTCAATAGACGCTTTCGCTATAGGTAGTACAAATAACTTTTCGTATATCACGAAATACGTAGCGAGTGGCGAGCGTTTCGATAAGATGATAGGAAGAGATTATAAATACCTAGAGCAATCACTAAAAGACGCAAACCACCCTACAATCTTCTCGAATCAGAGCGGGCTAGTTACTTTCGTAGACGGTGGAGTAAATAGGCTTTTGGTAACTAAGCAGGGTACGACAATTACTACAAACCATATTTACATAATTACGGTGGGAGCGGACTGGGATTATGCAAGTCAGGCGACCGGGCGACTTATTACCCCAAAAATCACTATATCAGAGGCGACGAAATTCTACGAGGTATTCGCGAATAATATCCGATATCTTGGAGATACAAAAATCGGAAAACCTACCGAGCCTTTCCGTATTCTTGCGAGAACGGCCAATATTGATACAGACGCTACGAGTGGCTGGATTACCGTAGACGAGAGCAACGACATATCAGGGCTTACAGGAACGGAGATACAGTACGCTATAGAGTTTCGTACGATCGGGGAAACGTGCCAACCTTCCCGTATTCTTGCTATAAATACTTCTTACGAAGACGGAAACGGACTCGATAACTACGTAGTAAGTGAGGCAAAATCTAGTAGCGCCTCGAAAGTGATAGGATTTTACTTTAAGACGGCTTTCGGAGGTACAGTACCGCCACTTCGCATAAGCATATACGATACTGATACTGGAGGACTCATACTTACCGATACTACAGCAAGCCCAACAGCTGGAACGTGGGAAAAGACAACGGACGGTACGACATGGGGAGCGTACAATACAACCGATAGAGCAAACGATACGACATATATCCGATATACTCCTACTTCGATCGCAGATAATATAAAAGTTACTCCAATTATCACTTTACAATAATTCTATGATACACTTAGAAAAAGGCCAGGCCGTACCAGAAAATGATAATCTCGAAGTTACGAATACTGGAGATTATGCCCCAGACGATTACGTACTATGCAATAATAAGTGAGAGGAAGAGCCAATAGTACAATTTCAGGCGAGTTTCTTTATTACCGAATAATGGCATTTACTGATATTACATTTAAGCGGGCCACTATAACACTTTCCCGAGGAAATACGGGGAGTATTACTGATATAAATACAAAACGTAGCACCTTTCTACTCCCAAAAATTGTTCCAGGTGGATGATGAGGCGGAGAACATAGTTATGTATTTTTTTAACCATATCATATTATGGAAAGAGATAAATTTGACGCTCTAGAAATAGAGGCAAACGGCCACACTCCACACCACGTACTAGGAAAAGAAAAAGCCGAAAGAGTAGCGAGACTTCTCGAACTCCAGACGCGCGAACAAATGGAAGAACTGGAAGCGGGCCAATATTTTGGGCATTCTATACTTCCATATACTCCTATAAATACACTCCGATAGTATGAAACTTCGAGAAGCCTACGTAAATACGGAGCTAGAAATCCTCGAGCGCGAAACAAAAAAGGCAATAGATCGTATTATGATAGATCCAGGAGTACAGAGCCCCGAATACGAGCCGAAGTACCTAGCTATTATGGATAATTACCGCCTACGCTGGCAAGCCTTACAATCATTAAAGCCCTTACCGTATGACTAAGCGAGAACGCTACATAAAAAACCAGGAGGAAATAAAAACACGGGCGATATACCGGATTTTTCAGAAACAAAAAAAGCGCCTCGTAGAAATGCTCGAGAAGGAAAGTAAAGGTTTTCGCCTTACTGTAAAAGGTATAGACGACGATATTATAGATCCATTTATTGACGACAGCGGAGAAGAAATACCGGAGTACTTGCTCGAGGTACTTCCTTCTATTATGGAAGAGGGGGCAAAAGAGCCTATAAAAAGATATAAGGATCTCCTACCCGAAAACTACGCGCTCGTTTTTAACGTCGATACAGAACCGGCCGCCCAATACTTAGCGGATTTATACGATCTCCACCTAAGCCAGAGACAGGGAAGTATACTAAAGACTACACGGGACGAACTTCGCCGTATTATCGGAGACGGAGTACGTGAAGGTTTAAGCTATGGGGAAGTAGCAAAAAAGATCCAGGAAGAGGATCCCTTCGTTTTCTCAAAATCTCGAGCGAAAACTATAGCGGTAAACGAAATAGGGCGCTCGTATGGCTGGGCAAACCACGAACCAGCGCGAGTACTCGACGACGAAGGGTACGTAATGGAGAAATCGTGGCAAACGAGCGACGACGATAAAGTACGCCCTACTCATACAGAAAATGAGGACGCGGGGTGGATCCCTCTCTCCGATGATTTTCCGGGAACTGGCGACGAGTTCGGCCCGTCTACTAATGATATAAATTGTAGGTGTACGAGTACCCATAGAATCGTAGGAATAGACGACGGAAAGAGTATACATAGAATCGAGAGGGGCACTACTATACAGGAGATAAAAAAACTCTTTGATTTTGTAAAAAAGCGAGTATAATTACGCCGAAAAGCACCGCCAGGCTCTCCGAATTTACGGGAAACCTGGCTTTTATTTTCATAAACTACCTTACTTATGCACAAAGTACTATATTTCCAGACTAAGTTTGCAGGCTTTCAGGCTAAGAGCATAAAAAACGAAAAAAGCGGAAAGGAAGACAAAGTAATAACTATATCAGGGTTCGCGAGTACACCAGACGTAGACAGAGTAAATGATCGAGTACTCCCTACAGCGTTCTCGAATAGTCTACCGGTATTTATGAAAAATCCGGTTATGCTCCTCCAGCACGACGATAATAAGGTAATAGGGCAGTTTACGGAAACGAATATAAAAAGTAACGGGCTCGAAGTAACGGGCGACGTTATGTATGATACGGACGAATGTATGAAAAAGATCGAGGACGGAGTACTCGGGGCTTTCTCTATCGGGTTTATCTGTAAAGCGTACCAATACGAAGACGAACAAGGCCATATTATCTATACAAGTATGGACGGTATGAGCGCTGGGTATTCGTGGGACGATTTATGGGCCGACGGAGTAATCCGAGTAATTACCGAGGTGGATCTCGTAGAAATTTCCGTAGTAGCAACTCCGGCAAACCCTTACGCGCTCTTCCAAACGGCAAAAGACTTTTTCGTAGAAGAAACGAAGAAACTTAAAAGCCTCGCTCGCAAGGGAGCACCAAACGAGCAAGAGGAGGAAAAGAAGAGTACCGAAGGAGAACAAGCTCCAGAAAGTACACCAGAAACAAACCCAAACCCTACAGGAGAGGAAGTACCAGCCGGCGAAACTCCGGCACCCGTCGAGGGACAGGCTCCAGAGGGAGGAGAAGCGCCAACCGGTGAAAGCCCTGTGGAACAGCCGGAAGATACGCCGAAAAGCGTAACTCTCGAAGAGGTGAAAGCCCTTATAGACGAAGCCGTAACGAAAGCACTCTCGGGGTATTCTAAAACGGTAGAAGCCCAAGTAAAAGCAGTAAGAGACGAAAACGTAGAGCTTAAAAAGCAAAACGAAAAACTCGTAGAAGCAATTACCCAGGTCGAAACCGATATAAAGAATATCGAAGTACCTCGCTCGGCAACTCCAGGAAGTACCCCTACAGCTCGTAAAAATTTCGTCGTTACCGATGAAATGGTAATAAAGAGCCTCGGAGTATAACCTACACCTTTCTATTTTTTAACTCTATGTTTATATGAGTTTCGCAGACTTCCGCGCTCGTACACTTCGCAACGGCGCACAAAAATCTATGGAGGCGAATAGCACTTCAAAACTTGCAGAAGGTCTTTCCGCAGAACTTAAAAACCTCGGACGATCAGAAGCAGAGTACGACGTAGCTAAGAACCTCGAGGCTAAGGCCGCTCTCGGAATGGAAACAAAGGCAAACGAGATTATGCACACTACCAATACTGGATATGGTGCCGAGCTCGTTCCTGGGAATATCCTTATGACGGACTTCCTCGATATGGCTCCAAAATCAAACCCACTTCTCCAGTTCTTCCAAGCTGGTTACCACGGGCGCAATATGGATCTTAAAATGGACGTTCCAGTAATCGGAGAGCTCCCACTCCACCAACTTATGCCAGAGCAAACTACTAGCGCCTTCGCGTTCGCGCAAGGTCTCGGAAAGCTCCCTACAGCAAAGGTTACAATCCAGCAAAAAGAGCGTTTCTTTTCGGTCGATATTTCCGAATACGAGCTACGCTTTGCGGTGGTCGATCTTCTCGCAATTATCAAAAAGAAACTTGCGGACAGCGTAGCAAATACTATGCTTTCGGACTTTATCAACGGAGATACTGTACTTACAGCTAATACGAATATCAACCTTATCGACGGTACTCCTACAGGTACAGAATCGTATACAGGTGCCGACGGTCTTCGTAAGACAGCTTTTGCAAACTCTAAGGCCTACGACGTAGGTACTCTCGATTTTGCGGATTATATTACTCTCCTCGGTGCGCTCGGAAACAACGCTACCAATGAGGATATTGTATATATCCACTCCGTAATCGCTCGTAATGCGGCCCTCGGAATTTCGGAATTTAAGCAGGCTTATATTAACGGAGTAAACTCTTCGGCTATTACAGGTCGCGTTCCTAACTTCCTCGGTGCTAGTGTAGCGGATACTCGCTGGCTCCCTTCGGCTAATACAGCCGGTAAGGTTTCAGCTACTCCAGCTAATAATACTAAGGGTTCTATCCTTGCAGTACATAAGGCCGCAGTACAACACGGTACAAACGGAGACTACAATATCGAAGTTTACCGCGTTCCTGGAAAGGGGCTACAGGTTATCGGTTACTACTTCTATGGGCACGCTATCAATTCGTCTCTCGCTGGGACAGATTCTACCGTCGCTCTCGGTTACAATATCAGCTAATCGTAGAAGTAAGCTACAGAGATCAGGGGAAACCCTGGTTTCTAAGTTTATTTTTAACACCCCTACTATATGACTACTACAGCATACAAGTACGTAATAGAAAACTCCCATACTCTTATATCACTTGCTACCGGAGAGCCAAAGGTAAAGGTAGTTACTGGAGAAATTGTAGAGTTCGAGGACGGTCTCTACGATCAAGGTCGTTTACATATGGCCGGTTTTCGTAAGGTTCTCGAAAATGGAGAATACGACAAACTCAAAACAAACGAAGCCGTAGCAGAGGAGAACGCTAAAAAGGCGGAGGAAGACGCGGTAGAAACTAAGAAAGTAGAAGCCGAGGAAGCTAAAAAGCTCGAGGAGGAAGCAGAGGGAGAGAAAGTACCAGAGGTAACTATCCCTACAGATACTCCAGCTCCTACCGTAGAAACCGAAGTAAAAGACGACGGGGAAGACGCGGTAACTGTAAAGGTAAAGAAAGCAAAGTAAACTAAGTACTCCACTTAGTTTATATTCGATAATAAAAGTAAACTATCTCTATGGCACTTAAATACGTAAGCATAACCGAGCTAAATAATTTCCTCGGAACGAGTGGTATAGATTCTACCGTTACAGATATGGGAGAAAGCGCGGAGGCTCTTCTCGATACGCTTATAGGTACGGTATGACTAGAAACACGAACCGGAATAACCGAATATTTTAAGCCTGGCTACTCTCCTTCTTTTTGCGAAGAGGGTAGCGTTTTTTATCTTAAAAATTCTCCAATTACGGACGTTACTAAGGTAAACGGAGTGGATCCGGGAAGTGTAGGTACTGATTTTATAATCGAATCGAATCGAATCGAGCTAAAAAATCCACTTACTCCGTCTACTACTTTTCCATATCGCTATACTATCGAATATTCGGCCGGATATAGTACAATACCGGAAGACGTAAAACTCGCAGTATTGACACTCGCGAGCGCTATATATACTACCAAAGGTTCGCAAGGGGTGGCGAGCTTTCGGCAAGATCTCCTTTCTGTAAACTATAAGGCGGACGGTATTCTCGATACTATAGGAGATCCAGAGAAAAAAGGGCAAGTACAAGCCGTAGTAAATAAGTACAAAACCCACTTAGTACTATCATAATATACGTATGCTACCAACGAAAAACCGCACCATTTCCGTATCACGTTTAACCGCTAGCGGAGAAAAGCGGATTTTTTCGTCTATAATTACAGGGCTCCAGGTATATATAAACCAGAACACCGAAGAACAGGGCGCGGGATATGATAATCAGCCCGCTTTTTATGCGCACCGTATGTTTACGGAAGGAAACCACGTACTTATAGATATAGGCGATCGAATTACGGACGATCAGGGGAAAAGCTACGACGTTCGAGGGAAAGCCGTATACTCTAGTATAGTAGGAACCCACCACCAGTACCTAATAACCGAAGCTATAGACTAGTATGGAAATAACGGCAACTATAAACGTAAATCTCGACGGGCTTAACCTATGAAAAATAAACCAGATAGGGCTAGTAAATAGTAGCCAGCGTATCAAAATGCAAGCCCAAGAAAACGCGCCGTATGCTACAGGAACTCTTAAAAAGTCTATAGGCGTAGAGCCTGGAAATATTACCACGAAAAGTACAGAAACAAGAATAGGGCCGAGAAAAGTAGTATATGCTATCCGGCGCGAGTTCGAGAATCGAAAAAACCCAGATCGTAAATTTTATATGAAACGAGCATATCAGAAAGCGGAAGAAATAGTAAAAGAAGAGTTCGAGAAAGCGGTAGAAATGGTAGTATCAAAACTTTAACCCTTTTTGTATGAGTTATTTTTCTATAGCGAGTTCGCTTAAAACAATCCTAGAAACAGTAAGAGACGGCGTAGGTGGAAGACTTGCGGCCGTTTATGATACAGAAGTACCAGAAGGCGCTAGCTATCCTTATGCCGTTCTCTCTAATGGAGAAGCAACCGAGGAAGCTCTCGACACTTCAACAAATACAGCCCTCTACCGTTTCACGATCCGGGCCGTGAACGTCTCGAAAGACAAGGCAACGGCGGAGGCTACTATGCGAAAGCTAGCGGACGATATACTAGCCGAGCTTAGGAAAAGGGGGAACCAGACACTAAGCGGAACGGTGGATGATATTCTCCCGTTCTCGCTTTCCTGGGGCTGGGAAAATGGTAATACCGTTCCTAATAGATTTTTCGAGATACGACTAGAAATACTAAAGAACTATAGCATAGATTAACCTTTGATTTTCATAAAAAACGAGTATAATACGCCCATAATTTTATACCTATGGCTACAAAAACTACAGAAACAACCGTAAAGCAATCTTACAGCTTTCCAGAGCTAGGAGTTACCGTAGAAGCGGAAAGCCTAGAGGAAGCGCAAAAGCTCGCAATAAAATAACTTTTTAACCCCTCCTTATATGACTAGAGAAATAGGACGTAAGCATAGTATAGCTCTCGGTATCGAAACCACTCCAGGTACGGCCGGCGCTATCGACGTATGGCTCCCTCTCGAAGAGGCGCAATTTACACCAAAAACCGAAGTAGTTACAGACGAGAGCGGTTTCGGTACTATTTCAGCCGGAGTAGACGGACACGTAGTAAAAAAGTGGGCGGAATTTAAGGGAAAAGGCGTAGTACGCCCTACCTCTTTCGGTTACTTGCTTTTACTTGCACTCGGTACGGCTGGATCTCCTTCACTCGTAGAAACTGGAGTATATACCCACGCTTTCACGGTAAAGAATGACAACACGCACCCAACTACGACGCTTATACATGACGACGCGACACAAGAAGAACAGGCGACGTATGGTATGGTCGATACTCTTACAATCTCCGGAGAAGCCTCCGACTATCTTCGTTTCGACGGTACTATAAAATCGAAGTCTACAGCGAATACCACCGGAAATACTCCGAGTTTTCTCTCTACTGGAGATACGCCTTTTCTTGTTTCAAAAGTTTCCGTAAAGTTCGCTACCGATATATCGGGGCTTTCTGGTGCGAGCCGTGTAGGTGTTACTAGCTTTAATCTCAATATCGAGAAAAACCTTACCCAGATTTTCCAAACGTCTACAGACGGTACGGAAGCTCTCGACTTCGGAAGCCAGCATAACCAAGATCTCCGAGTAACTGGAGACTTCGAGCTCGTTTACGATAGTGTTACCTATAGAGATCTCGCACTCGCTGGAACGAAGCAAGCCGTGGAAATCTATGTAGAAGGCCGTACACTTATAGGAGCTACAAAATACGAGGCTCTTACTATCCAACTCGCGAGCGTAGTACTTACCGAATGGGATAGAAGTAGCAATAACGACGAAATCGTAAAGCAGACGTTCGGATTTACAGGGCTCTATAAGCTCTCCGAAACGAAACAGCTTACCGCTACACTCCAGAACGCGAAAAACACTATTTACGCATAATAATTTTTAACACCGAACCGCTTATATGGCTACTATCAAAATAGAATCACTCGGGAAGGAGGTAGAACTCCTCCCATATACCCGAAAAGTATCGAGAGACTATAAAAACGCTCTCCTACGTGGCGTAGAAATCAATACCAACCAGGTAATAGATCCTACAAAACTCGAAATGACGCTACCAGTAACGAACCAACTCGAAGCCGAGGAAATTCTCGTAAAGGGAATTACTGGGCTTTCCAATAACGAAATAGATAGCCTCCTCGACGAAGAGTATACCGCTCTCGTAGAGGCCGTAAATAAGCACGTCGAAGGTAAAAAAAAATAGTAAAAGACACTCTCGAACGTGTAAGCAAATACCTACGCGGTAACCGTGAAGGGCCAGCGCCGAGGGAATACCTAGACTATAAGCTAATGACGGAGCTATGGAAGGTACCGCCTACAGTATTCGACGAACAACCGGAAGACGTTATAGACTTGCATATACGTATATACGGGGAGGAGCTAAGGGCGGAAAAAATCCAACGTGAACGAGAACGCCAAAAACAACGCTAACCCCTCTTATATGAACGAACAAGCTATAGACATACTCATACGAGCAAAGGACGAAGCTAGTAAGGCGATCGCCCGAGTAAAAGGCAATATATGAGGTCTCGAAAAAACTCTAAGCACCGTAGGAAAGGCTAGCGCCGTCGCCTTTGGTGCTTTAGCTTTGGCGGTAAATAATGGTAAAAATGCAATCGAAGCGGACGCGCAAGCCACTTTTCGCCTTACGAAACTCTTAAAAGTTACTATAAACGCGACAGACGAACAAACCCAGGCGCTCATAGATCAGGCCGACGCGCTGGAGAAAACAACGGTAGCGGGTAAAGATATGATCCTTACTACCCAAAGCCAGCTAGCTACGTTTAACCTCCAGGCCGATACAATCCAGAAACTTACGCCGGCTATCCTGGACTACGTAATAGCGGAAAAAGGAGCGAACGCCAGCGCCGACGATTTTCGACAAATGACGAACGGGCTCGCGCAAGCTCTTAACGGTAATTTTGCAAGCCTTACTCGTTCCGGTTTCGTTCTCGACGAGCATACGAAAAGTCTCATAAAAAACGGTACAGAGGCGGAGAGGGCGGCCGCTCTTGCGCAAGTTCTCGGAAGTACATACGCTGGATTCGCGGAAGGAGCAACCCAGACGGCAATAGGTCGCCAGATTATGCTAAATAAAGCGCTCGAGGATATACAGAAAACGGTAGCATCGGCACTTATACCGATCATAGACGAGCTAAAACTCCGATTATACGAGATAATTCTCGCGGTTCTACAATGGACAGAACAGCACCCAGAACTTACGAAAAATATTATAATCGCGGTCGCGGCCATATCGGCGCTCGGCTCGGCTCTTCTTATTCTCGGGCCAATTATTACCGGAGTAAGTACGGCAATTACCGCCGGTATCGTAGTAGTAAAAGCCCTGGGTACGGCTCTTATGTTTCTCGCTACCAATCCGGTAGGGCTTGTTATTACGGCTATAGGTTTGCTCGCTTTGGCACTATACGAAGTATGGAAAAACTGGGATAGCATAAAGGGAAACCTCGTAGCATTATGGGCACAACTTAAAGCCGATCTCTCCAGCATAGCGGACGGACTAAAAGAGTATATTTTCGGGATATTTACCGCTATAGGTACTTTCGTTACGGAGAAGATAGACTACTTAAAAAACAAGGCTACAGAGGCCGCGAATTATCTCCGTAGTATTATGGATAGTTACGCGCAAAGTAGCGTATGACAAGCGGTAGGAAACCTCGGGACGGCGGTATATGATATTACCCACGGTACACGTGCTACCGGTGGTACAGTTATGCAAAACCAGCCGTACCTAGTAGGAGAACGCGGGCCCGAAGTAGTAATACCTAAAAGCGCCGGTACGGTAGTTTCAGCGAACCAGGTAGCGAGTGGATCTATGCCGAGCGTTTCTATAAATTTCGGAGGTGTAAGCGTTCGTAATGACGCGGATATTTACGAAATTACTCGACAGGTAGAGAACGCGCTTACTCGGAAAATGCAACTTTACCGACAAGGTGTAGCCTAATAACTCTTTTCTATGTATAATAATAACGCCTACAATACAAACCCGTATAATTCTAGCCCGCTTACGCTCGATACCGCGAAAGATTCTATAGTATTCGACGGGTATAGCCTCCAGAGTTCGAGTATTATTACGAGCCGTATCGACTACGATAACGAGGGAAATATCGAACTTAATAGCTTTAATTTTCCTCGAGCGGACGGAGGAGGAGTACTATCGAAGTTTTATAGAGGGCGTACTATTATAGTAGAATGCACCATAAAAGCCGATACAGGTACAGCGTTTAATACGCTCCTCGATACCGTAAAAAAGAAGCTCCGTACTACGGAAGGTTACCTAGATATTACTGTAAACGGAGAAATCCGAAGAATAAAGGCAACCGTTACCAAGTTTGATTTTGGAAGAATGCACTATAATATAACTTTTACGAAAGCCACTATAGAATTTACAGCAAAAGAGCCTTTTTTTTATGCAAAAGATAAGCAGAGCTACGAATTTCTCGGAATGACTGGCACTTTTTCCCAAGAAGTTACAAACGCCGGAAGTGTAGAAAGTCTCCCGGTTTTCTACTTTATCGCTGGAGCTGGATCTAATATTACGAGCCTCGCTATTACGGCTTTCGGAAAAACGATAACTATACCTACTACGCTTATAGCTGGAGACGTTCTAATCGTCGATAGTGAAAATAAAACCGTTACAGAGAACGGAACGCCAGTAAATTATACCGGATTTTTCCCTATATTTCCTCCTGGATCTAATCCTTTTACGGTTACTACCGTAGGGACTACCGCCCTCGATCTTACTCTTATACAAAATAAGAATTATCTATAATTATGGCACTCCAGAAAGCGTATAACATAAAAGTATTTAACCTCTCCGGCGTTTATCAGAAAACTATAAACGAAAAACAGGTAATGGGAGACGTTCGCTTTACTTCCCAGCTCGACGGAGGGCAAGGCGAGCTAGTTATTACGATCTCGGACGAAATAGATAGTACTATCGTCGCGTATAATAATATTATAAAAGTATACGAGAATGATACCACGAATAACGGAGTACTCATATATAGCGGAGTAGTTACTAATATTACAAGAATAAGCGAAGGAGGAAGGGAATATATAGAGGTTCGCGCTATCGGCCTCGCTACTATGCTTACGTGGATAACCTACTATAGTGGTGGGTACGTTTTCTCGAAAAATATCGAGGTTTCTCTCATTATAAAAGATATAGTAGACTACTTTAGCACTATATACGCGGGTGTTATTTCCTATACTGGAACTTCGATAGAAGCTACCGGAATTACGGCAAATTTTAGCTTTGATTATACGAAAAGTCTCGAGGCTATTCGTAAAGTTTCTGGAGTAGCTACCCACACGCTTTACGTGGATCATAGCGGAGTAGTACAATACCACCCGAAAACGGGAGCAATCGGACAGCTTACCCACTATCTTACAGCCGGAAAAGATATAGAGAGTATTCGTATAGAAGAAAACGCGGAGGAGGTAGTAAATAAATATTTTCTTACGTGGGCTAGTGGTACAATAACAGCCCAGGACGCCACGAGCCAGACAGCGTACGGAATACGAGAGCTCCGAGAAAGCAATACGGCCATAGGAGACGTTACTACGGCTAATAACTTCGGAGCGAGCTATATATCCAAAAATAAAGACGCGAAAAGGAAAATACAAATAGTAGTAAACTCGGCTTACAATATAGAGACTATTCGACCGGGGGATCTCGTTACTGTACAAAATTTCGATTATACTATCTCGGCTTTGCAGATTCAGAAAATCGAGTATAATACCGAAAAAGTTACGATAGATCTCGAACAGGTTACGAGCCTCGCTAGAGAGATAACTAGACTATAACCCTTTTACCTTTATGGCACTTACAAAATATACCCCAAGTAACAACGCCCAGGGCCAACTACTCGCGGGAATTTCAGCCGGAGCCCTTACTCTTATTCTCCAGAGCGGACAGGGTGGACGTTTTCCGAGCGTATACCCTTACCTTTTGGAAGTAAAGCAAAACGACACGGTAGCACCATACGCGGTACTAAAAAGGGAAATAGTGAAAGTTACGAACCGCGTAGGCGATACATTTACTATTGTACGCTCTTCCGGTACTTGTCTTCCAGACGATAGCAGTAATACCCAAGGTACTACGGCTTTTTCGTTTTCTACAGGAGATACGGTAACTCTCACGGTAACAGCCGAGACGATAAAAGATATACAGGACGAAATACTCCTAAAACTAAACGCGGCCGGTGGACTTCGTACAGGTTTTGGAGTAGATAAGCATTTACGAATAAATAGAGCTACAGGACTAGAAGAGTCTATAGCCGTGGCGACTTGATCTAGCCCAATTTCTACCGATAAGCTTCGTTTTGAAAAAGCAGGCGGAACTTATGAGGATATTTTATACTCGGCTATAGTAGCCGATATGGCATTAAATTGAGGAGGAAGCGCGACTATTACGCCCAATGAAAGCACTATAGCGGTAAGCGATCCAGTAGGGGTAACTTCCGAAGGGCTTTTTGAGTGTACGACAGAAAATAAAAGCTCGATAAATATATCGGCTTCAACGGTAGTAATGCTCGGTATGGTAAAACTTGACGCGAGTAGAACTTTTTTTATGTACTACTCGGGTACTACGGTATATGGAAGAGTAGGTACACTTACTCTTGATACTATGGCTTTCGGAACGGAAGTAACTTTTGGTACTGGAGCGCTAGGGCCTATGTATGGTGGGTGTTGTGAAATAGGTACTAATAAGATCGTAGTAGTATGGAGTGACGGTACTACGGCTTCGGCCAATAACTCAAATCATATTGTACTAACGATTTCAGGAACTACGATAACAGTAAATACGACGTATACATATTCTATGCCAAACGTAGGAGGAGCGGTAAAGCCTATACAGACAGTTTGTAAAGTACGTACAGATTGTTACGCGTGGGGGTATTTTACAGTCAATCAACAGAATTGCTTCATAAACTCAGTAAGTGGGACGGTAATTACAATAAACTCTACCCCTTTTATTTCAGTTACTACAAACTTAGCGAATTTTAATGGGGTATATCTTTCGGATAATCTTATAGGATTTCCAGTATGAGGAAGCGGAACGGCTACAAGTATGAACATGTACGCCGTTACTCCTGGAGCGGTTACGATCGCTACTACATACACTGGTGCTTCTTCGGATGGTACGAGTACAGCAACGACATACCTGGCGAGAATATCAGATACGGAGTACGTGGCGACATTTTCGCAAACGAATCAAAATACTGTAAAATATACTAAGCCACCTTCCGGGACGGCTCTTATAGTGGCGAATTTGGTAGCAAATGGGGCGGTAGGATATCCGGTATTCCCTGTATGAGATAGCGTAGGCGTAGTAAATGGTACTACATTATCGATATATAATCGAAGTGGGCAACTTAATGGGACGATTACCGGTATTACTTCCCCGGCGACTAACTCTCTTTTTCAGTATTTCCGAATGGCAAACGCGAGAGCCGTATACATAACTGGTACAAATGGAACGGTAAGGATTATAAATTTCGCGAGAGTATTCTATCTAGGAATAGCTAATAACTTAGTAGGATGAGTACTTATAAGATGAGTACTTACGGTTACTGGCGTAGCAGTAAATCAGATGTATTACGTACAGGCAGACGGGACTATGTGAGAAACTTTTGTAACAGGAAAGTATGTAGGAAGAGGAATAGCTACAAATACTTTATTAGTAGGATAATTTATAATTTATGACAGTTTCCACTATAACAACCTATAAATACAGTATTACCGCATACCTGGGGCTTATAGCTCTTTTCGAGTTTCTGGATATGCCGCAACTCCAGGCGGATATACTCACTTACCTTATGCTTATAGACTTCATAAGTGGAATAGCAAAACAAGCGAGAATAAACTATAAAGAAATTACCTCGTATAAAGTCTGGATCGGAATAATGAAAAAGAGTTTTACTTTTGTTATGATCCTCTCTATAGGGCTCGTTTTTAAGGCTATGGAAATAGACGGAGACGGAGTAATAAAGGCAGTAATGACGATACTAATAGGGGCGGAAGGTTATAGCATACTCCGGAATATATATACAATCCGTACAGGAAAGTATATGAAGGAAGTGGACGTAGTAACTCTCCTTATTCGAGCTCTCGGAGATTTTATACTAAAATACCTCCAAAGATATATAGCGAAGAACCTAGAACCAGTACAGGAGGAAGAAAAAAAACCAGAAAATACTACTAATTCTTAGATTATGACTATACGTATAGCCCTTGCCATAGGGCACAACTTCGCCGGTGGAGATCGAGGAGCGGTAGGAGGAAATACTACCGAGGCCGATACCACGAAAAAAATCGTAGACACTATCGTAGCGAAAGGTATACCGGGTTTCGAGGTAGTAAAAGTACCAGAGGGCCTGGATATAAAAGGCCGTAATGCGTGGGTAAACGATCGAGCGAATACGCTCCAGGCTTATTTCGAGCTCCACCTAGATAGCGCAACTCCTACGGCTACCGGTGTTACTACATTTTTTCGAGAAGGGAACAACTGGGCCAGAGGAGAGGCTATACAATACCAGCAAGAATATACGCGAATTACTGGGCTCCCAGGTCGCGGAGTTCGAGCGGATAATACTACCCGTTTCGGAAGGCTCGGAGCTATTCGAGATATAAAGATTTTCGGGCTCCTTATGGAGCTAGGCTTTATATCCAATCCTACGGATCTAAAAACAGTACAAACGAAAGGAGTAGAGGCGGTAACCGCTGGTATAATAAAAATGTTTGCAAGCTAGAGAAAAATATATATAATGAAATTGCACGACAAATTCTTTTATTTTTTTATTTATAAAGTATGTCAAGTCTATTACACCAAGGGGATAATATCCTAGTTTTTTGAGAGATTTTAGAAAAAAATCTTTGCCTAAATTTTCAATTATACATAAATGGTAAACTGAAAATATGGAAAATAAATATCGAACTCGACGACGCTGGAGATCCTAGAGAATATTACTCGTGGAATACTCTTGCTTCACTCTTTTTTTCTTTATGATATAATTTTTGAGGAGATCATAGTGAGATATATGATCTCGGAATTTTAAGACAATGGATAGCGAAACTTTCCTAGAAAAATAAAATAGAAAATCCCCCGGTCGTGCGGGGGTTTTCTTGTAGTATGCTGGTAGTTTGCTAGCACTTCGCCAACCGTTCGCGCTAGGCTGGTAGCGAATTACTCGGACGTAGTGGCCTCGTAGTGAAACCGTGAGAAGGGGATGGGGAGCGCTCGATTATTTCCTCCATACTCGGACGATGAGTATATCCGTTTTCTACCTTACGAATAAGTGGGCGGATCTCTCCATTTTCCGAGGCTCGAGTTATGATATTCGTAATATCCCCACGCGAATAGGACGAGTTCAGAACTCGGGAATTATTCGCACCTCGAGCAAATACTCCTATATTATCGAGCCCACTAGCGAGCGTATCGAATACCTTACGCCCTACGGCGAAGTGGGAGCAAAATAGATCTCTATTATAATTTTCGGCAGTAAAAAGATAGTCTACCAACTCGACGACGGGAATACCCATATATATAGGTCCGTGTACTGGATCCTTTGGAATTTCTGGGATAAGGTCGCGGAGATATGAGAAAAACGATTTTACAGCCCCGAGAATATCGCGAGCGAAGTAGACGACGATAAACGCGAGAAGTATTTTAACTATGGCAAAATCGCCATATTTAACCACGTATAGGAGCTTTTCCGTAGCTACCGGTATATTTACGAGGGATATACTTATAACGATCCAGGTAAACGCCTTAGCGAAGTCTATAAATATATCGACGGCGGTATTTTCCTCTACGTATGAGAGAAATTTATTATAGATAACAGAACCGAGAGAACGAGTAGTATTTTGCATAAGGGAAATAGTAAAGAAATAAGCAACGGGGAGATTTACGCTCTAAGTAGCGGGCTTTCTTGCATAAGCGCGACGAGAGCAGAAATAAGCGACGCTTGCTTTTTATTGACTGTACCACGTTCGGCGATATTTCCCATACCTTCTATAACTCGAATAGGGAGAACGGTAACGGTAGGCTCGGGGATATTCTCTATAGTAATATGCACTTTTTCGGCGGTTTGCGCTCGGAGGAAAGCCTCGAGAGTAGGAACGTCCGAAATATTGATAACTGGAGCAAGTGAGCGGGAGAGGTCAAGAGTTTTCATAAAAAGAAAGAAAAAAAGTAAATGATCCGTGAGGACATATATATTATGGCACAATCTCGGACAGTTTGCAAGAAAATAATAGTTTCATACAAACCGCAAAAGAAAGCGGATATATTGTATACGTAAATTATACTTTACTAGAAAATAGACTAAAACGCCTAAAATAATTTGACAGAAACGCCCATTTTCTTACTATGGGCTTACTTACTCATAACCGAACCGCCAATATGAAGAAAGACAATATAATTATCCGCGCGATAAACGATAGAGCATTTTATAATAATAGAATGATCTCTAGGCACGAACTCGAAAACCGAGTACAGCCATACCTACAAAAATATAATATTACTTTTTCCGCGTTTCTTACAGAGGACACCGTACGACGTATCGCCTCTCGTAAAAATAATAGACGTATAGAAAAAGCGAAAGTAATAGGTATGGTTTTTATTATGATCCTCGGACTATATGCCGTAGGAGAAAGCGAGGCAGAGGTACGCGACGCGGAGATTTTAGCCTATAACTATCGATAGTATGGAGATAGACGACCTTACAAAATCTAAGTACAGATTTCTAGCCAGGAAGTACAATGCAAAGCCTATAAATCAGTGTATAGGAGAAAGGCTTTGTAGATGCGGGGAATCATATAGCGTAAAATACGCGGACTTAAAAAGAGGGTGGGGTATGTCTTGCTCTAAATCTTGCGCCTCGATAAAAAAAGTAGGAGGTAAAAGCGATTTTTATACAAAAATTTAACTATACTTTTATGGAAAATTTACGATTTTACAGGTACGATATAGGCTACTCTAGTAGCGATAATAATACCTTCATATACCTAAGTACATTTAAGGTAAAAGCAGAAACCGAAAAAGGATACTGGCTTACAAACGGTATGAAAAACTTTAAGAAGTGGATACCAAAAGTGGAAAACCATAATAAGCAGTACGCTTGGGCTACAAAAGATCGGGCTATGGTACACTTAATAAACCGAAATATCGACCGTGTAAGGTGGTATAAATACTGGATAAAGGAAAGCGAGAAGGCTATACAAATAGGTAAACACGCTCGAAGAAAAGGCCTTATAAATGAAAACTTCGACGACGGAGGATACTTACGGTATGAAAGCTACGAAGAGTACGAAGAGGAAAGTAATTTACAAGGTAATTCTATTTTATGAAGAGAAACTACATAACATACGAAAAACTCGTACTCGTAAAACGCTTAAAACGTAACTATATAATATGAAAACCAGAGAAAATATAATGAGTGAGATTCTATCTATCTATAGAGATATAGAAAAAGAAACCAGGAAAGCGGAGATTTTAGCCTATAATAATTTCTAGTATATGCTACTACAAAAATGGGATCCAGGAAAACACGTATATAGGCCCTTTAATTCTCCAGCACTTAAAACTATACTAGTAACCCGCGATATGAGTACTCTCATAGATTGCGCGGAATGTGGTAAAGAAATAGAGTTTGGATTATCATATACTAGCCGTATGATCCATACAGAAATAGGGTTTGGCTACCCAGTATGTGAGGAATGCTATAAAAAAGAAAAAGTATAATATGGAAAATAAAAGAAAACTACAAGTAGGAGACACGGTACAAATTACTATGATCTCCAGAGAATGAGTAGCCCGCCAGAGATTTATACCAAAGCTCGAGGAAGTCTACAAAATCCAGGAGATCCGGGAAACCTCGATAGTACTACTACACGAAAAATACGGGCCATTTATTTACTTACGGGGGCAACTCCGCCTTAAAAAATTTACTCCTATAACTGATACACTATGATAGTAAGAACAAAAGAAAAAGGGCGTTGCGTATTCGCAGATAAGGACTATAAAAAAGATGATGTAATAGAGGTTTGCGAATATATAGTAATTCCACAAGCCGAAATAGAGATTTTGAAGACTACCAAGATAAACGATTATTGGTTTTGAATGAACGGAGCGGAAGGAGACGCGTATATTTTACTTGGAAATTGAAGTTTATATAACCACTCTACCTATCCAAATATGATGCCTATACAAGATGCGGCCGGAAACTTTTGATTTATTGCAATGAAAGATATTGAAGCCGGGGACGAGTTGGTTTTTGATTACGGGTATTCCTTACATTTTCAGTATTCGGGAAACTTAAAAATTGTTTGAGTAAAGAAAAAATCTTAGGGCCTAGCCCTTATATGTCTACTTCCGTAGGCCACCATAAAAATTTATTTTTTAACCCCTCTTTTTATGGCAACTCTTGGAAAACTCGTAGCCCTAGCGGCTCTATCGGCGCTCTCTCTCTTCTTTATGCACTCTCTCGTACAAAATACGAATATAGAGGTACAGTATATAGTATTTTGCGTAAATCTCGTAGTACTCGCAATTACGGCCGTAGCATTTTCTACTTTTACCTCAATCGAGGAGAAAATGGAAAATCTTAGGCTTAAGGAAAAACTAGCAAAGCTAGAACACTCTACGCTTAAAACTATGGTAGAATTTGTAAGCGATATGGAATCAAAAAAGGAAGAAGTAATTATTAACGGAATACAAATAGATACTTTCCCAGAAGAAAAAAAGGAAGAAAGTAATATAAATCCTCGTACGAAAAAGCCGTATAAAACTTCTCCAGAAAAGCGAAAAGTACTACGAGAGATTGCACTTAAGCGCGAGCAGGAGAAGAGAATACAGAAGACGGCAGATGATAGTAAAAAGCGTAAGGCTCGAAAATGAGTAAAGGCGTAATACTGGTAATTATAGTACTCTCGGCTATAATATCATACGGATATAATACCTATATCCTTCCGCGAATTATAGAAAACTGTATAAATTCGCATGGTAGCTTTATCGGTTGAACTTGTAAGCATAGATAATATGCACCCTCTCGGGAGGGTACAGGATATAGACATAGGCGCAAAGCTCGGAATGCTACGCAAGTAAAAAATGGCTATATTCTATACTCTCATTATGAGATCTCCGGAACGAGAGTAAACTACTTTATTTCCTTACTTCTTTTTTTATGAAGTATATAGCACTTATGGCGGTAATTTTATCCGCTATCGTCTCTACAGCGAGCGCGTCTACTGGCTCTACTTCTACTGGTTCTACCTCTACAGGTAGTACAAGTACTGGAAGCACTAGCACCGGTAGTACAAGTACTGGTATCGTAGTTCCTACGGTATCTAGTGTAAAATGACAGGGAGGGCCTACTCGTGGTTTTAACTATACTACGAATAGCTGGGATATGGTGCCCCAATGTTTCCCGTGGGTTTGGTTACTCGAATATTACAAAGGTAATATTTTCGATATGTACCAGAACCAAGCGACTTGCCGAGCACAGCGCGCCCTAGATTTCCACTGGTAGAATAATCCTTACTTAATCGTAAGGATAGAGGCGTACTTCATTATTTGCGAAGTAAAGGACAAAGCGCCTCTATCATTATTATTAAATAATTTATGCCAAAAATAACATATAGACTTTCACAACATATACTAGCTAAAAGGTGGTATCAAATACAATATAGGTGCTATAATAAAGACTGTAAATACTACAAATATTATTGATGAAAATGAGTAATATGCGAATGGAAAAATATAGAAGAATTTATAAACGATATGTACCCTACATTTAATGAGTGATTAACACTAGATAGAATTGATAGTAATGGTAATTACTCAAAAAATAACTGTAGGTGGGCAACTAGAAAAGAACAGGCAAACAATAGGGTATCGAATGTAGTTTTATGATGACTAAAAGAACTTTGTAAAAATAAATGATTATCGTATGAGCTGATTAAAAAAAGAATATATAGGGGGCATACGATAGATAAAGCTATAAGTATGAAAAAGCAAATACATAACTTACAAAATAACGAATAAATAATTTATGCAGTACGATACAGCACTCATACGGAAAATACAAGAAAAACGGGAAAAACTAAAACGAGAAAACATAATAAAAACTACAGAAAAAGAAGAAATAGAGATTTTTTCTCGAGTTTTACACCGCCACCTATTCGGCTCCAGTACTTAAATCCCTCGAATACGAGGGAATAGAAAATAGGAGCTTTTCACTTTTACTATATAATATACACGCCGTATATGATAATTTACACCTCCAGCGCGGAGAATCTAGCAAAACAGATCCAGGAACTACGAAAGAAAAATAACATAACCCAAACCGAGCTAGCAGAGGCGACCGGTACAGACGTTACCACTATTTCGAGATACGAAAGAGGGGAGCTAAAGCCGGGAGTAAAGGTACTCCTAAAGATACTTAGGAAGCTAGCGGAAAAAGTACCGGAAGGCCTCTTTTTATCCGTAACAACCGCAAATGATACTATTAAAGAGGGCGTTCCTCCTACTAGCGATAGCGCTCTATAGTTTACCTATAGAGAGTACTAGCTACGCGGTAACAAAGGAAACGCCAGAAAAGCGGGTAAACGCTTTCGAGTTTTTTAAGTTTCACGAATGCAGAGGAGGGCCGAAACTTATAGCATATCCAGACTATAAAGGATATTCTATAGGGTGCGGTACCCCAAGTTATAAGGGAGAGAAAATAACAGAAAAACAGGCGTACGATCGCCTGGAGAAATACGTAAATACTTCGCTCGAGGTAGTAGGAAGACACTACCCGAAAGCTACATACTCCCAGAGAGTAGCACTAGCGAGCCTACACGGTAATAATAATACGTGTTACCAGTACTTCCGAAAAAATGGAGTAAACGAGTATATATGGCGCGAGAAATGCGATAACGTCCGAAAAGACGGAAATCTCGTAGAACTTCGAGGCCTTCATTTACGAAGAAACCAGGAGGCAGATCTCTATTTTAAGAAGTAGGCGAAAAAGTATAATTATCTTTTGACTTTGATATAAAAATAAATAGTATCGGATCATACATAACCGAACCGCCAAAATGTACACTATATACAAACCTCCATAGTACGTATTTTTACCCCGAGAGAATCGGGTATTTTCTATTTCTTTTTTCCTCTACTTATGACTATCGAACTCGACGACATACCCGAAGCTGGTAAGCTACTTAGCTCCTATAATGGAATACAAGTACACCTACTCCCAGACGGTACTACCGACGTAACCGATTGCTACGAGCCGGAGGACGAATAACTATAACTATATGACTACTAAAGATATAACTACTAGCGTAGAATCGCTAAAAATGGAGCTCTTCCAATCCCAGTACAAAACACTTATAAGCTATATGGGAGACGAGCAGAGAGCTATAAAATTTCTCGGTGCCGTAGCTTATTGCTTTCAGAACGTAAAAGGATTATCCGATTGCAACCGCGAGAGCATAATTACGAGTTTTCTAAAATGCGCCGAACTCGATCTATTTCCGAGTAACGTAACCGGACAGGCGTACGTATTACCATATAAAGGTATGGCCCAGTTCCAGCTATGATACCAGGGGCTCGTAACTCTATTCTATAGAAGTGGAGCCAAGAGTATACGCTCGGAGATTGTATACGAAAATGATATTTTTGAGTACGAAAATGGAGTAATCCGCCATAAACCAGATCCGTTCGCCTCTAAAGAAAAGAGAGGAAAACCGAAAGGAGCCTACGTAATCGTAGACCTACCAACTGGAGGAGCCGTCGCAAAAGTCATGGGAAAAGAGGATATCCTCGCTATAGGAAAGAAATTCTCAAAAAGCTATGACTCCAATTACTCTCCATGGAATGAAAGTAACGATCCGGAACTATGGATGTGGAAAAAAACATGCCTAAAACAAGTCGCAAAGCTCGTACCTAAAAACGAGAGACTCCTGAAGGCGATAGACTACGACAACGTGGAAGATACTGATTTTGACGAGATGAGAAAAAATGATCTCCTCGAAAAAGCGAACCGACAAAGTGAAGCGAGTGTGGCCGACCTCCTTCTCACTACTCCTAAACAAGAAGAAAAACAAGATGCAAGTATATAAAGACCTTGTCCAAGGGACAAAAGAATGGCATGAAGCCAGAGCATGACTCATCACAGGAACTCGGCTAGAACGTGTGATGAGCTCCAGACAATCAACACGAGAGCTACTCATGGAAGAGCTTATCGCTGAGAAAGTATGTCCACTCCAGGATATATATCAAAGCGATGCTATGGAAAGATGACATCTCATAGAAAGCGTGGTCAAAGAACTCTACACGAAAGACAAGGTGGATATCGTATGATTTATACGAAAGAATGACTATGTCTGACTCTCTCCAGACGGAATCATATACCGAGATGACAAGATCGTCAAAGGTCTTGAAATCAAAGGTCCTCTCCCAAAGAATCTGATAAAATATTGGATGACTCCCGATAAAATCCCGGAAGACTACTTCTGGCAAGTCGTTCACTACTTCATCGTCATCGATACACTCGAAGAACTGGACTTCGTGATTCACAACCCTGATCCATTCGATAAAAGACTCAGAACTCTTGTCATCCCAGTAAAACGAGAACAACTAGAGACTCAAATAATGATGGCAAAAGCATCGATTGCAGAGTTTCAAGTGAATCTCCAGGAGAAAATAAAAGTTTTTATCAAAAATATAGAAACTTATAGCGGAAGTATCGAAAAATAACCGACCGGGGAGACGGTTTCTCCCCTTAATTTTACACCCCTATGACTACTACAGAACTCACAGAAATAAAAATCTTCTCGGTCGAAGAACTCCGAGAAGCGAAGATGCAAGAATTCGAAGCTCTTGCCAAAGAATACGAGTGACTTGCATGAGCAAGCTTCCAAATCGTCGATATGAAGACATACGATGCCGTCAAAGCATGACAGATCGCCTTGAGAGATAAAAGAATCGCAATTGAGGAATCAAGACTTGAATTCACGAGGGTACTTGACCAACAAAAGAAAGAAGCGATAGGAATAGAAAAGGCTCTCGTAGATAAGATACTCCCTCTCGAAGAAGCTCTGAAAGATAAGAGAAAAGCATTTGACGATGAGAAAGAACGTATTAAAAAAGAAGAGGAGGCAAAAAAAGCATTGAGACTTGCGGAAAGAGTCAAAGAGCTTGAGCTTTACTGAGTAAAGTATGATCCTACCTTTATTAAAGATATGAGTGAGGAATGATTCAGAGCATTCGCAGATGAGTACAAAGTCGCATACGACCAGGAGCAAGAGCGTATAAAGAAAGAGCAAGAAGAGGCGGAGAGAAAACGGAAAGAAGATGAGGAAGCATTGAGAA